>FWPU01008029.1_pt1 | contig 18504 bp, 13 predicted proteins | sample 2228361 | NCBI WGS metagenome assembly FWPU01 (sample SAMEA103939777, study PRJEB20133) | metagenome
AGTTTCAGATTTTCTTGACCAATTCAAGAACGGTTCACTTGACCTGCTACGCTATGTCGGCATATTGTCAGAATAATTTGTTAAAGTGCAACAGTCGTCCGCCCACCCAAGCGGCGGCTAAAGCCGCTACTACAGGCGCCACTACAAGCAACAGGAAGATTTCAGCAAAAATCTGTTTGTTGGTTCGTCTATTCGTTGGTAAAATACATGCAGGCAGCCACTACTAAGGAGAATGCTATGGGATACGCCATCGGACCAGATGTCAGTTTCTACCAGGATGAGCCGTCTACGCCGCAAGGCATTGACTTCGTCAAGATGCGTCAGGCGGCCGATTTTGTCATCATTCGCGCCGGTCAAAACCTGTGGGTCGACTCCGACTTCCAGACGAATTGGAAAGAGGCCAAAAAGGCCGGACTGCCACGCGGGTCATACTGGTTTTACGACAGCCGCGCCGACCCGAAGCGTCAAGCAGAATTGTGGGCGGAACAGTTGGCAGGCGACCTGGGCGAATTGCCCCTGTTTGCTGATTTCGAAGAAACGTACAACGGACCTTACAAGGGTTGGAGAAAATGGTATGATTTCCTGGAGCGTTTGAAGCAGTTAGTGGGGGACAAAGAGATTGCTATTTATACAGCCTATTATTATTGGCGCGATAACGCGCCCAACGCCACCACCGAAGCCGCCAGCCTAGAGTATTTCCACCAATATCCGCTTTGGATTGCCAACTACGGCGTAGCCAAACCCAGCGTTCCCAAGCCATGGGGAGAAAACGAATGGACATTTTGGCAATTCACCGAGACCGGCGATGGTAAGTTGTACGGCGTAGAAAGCAAAGGGATCGACCTGAACTACTTCAACGGCGATCGAGCAGCCTTTCTGGCCCGCTTCAAACTCACCGCGCCGGCCAACGAAAAATTCCGCGTTGACCTTAACGTCCGGCAGGAAGCAAACGCCACTGCGACTGTGCTTGGCATCTTGAAACACGACGACGTGGTAGAGAAACTGGAAGCATCCGCCGATAACGAATGGGTCAAAATCAAGCGAGAAAGCGACGGCCTGACCGGTTGGAGTTCGAACAAATACCTGGTCAGCACAGGCATCGTCACCCCGCCAGACGGCGGCGGAGGCGATACTGGAGGCGGAGGCGGCACGGGGGGCGACAGCAGCCAAATCATTGACATGACCGGCAAATGGTTCCGCGTAACCGCCACCACCTTGAACGTGCGCAGCGGGCCAGGCATATCCTACGACAAAATTGGCTCCCTCCAACTGAACGAAGTGGTCGAAGCCCTGCACGCCCTGGCAGACCTGAGTTGGATCGAAATAAAGCACCCGAGCAGCGGACTGACCGGCTGGTGCGCTGGCGACTACCTGACCAGCGCCAATGCGCCCACCACACCCGCACACGATCGCGTATGGTACCGCGTCAATACCACCAGCCTGAACGTGCGCCAGGGACCAGGTGCAAACTACAACTCGGTTGGCTTCTTGAAGAAAGACGAGATCGTCTACTCCGAAGACATTACCCCCGACGAGAGTTGGATCAAGGTGCGCCGCTTCGACGGCCTGAGTGGGTGGTGCGCGGCCTCCTACCTGCTCAAACTGGGGTCGGCTGCCCCTGCACAATTGGCGCAAAAAATATTCCCCGGCGCTACCTACTACCGCAAAGAGACCCAAACACCGCGCAAAATCGTCACGCATGTGCTGGTGGTAGATATGCAATCCGCTGGTTTACAGTTCCTGGTAACGCCTCCAAGCCACTCCAGCGGCATCGTCTGCACGCGCACTACCTCGAAGTTCCTGGCTGAATTTGGTATGCGCATCGCTGTCAACGGCGATGGCTTCGACTACCTCGATCCCGCCACCTACAAGCCCAGCGATTATTGCCCCAAAGGCGGCGACCCGGTCAAAGTCAAAAGTTATGCCGCTTCACGCGGAAATGTCTATTCTGCCAGATTGCCTGGTCGCCCGATTCTTTACATCAATGCCAATAATGTCATTTCCTTCGATACCCCTGTTGGCAAGGTACACAACGCCATTTCCGGTGACCGAATGCTGATTATCAAAGGAAAAGCGGCCACCGGCCTGGACAACACTGCCCTCGAGCCGCGCACCGCAGTAGGCACCAATCAAAACGGACGCTGGCTGATGTTGGTCGTCATAGACGGCCGTCAACCAGGCTACAGCGAAGGCGTGACGTTGGCCGAACTAGCCAACCTCCTGGTCTCCCTGAAAGTCTACTCCGGCATCAACCTGGATGGCGGCGGCTCCTCGACGATGGTCATCGAAGGGGCAGATGGCAAGCCCTTCGTCTTGAATTCCCCCATCGACGAACTGCAAGCCGGCAAGGAACGAGCCGTAGCCAATCACCTGGGAATTTACATGAAGAAATAACATCCCCAAGCAAAAATCGTCCTAAAGGCGTCTGAAACCTTTGGGACGATTTTTCGTTGACATGGCTCACCCTCGGGCGTACAAGTAATTCAATTCTTTGATTCGCTCCTGCAGCGCAGTCGAAAGCGCGCCGGGCGCCATGCGCCACTCCCAATTACCACCCAAACGGCTGGGATAGTTCATGCGCGCCTCTGACCCCAGCCCAAGCAAATCCTGCATAGGCGCCAGCGCGAAGATCGCCACCGATGACCAGGCAGCGCGCACCAAGGCGGCTGGGAAATTGGCTTCATCGGTTTGTAGATAGCGCCCGGCAAAGTCACGTTCTGAGGCAGGCGCACCGGCATACCAACCGCGCGCCGTATCGTTGTCATGCGTGCCGGTATAAACCACGCAATCGACCGGATAATGATGTGGCAAAAAAGGATTCTCAGGCCCAGAAAACCCAAATTGCAAGATTTTCATACCCGGCAACCCAAACTGCTCGCGCAAGGCGACCACATCGGGGGTGATCTCGCCCAAGTCTTCGGCAATGATGGGCAGCGGCGCGGTCGAAGAGGCAAAGCGAGCGCCCAATTGTCGCTCTAAAGCCTGAAAGAAATCCGCACCTGGCCCCGCCACCCAGCGCCCATGCTCGGCCGTCGAATTGCCGGCCGGCACTTCCCAGTAACCAGCAAAGCCACGAAAATGATCCAGGCGGATGATATCTACCAGTTTCAAGGTCGCTTCGAAGCGCGCCAGCCACCAGGCATAACCTGTCTGCCGATGAACCTCCCAGCGATAAAGCGGATTGCCCCACAACTGACCGGTAGGCGAAAAATAATCCGGCGGCACCCCCGCCACCACCGTTGGACGCCCCTCAGCGTCCAGGTAAAACAGCCCCGGATTGACCCACACGTCTGCGCTATCATAGGCAACGAAGATGGGCAAATCGCCAATGATACGGATGCCAGACCGGCGAGCATGTTCGCGTAGTTCTTGCCATTGACGGAAAAAGACGAACTGATAGAAAGTGAAACGCGCCACCGCATCAGCCTGATGGCGACCTGCCTCCGCTAAAACGGCGGGATCGCGCCTTCGCAGTTCTACCGGCCACCCGCTCCAGGCGCCGCCTCCGTAAGCCTCCTTGAGCGCCATGAACAGGGCATAGTCGGGCAGCCAGTTGGCGTTTTCAGCGCAGAAACGCTCATAGTCGCGGCGAGCAAGCCCAGGGTCGGAGCGGAAGCGAATGAAGGCCCGCTCGAGCAGGTTCAACTTCCAGGGGATGATCCGCCCATAGTCCACGCAGTCCTGCGCAAAGTCCACTTTTTCCACCAAATCGTTGGGATGCAAGAAACCGTCGCGCAGCAGAAAGTCCGGGCTGATGAGGTAAGGATTGCCCCCAAAGGCCGAGAAGCACTGATAGGGCGAATCGCCATAGCCGGTTGGCCCCAACGGAAGCACTTGCCACAAGGTGCAACCGGTTTCTGCCAGCCAGTCCAGGAAATCATGCGCCGAAGGGCCAAGATCGCCAATACCATAGGGGCCGGGCAAACTGGTAGGATGCAGCAGGATGCCGGCGGCTCGTTTAGAACGCATGCTTTTGTTTCGTCTCGATGGATTGTCCGGCTGCCACATACTGGCCTTCGAAGTCGCTTGGGACGACATCCGTGCCAATTTCTGCGCCGGGTTCTACCACCAGGCCAGGCGGCAGGGTAGCGCCCTTGCCGACCAAAGCCAGGCGAATATTTGGATCGGCAATGCCGCCCCCCACACGGGCACCCTCCCCTACCCGCACGTGTTTATCGAGGATGGCACGTTCCACCACTGCGCCGCGCTCGATGACGCAATCGGTGAGCAAGATGGATTCGCGCACCACAGCCCCTGCCCGCACGATGACGCCCGGCGAAAGGACACTGCTTTCTATGCGCGCCCCCGACTCGATGAAGCAACCATCGGTAATCATACTAGCATAGACGCAGGCTTCATGCGGAAAGCGCACTGGCGGCCGTTCTTCAGTGCGCGTATGAATGACCCAGGAACGGTCATAGAGTTTGAGCGGTGGGTTGGGCGAGAGCAAATCCATGTGGGATTGCCAGTAGGAATTGACCGTGCCGACATCCATCCAATAACCGGTATACGGAAAGGCAAAGACGCGCGCTTTCGATTTGACCAGATGCGGCAAGATGTCCTTGCCAAAATCGTGCGAAGAACTTTTGCGGACGTGGTCCTCCCAGAGAACCCGATCCAAAACCTGCGCGTTGAACAGATAGACGCCCATGTTGGCCAAATTGGAGGGAGGCCGGGCCGGTTTTTCCACGAAAGAGGTCACGCGGTATTCGTCGTTTATTGCCAGAATCCCAAAGCGTGAAGCCTCATCGAGTGAGACGCGAATGCTGGCAAGAGTCACATCGGCCTGGTGGTCGAGATGGAAGGCTATCATGGCGTCGTAGTCCATCGTGTAAATGTGATCGCCGGAAAGGATCAACACCAGGTCGGGAAAACCGCGTTTGATGAAGGTGAAGTTTTGCTGCACGGCGTCGGCCGTGCCGGCATACCAGTCTGAATTGTAACGCGCCTTGTAAGGAGTGAGGATTTTGATGCCACCGGTAAAGTCGCGGTTGAGGTCCCAGGGCGCGCCCGAGCCAATATGCTCGATGAGAGACTGCGGGCGATATTGCGCTAGTACCATGATGTCGAACAGGCCGGAGTTGACGCAGTTGGAAAGGGCAAAATCAATGATGCGATATTTGCCCGCAAATGGCACAGCCGGCTTGGTGCGCTTGGCAGTGAGGACACTCAAGCGGGCGCCTTCTCCGCCGGCCAGGATGACGGTGCGTGTTTTCATAGGCGAAGGCTATTCCTAACACGATGGGAGGAAAGTGACAGACGGGTATACAATGCAGCATATCGAAGCGCCGATGTATTCCATGAAAAATCCTGCGACATACATTTCACCTGCATAGCGCGCCATGCTTCGGGCCTGCGCCAGGTATCCACAGCGCGCCGAATAGCCGCCAGGAAGGGTTTGACCTTGGGTTCGATGAACACAAAACCGGTCTCGCCATCGGTGACGGTGTCGTGCAGGCCTCCCACAGCGCGCACGACCGGCACGCAGCCATAGCGCATAGCAATCATCTGCGACAGGCCGCAAGGCTCATAGCGCGAGGGCATCAAGAAAATGTCGGCGCCGGCGTAAATCTGACGCGCCAGACGAGCGTCGTATTTGGTCTCCAGGCGTAGTCTGTCTGGGAAATCTTGGGCTAATTTGCGCGCCGATTCTTCGAGTTTAGGATCGCCGGCGCCCAAGATGACCGCCTGCCAGGGCATATGGGGAACCAATTTTCGCAGCGCATCCATGACCAGATCGAGGCCTTTTTGGTGATCCATGCGCGAAACGACGCCAAACAGAGGCGCATCCACATCTGCCGACAGGTCAACTTGTTCCAACAAAGCGGCTTTGTTGGCCACCCGCTCGGAGAGCGATTCGGGCGTAAAGCGGACAGCAATATCCGCGTCCATGGCCGGGTCGAATCGTTCGATGTCCAGGCCATTCAAAATACCGGTCAGTGTGTCCCGCCGCGTTTTCAAGAAATCATGCAAGCCAGAGCCATATTCGGGTGAAAGCATCTCGTCCGCATACGTAGGCGAGACGGCCACGATAGCATCGGCGGCCCACAATCCCAGCGGTAGAGGCTTGAGGCGCGCCCAGTCGGGCAAATCGGTTTGCGCCAAAGGGACTCCATAAGCCTCCAGGATTTGATGGACGTCTGGCCCCAAAAAGGGAAGGTTGTGAACAGTGATGACCGAAGCCGGACGCGGCAAGCCTTCTTGCCAATGCTGCACCAACAAGCCATATATCGCCAGGGCGGTATGCCAGTCATTGGCATGGACGATATCCGCCTGCCAGCCCAATTGCCGGCACAGCGCCAGCGCAGCCAATGAAAAGAAGGTGTACTTTTCCGCGTCAATGGCAGGATTGGAAGAGTAGACAGAGCCGCTCTCCTCCACCGGCGCGCCGCCGATGAAGTACACCGGCAACTCCCGCAAAGTGGTCTCGAAAACCTGTACCGCCACATCGCCGCCAGCCCGTGGCAGGGAAAAGGTGGTCACAGGCCGCAAGGAAGCCGCCTTCGAGCGCAAAACCGAATGAAATGGCAGCGCCAGGCGCACATCCAGGGCAGGTTCTTGTTCGTTTTTTGGGGGCAATGCGCGCAAGACGCGCGGCAACGATCCGGCAACATCGCCTAGACCGCCTACTTTGACAAAAGGGTCGGCCTCAGCGGCCAGGAAGAGGACTTTGAGGGGGGCGGGCATGAATTCAATTGTACATCAAATCTCCCTCTCCGCAACCATTCTTGAGGCGTTAGTTGGGCGAGTTTTAGCCACAGATTACACAGATTTCACAGATTTTAACTACCTACCCACGCCCTCACCCCTGACCCCTTATCATCACCGGAGGAGACTCCCAGCAAGAGAGGATCTTTTTCCCTTTCCCCCGCTGGAAGAAGGGCAGAGGATGAAAACGATTCTCTGACTTTAAGAAAACCCTGAATTGGTGATTACCTCGAGAATATCTTCGAAAATCTGCCTGCTTCCCCTCACCCCCGGCCCCTCTCCCTTTGGGAGAGGGGAGAAAGGCTTGGTAAAAACAAGGCCGTTCCCTCTCCCAATGGGAAAGGATTAGGCCGGACTTCATTGGCCTATTTCATCCAGGTGACTCCAACTGCTCGTGAAATCCTCCGCACGAAAACGGGCAATGCCCATATCTACTGTTTCGCCAACTGTCACCTGCACGGTGTACTCACGGCCAATATTGCGATAGGCAACCACGATCACTTGCGGCCCGGCCGGCACGCCATTCAACACAAAGCGGCCAGAAGAATCGGAGCGAGTCGACAGGTCGGTACCAAAGACGAACACTTCGGCCACAACCGGATTCCCTTGCTCGTCATAGACTATCCCAGCAACGCCGCCCCTGCCGGTCATGATAGCCAGTGCGCCGCTTTGTGCCATGTTCAGGAACGCCAGACCCACGCTCAGGATGGTCAGGCTGGCAATCCATATCCACAGGATGCGCCGTTTGCGGGACGGATCGGGCAGCCGCAAAGGCATACCTTCTTTGTACAAATCCAGGGAGGGCGACTCTTCGAAAGCCATTATTTAGCCTCCTCACAAACCGGCGGGTTGAGCAGAAAATCAGCAAAATCCAGTTGCGTGCCTAAGTTGGCAATCACGCCTGCCCCGCCTTCGGCATATGTTTTGTCGCTGGCTTTCAATACTTCCTTGCCGTTCAGGTAGGCTACAAAGGTATCACCTTTGGCCTCGACGCTGATATTTGGCGGATTATTCCAATCGAAATCGGGCGGAAGGTTTTGCACAGCCAGCGGAGGCCTGATTTGCTTGCCGTTCACCCATTTGCTGAAGTAAATCTGTACGGGGGCGTTCTTGTTCACCTTTTCGATTTCGAACATATAACCATTCAGCCCCTTCTTGTCATACTTTGCGCGGAAGGCTACGCCGTAGCCGTTCCAGGTAGGGTTGACATTTTTGACTTTCACGCCCGACAAATCTACTCGATAATCACTGCCCGAATAACCTGGCAGCAACCCACCGCACAAGGGACAAACCTGGTAGCCGCCATTTTGCTGCGCAATGCCGCCACGCCAGAATTTATCTTCGAAGGCTTCCCATTCTTTGCCAGCGCGCGCCAGCGGATTGCAAGCCGCCTCCTTGCTGCCTCCTCCGTCAATTGCCTGGTTGTAAATTTCCGAAATGGACACTCCCATTGCGTTCAATGCCAACCCCGCCGCTAGAGCAATCAACAGGATCAGCAAGGCATACTCTACCAACGCCTGCCCCTTTTGGGAACTTGTATTCGTTCCTTGCATACGCACCTCCAGTGTCAACATAAAGTATACAACCTCGATCCACGAACAAACCTTACAAGTCGCTAACGAACTATTTTCATTTCTGTTGGGTAACTGCTCAGGTCAAGTTCCTAAAGGTCTCCTTCAGGGCTTTTCAAAGTTTTAATGTGGACTTGCAAATCGTACCGCCAGGCTATGCCGCGTGCCACGAAGTGGTATGGCAAGGCCGACCAAAGGTCGGCGGTACATCTTTGTCTTTCGCAAAGTCCTGAAACAATGTGCGAGCCTCAACAGATTAATTCTTTGAAAAGCCCTGGGTCTCCTTTGCTTGCGTTTTGCTCGGCTTGAGGGGAGAGTCAAGGGGCCGAAACAGCGTAACCCTGCACGTCGCTGGCAATCGTCCATCTCCCGCCGCTCATGTCGACCAACGACAAATTGCCATTTTCCAACAGCAGGTAACGAACCTCGTCCAGCCAGCCTCCCAAAGTGGGATCAAAGGGAGCGCCCATCTGCGGCGGGCCATCTACGCTGCCGGTCCATAGCGCAATACCGCCCACTTGTTCGGACACATAGGTAAATCGCTTCGAATCCAGGCGCCACCCCCCAGCGCGGATACGCACAGCCGGTTCGCCATAAAGCCGAGTTGCGCCGCTGGCATCCATCAGCATCAGAGAGCGGCCGTCTGCGCCCTGTCTGGCGGCATAGATGACATAGCCGCCGTCCGGTGAAATGAGCGGCCAACTCTCACGCAAAGGCGCCAGGTCCAGGCTGCCCAACTTCGCCACAGTCCCATCTGGGAAGATGTAATGCAATTGCGCCGCACCGCCCTCTGCGCTGGTCGGTATAACAGTCTTGAAGCCATAAGAATCGATTGCCCAAACCACCTGCGGGATGTAACCTGGGATGGCAGGATACGTCAACACGGTCGTGTTGCTGCCGATGTCCAGATCCAATACAGCCATGCGATCTGGCATGGCGACAGCCAGCAACGATCCATTAGGGGCAAAATACAACCGGCCGTCGGCCACTGGGAACGAGGCCAGCAGGCGTTCAGCGGAGCCGTCAACGCCCATCACCCACACTTCCTGCCCGCGCAAGAAAGCCAGCAGCGAGCCATCTTTCGAAAGCGCAGTCGTAACGGCGCGCCCATCGAAGGTCAACTGGCGCATGCTCGTCTCGCTCCACAACCATACATTGCCGCCGCTCAGGTAAACTATTTGCAGACCGGTCACAGAGGGCGTCGAACCCGACGCGGGTAATGTAGTCGTAGGAAAAGGGATAATTTCGGCCGTCGGGGGCGCAGGAGTCGCTTGCAGGACGGGGACAGGCAGCGAGGGAGAAGCAAGCAGCGGCTGAGAAGGAGGCGCGCTCGTCCCGCAAGCCAACGCAATGAGTATGAGGCTTCCCAAGAATATCATCGAAGGTTTCGAGTTCATTACACCCTCCACGAAGGAACCGCCCCCTATCATCTCTCGATAGACAACAACGCATGAAAAAACGCCCTCGCTCAATGCAAGGGCGCTGAAGGGTGGCTGATGGGTTTCGAACCCACAACATCCACATCCACAGTGTGGCGCTCTGCCGTTGAGCTACAGCCACCACGCGAGAAAAGATTATACCATCAGGACGGCGAGCCCGCAAGGATGTTGCGGATAGCAGACGCGGCCGCGTCTTGCGTGACAACGACCTGCTCGCCGTTCATCAAGTTCTTGACCGCAACCTGACCCTTTTCCACTTCGTCGGGCCCCAGCACCAAGACCACTCGCGCACCGATGCGATCAGCGTATTTGAATTGCTTGGGCAACTTGGCCGCTTCAGGGTAGCAGACCACGTTCAGGCCGCTACGACGTAAGTCAGCAGCCAGGCGCAAAGAGGTCAGTTGACGTGCCTGGTCGAAGACCGTCACCAGCACCGGCGCCGGGTTGACTTGCAAGTCTTTGGGCAACAGGCCATATTTTTCGAGCAAAAGCGTGATGACCACATCGCCCATGGCAAAACCGACGGCCGGCAAGGGATCACCCCCCACTGCCGCCAGCAGGTTGTCGTAACGCCCGCCGCCGAGGATAGAGCGCCGAATCTCGCCGCCCACTTCCCAGGCTTCGAAGACGGTTCCCGTGTAATAAAGCAGCCCGCGCACAATGGAAGGCTCGAACTGCACGAAATGGCCGATACCCAACGCCTCAATGGCTTTGTAAAAGCGCACTTGCTCTGGCAATTGTTTCCACAGTTCCTTGTCGTCCAGGACGGATGCCAGGTTTGCCCGTTGACGTTCTGAGAGGCCAATCTCCTGGCCATAGGTCTGCCACTCGTCGGGCGACATTTTTCCGCGTCGGTCGATCCAGGATGAGACGAGCGGGCGCATGTCTTTCGGGATGTCGAATTTCGCGAATTGGGCTTCCATCAACCGCCGATCGTTGACCAAAATCAACACTTCATTCGGAGTCAGCCCAACGCGCTGAAAGAAAGCGACCAACACGGCTACGTTCTCGGCATCGGCTTCGGGTGAATTGGCGCCCAACATGTCCACATTCCATTGGAAGAACTCGCGTGTGCGTCCCTTCTGCGGGCGCTCGTAACGCCAAAACGGCCCGAACGACCACCACCGCAGCGGAAAGGTCAATTGTCCCTGCCGTTGGGCTACCAAGCGCGCCAGAGAAGGGGTCAATTCGGGGCGCAAGGTAATCTGGTCGCCGCCGCGATCGGTGAAAACATACGATTGCTCTTTGACCAATTCCTCGCCTGACTTAGCAGCATACAGTTCGAGCGTTTCCAGGATGGGCGCTTCCCATTCTTGATAGCCAAACGATTCGGCCACCTGGCGCAACGTGCCATACAACCAGGTGCGGATGGCCATTTGTTCAGGATAGAAGTCGCGCGTACCTTTGACGGGTGGAATGACGGTTTTCATAAGGCAGAGTCCAATAACGGAACTGAGATTGGCGGACATTCTATCACAATTGGGCAATTTGCTGATGATTACCCGCCTTTTCTTGATGGGGTCAGTTTAGCGAATTTAAGCCACAGATTTCACGGATTTCACAGATGACTCTACTGCAAAAAGGTTGCTCTACCGCTGAGTACGCAGAGACTTAAGTTATGGAAAACTCTGCGCTCTCGGCGCGCTCTGCGGTTCGTTTTTGCAACAGACTCACAGATTTTCTCGTTTTCATTCGCAAGGATTTGCAGAGAGAGTTGTGGAGAATCACCAAGGCGAATAGTCTTGTCATATTCGGCAACTTTGTGCTAAAGTTAGCATTGTAGCGTAAAGGCCATTTGCGAGCCAGCGAACTGCGAGCATGTTTCAACGGAACTACATCCCTTAAATTGCCCCAAAGAGCAACTTTGCGCTGTATCAAGTGACACCATCATTATCACCACTATAAGGAGTTCCTATGAAAGGCAACGAAAAAGTCATCGCGTTGTTGAATGACGCCCTGTCAGATGAGTTGACCGCCATCAACCAATATATCGTTCACTCCGAAATGTGCGCCAATTGGGGGTACGAAAAACTACATACCATGACCGAGAAACGCGCCATCGAAGAAATGAAGCACGCCGAAAAACTCATTGCGCGCATCCTCTTCCTGGAAGGCGTTCCCATTGTCAGCAACTTGAAAAAGATGAACATCGGCGCCAGCGTGGACGCTCAACTCAAGAACGACCTGGAAGCCGAGCGCGAAGCCATTCAGGCCTATAACGAAGGCATCCGCCTGTGCCTGGAACTGGGCGACAACGGTTCCCGCGAGTTGCTGGACGCCAATTTGCAAGACGAGGAAGAACATCTCGATTGGCTGGAGGCGCAACTCGACCAAATCGAACAAATGGGTTTGCAAAATTACCTGCTCGGCCAAACCCAATAAATCGAACCTTTTTTCTTGTAGTAGCGACTTCAGTCGCTTTCAGGACGACTGAAGTCGCTATTATTTTCACCGAATTGGCAGTGGACGTTTATATCTGCTTCAATGCCTTTGCCGCCCACACCAGCGGATGCTGCGCTGCAACGCCAGCCCCATCCGCAATTTGCGCCCGACAGGAAGCGCCGGGAGCGCAAAACAGGGCTTCGCCCTTCACACCCTGCTCGCTACTTTCTGCTCTCCGCTCTCTGATTTGCGGAAATAATACCAACTCCCCCACTTGCATCGAAAGCGCATGATGCTCGCGCTCGTAGCCAAACGCGCCTGCCATGCCACAACAACCAGAAGGAATGACTTCGACTTCGTAGCCAAAAGCGCGCAAGAATTCTACTGTGGCCGCCTGCCCGACCGGGAAACCATCGTCAGCAGGCGGTTGGGCCTTTTGATAGCAATGACCGTGCAGGTGGATTTTCGATGTACGGCCTTCGGCAAAATGCTTGACCCTAACGCCTGGAGGGTAGGTGTTCAATGGCTGGTTTTCTTTTGCGTTATTATTGTTTTCCAAATTGGCTACACGCAAAATACGGACTTCTCCAGCAACATCTGGACGCACTAGATACTCATCTACCAACCAGGCGCGCTTTGCCAGCGCTTCCATCTTGGTGCGCTGTTCCGGCAACAAATCCAGGAATTCGTCTCGCAAAGTATACAATTCAGATGGCTCGATACCCAACACCGGCAACTTTCCCTGTGGGTCGAGTTTTGCTACCGCGTCCAACACTCGCGCCGCATGTCGTTTGGCAGCCTCCAGAAAACCTTTCGAAATCAACGTCCGCCCGGCGCCAAAATACGGCAAAAAGCGAACTTCCACACCGCAAGCCGCCAGCACTGTCAGCGCCGCCTGTTCGATCTCCGGCTCGAAAAAATGAGTGAAGGTGTCGCGCAAAAGCAATACGGTCTCGGTCGTCTCCAATGTGAGAGGCGGAACAGGAACAGCGGAGCGCAGGCGACCCAATTGCGGCAAGCGGCGCGCCTCTGCCAGCCCCAGCAGAGGATAGGCCCAACGACGCACCAACCCAAGCCCCAACGCCCAATCGACAGATCGTCCAAACGGCGCGCCCATCCTGGCTAACAACCCAATATAAGCAAACACGTAATCGCGCAGTTTACGGCGGTGAGACTTGTAATACTCGTGCTGGAACTCATATTTGAGTTTCGCCATGTCCACGCCGCTGGGACATTCGGATTTGCAACCCTTACAAGCCAGGCACAGGTCGAGGGCGTCAAAGACAGCCTGTTCGACGGTATCATTTCCCAAAGGGGAGATTGCTTCGCTTCCCGCGGACACTTGCAATGACATGGGCCTTGAAATCATCGCCCGCAGCAAGTTGGCCCGCCCGCGCGTCGAATAAGCCTCCTCGCGCGTCGCCTGGAACGAGGGGCACATCACGCCGTCCGCTTTGCGGCACACACCCTGCCCATTGCACTGCTCGATAGCGCCTGCCAGTCCATTATTGCGTTCAAAGCCCAGAGTCGGCATCCATGGTTGCGCTCGATAGTCGGTGCCATATCGCAAGTGTGTATCCATCGGCGGCGCATCCAGCATCTTGCCAGGGTTGAGCAAATGCTCCGGGTCGGCGGCTCGCTTGAGCAAGCGCATGGCCTCCACCACCTGCGCGCCATAGGTTTGCCGCAAGAACTCTCCGCGCGCAATCCCATCGCCGTGTTCCGACGACATCGAGCCGCCCAAGCGCAACGTGAGCGCCAGCGTAGCCTCGGCAATCGAACGCAAGTTGCGGACGCCACGCTTCAAATCCAGGAGAGGGCGGATGTGCAGGCAGCCGGCCGAAGCATGAGCATAGAAAGCCGCATAAGTATTGTGTGCCGCCAAAATCTTCTCGATTTCGCGCACGAACTCGCCAAGCCGTTCTACCGGAATAGCGCAATCCTCGATGAACCCCACGGGGCGCGCATCGGCAGGACGCGAGTCGAAGATTCCCAAACCAACTTTGCGGACTGCCCACACGCGCGCCTGCTCTTCTTTGGACTCGGCCACGACCACGCCCGCGCCAAGCCGACGCACCGCTTCTTTCGGGACGCTTCGACCCGCCTCAGCGCGGGCCTCGGGCCTGCTCCCCCTTCGGGGGCTATGCCCGCTAAATTCAACGATCAGCAGGGCGGCCGGATCACCCTCCACCCAGCCCATTTGCGAGGCATACGCCGGGACGCCCCGCGCCAATCGAATCAACATCTGCGGCACCAGTTCTACTGCCGAGGGGGCAAACTCCAACAGGCGCGGCACATCGTCACAAGCGGCGGCAATCGAAGGATAAGCCAGCACTCCCAGAACGGTGTACTTGGGCTTCGACACCAGGTTCAACGTAGCGCGGCGGATGACAGCCAGCGTCCCCTCGGAGCCGGCCAACAAGGGAGCCAGGTTGAGGGTACCCGGTCTGACGGGCGGGTATCGCCCACTGACCAGCGACCAGTCATCAGACCACTGCGGCGGCGCGGACGGCGACCAGGGCAACAGGTAATTGAGGCGATACCCGGCCGAGTTACGCCAGGAGCGGGGAAAGCCCTGTCGAATAGCCTGTGCATATTTCTCTCGTATCTCCAGCGCAGCCGAAAGCAGCGCGCTATACCGATCACTGCTCTTTACTCCCTTTTCTCTGCTCTCTCCGAACGTTGCCAAACTCCCGTCCGACAAAATGACCTCTGCCGAGATGAGGTGATCGGCAGTCATGCCATACAGGATGGAATGCGCGCCAGTAGCGTTGTTGCCAATCACGCCGCCCAGGGTGGCCCGTTCTGCGGAAGCCGGGTCGGGGCCAAAGGTCAAACCATATTTAGCGGCAGCAGCATTGAGGGTGGAAAGAACGAGGCCCGGCTCCACAGTCGCGGTGCGGGCCTCGACGTCTATATCCACCAATTTGTCGAGCCAGCGCGAGCAGTCCAAAATCAGGGCCTCACCAATGGCCTGGCCGGCCAGCGAGGACCCAGCCCCGCGCGGCAGGAGCGCTATCTTGTATTTGGCTGCCAGTTCGACAGCGGCGTGCAGGTCTTCCTGCGTTTTGGGCAGGGCAACGCCAAGCGGCTCGATCTGGTAGATAGAAGCGTCAGTGCTGTAGAGAATACGGCTGGCAGGATCGAGACGAATCTCGCCCGTAAAATGTTTGTGCAGCTCAGCGATGAAATCGGGGGGAAGGGACATGTCCCTATTGTAGCAAAAAAGCCGCTTCTGGGTCGCTGCGGAATTCGGCCAGCAGCGCGCCAGTGGCAGGATTCCACAAGCGAACGAGCGCCTGCGGTGTTTCGACAGCCTCTTGCAAGGAGACCAGCGTTTCTGCTAATGGCCACTCCAGATAGGTAATGCGATAGCGGTTATCCTCGGCAAAAGCCAGTTCCTGCTTACCAGTGCGCACATCCCAAATGCGAATCGCCCCGCCGCCGCTGGCAATCCTGGCGCTATCAGGCGACCAGGCCAGGCTGAAAGCCGCCGTGACATGTGCCGGGATGAAACGTTTGCAGCGATTGTTGGAGGCCTGCCAGAGGCAAATATCGCCGTAACTGTGGGTGGAGGCAATCCATTCCCCGTTCGGCGACCAGGCAACATTGTTGGAGGCGCCGACGCGCTGGTCGAACAAGCGCACGGCTTCGTCATCGCTGATGCGCCAGCGACGGATGCCATAAGCCAGGTCGCTGGAGGCCAGCAGGCGCGTCCCGTCGGGCGACCAGGAGATGCTCTGCACCGAGGCGGCAAAACCGGTCTGCTGTGAGACCCGTTGACCGGTGGCCGTATCCCAAACCATCACACCGCTGACATCGGTACTCATAGCCAGCAGACGGTTATCGGGCGACCAGGCCACATCCAGGATGCGCTCATGTTCGAGAATCGGTTGGTCGAAAATCATCTGCCAGGTGGTTGTATCCCATACACGCAAGGAGGCCAGCCCCTCGAATTCGGCGTTCGTCCCGCTGCCCACGCCAGCAGCCAGTTTTGCACCGTCGGAAGACCAGTCTATGCTGAAGGTGTAACTATCTTCATCCAGCACATGCAAGAGTTCGAAGGAACGAAGGTCGTACAGCGCAATCCCTTGCGTGGTAGCCAGCGCGATGATAGAGCCATCCTGCCGTACCGAGAAGGAAGCGATGCGGCCAGCAACCGCTACACGCGAACCAGACGTTTCGAGCGGAGATGGGAGCGGGGTGATGGTAGGCGCAATTGGGCCGGCAGCAGGTTGGCAAGAGGCAACAAGGAGGACAAGCGCCCCCAACAGGAAAAGTCTCTTCATGAGCAGGTTCCTTTCAGCCCGCTTGATAAGGGCGGTTGGCGTCCGCTAGCCGATCGAGTAATTCCTCTTCGAGGGCCGAAAATACTAGCGGCTCATCGTCTACGAGGTTGTGCAATTCCTCAGGATCGCTCTCCAGATGATAGAGTTCATATACGTTATCGAGGGACGGATATCCGAAATAGGCGATCAACTTATAGGCCCCTTTGCGCATGGCAATGGCGGCTTTTTGCAAAGGCGAGAATACCGAATTCTGGGCAGCATAGATCGAAAACAGCGGACGTTGTTCATCTCGCCCCCCGCCGAGGCCGGGCAGCAGGCGGCCATCCAGGATTGCAGGCGCGTCATTCCCCGCCAGGGACAGGACCGTCGGCAGAATGTCCACGTTGCTGGTCGGCGTAGTCACGTCCTGGCGCTGGCGCTGGCACGGCGAAAAGACCAGCAACGGGATTTTGATGACCGGTTCATACAAGAACACGCCGCCATGCCCGTAAAAGCCGCGTTCGAACATCTCGCCGTGATCGGAAGTGGCAATCACATAACTGTTTTCCAGGACGCCCTCTGCCTCCAGGCGTTCCATCAGCAGGCCAAATTCCGCGTCTACATGGGCAACTTGTTGGTCATACACGGTACGCTTCGAGAGTACATCATCAGCAGCCAACTGCGAAGAGAGGGGATGCGTCGGCTTCGATGGCGGTTCGAAGCCATCCTGAAATAGTTTCCAATATTTTTTACCAGGCCTGTAGGGAAAATGGGGAGAAAAGAGGTGAAAGTAGGCAAAATAGGGGCCCCCGACTGCTTCCAGGGACATGATTTCCCGAAAGACGCCCCGGTAGACATCTTCATTCCGATACGTTGTGTACCCCTCGATTTCCGGCGCGCCGCGCGGATAGCCTGCCTGGTTGCGGGACGAGAGAATGGCATCAAGGGCAATACTTTTGTAGAGATAGCCCAACACTGAGGAGCCCATGACATCCGCGTTGAGCGTAAACAGGAATTCTTCGAAAGCCAGCGACGCCAAGTAGCGGTCCTGCCCGATTTTATCGGACACCAACTTATTGCCGCGCAGGCTATAAGATGTAATCGGCAGGAAGCGATCCACATCATGATAGAACTGACTGACCAGGCGGTCGGGCCAGGGATTTTGCGAGAAAGCCAGACGATAATAATCCTTTCCCAACAACGTATAAAAATTGTTGAGGCGCAACTCGGACTTGATCAGCCCTCCCTGGTTGAACGCCCGGTGCGTCCAAGGAAACATACCGGTCAACATAGAGGCCGTGCCAGAAGTGGTAAAGTTCCCGGCAGCATAATGATTGTGATAGACTGTGGCACGCTCCGCCCAACGGCTCATGTGAGGGGTGGTCTCACGAGCATAGCCATAAAGCGACATGTGAATGGCAGACATAGCGTCAAAAAGAACAATGATGACATTAGGTCGGCCGTCTTGCGTACCCAGAGGGGATAAGGAGCCATGCGCCAACGACCCAACAGCACAGGCCGAAATCAGTTTCAGGAAATCTCGTCGAGACAGTTTTTTCGACATTGTCCATCCTAACCGAGTGCTCGCACCAACAATACGACAAAAGACAGAACAGTCAGAGGCAAATAAATATACAAAAAGATGACCAAACGGTCGGCAAGTCCTTCTACGCCCTGTCTAAACCAGCCGATACGGGAGATTAAGAGACTGAGCGCAATTGCCAGCAACACAGTCAGCCCCCACCATAGCCATTGACCCTGCAAAAAGTCCTCCCACATGCCTGGTTCGCGCAGGTTGTACAAACGCAGCATCGCCGAGCCTGCTATACAGACCACCCAAGAGACCCCGTAAGGCGTAAAGTGATGATTCCACCATCGTGCCGGAAGGACCACGCCCAACAACAACAAAGGGAATATCAGCAGCAAACTTTCCAGGAAATTGACCAGAAAGGAATAGGAATAAATAGCGAATACTTCCCCGAGCGTCAAATAGAAAAACCAGGAGGGCGCTTTCCAAAAAGAGACATATAGCGTCCAGCTATAAACCATAAAAACGGCAGTTGCATACACACGCAGCACACTTTGTCTATCGGGCAAACGCGCAAACAGTTTTTTCATTCTCAGACGTATACTCGA
>FWPU01008032.1_pt1 | contig 18496 bp, 22 predicted proteins | sample 2228361 | NCBI WGS metagenome assembly FWPU01 (sample SAMEA103939777, study PRJEB20133) | metagenome
CCCCCGCCGGACAACCGTAGCAGCGGCGTGAGCGCCGCCGAACCGCCTGCCCGCCCCGCCGCCTCCCCCTCAAACCCACCGTTTTCCCCCACCGCCAAACTGAGTTATGATCAGTCTGGAGCCGTCGCCGTCTGGCCGGGGGGGATGCCCATGCGCCTGTTCATCAGCTATGCCCACGTCGATAAGCCGCTGGTCGGCCAACTGGTGGAGATCCTCCGCCTGGGCGGCCACGACCCCTGGTTCGACCACCGCCTGGTCCCCGGCCAGGACTGGAAGGCCCAGCTCCTCCGCCAGATCACCGACTGCGAGGCCTTCCTCTACGCCCTGTCCCCCGAATCGGTGGCCTCCGAATGGTGCCAGTGGGAGTTCGCCCAGGCCGTCAGCCTGGGCCGGCCCGTCATCCCCGTCCTCTTGCAGGCCCGCACACACCGCCCGGAGGCCCTCAGCCGCTACCAGTACGCCGACTTCAGCGACGGCCCCACCCCGGAGGCCGTTGCCAGCCTCCTCGGCGGCCTCCTGAACATCGCCGTCACCATCCCCGCCAGCCAGGCCCCGCCTGCTCCCTCGGAGCCGCGCGGCGTTCCCGCCCAGGCCCAGCCGGAGGCCCCCGCGCCGGGCGCTGGGTCTCCCCCGGCGGGCGGCGCCATCAACATCACCCAGACCGCCACCGGCAGCCGCGACGTGCTCCAGATCGGCATGGTGCAGGGCGAGGTGCCCCTCCCCCGCCGCGACGACCGCCCCCCAGCCAACCCCGCCCCGCGCGACGACGAGGACGACGACCAGCCCGCCTGACCCGCCACAGGTCCCCCCAGACGCACTTGGCCGGGGCGCCCCAGGGGGCGTGACGGCGCTTGCCCCGCCTGCGCACTCCCCTGTATACTACCTCTCAGCGCCGCGCGGCCTCCCCACCGAAAGGAGTCTCACCCGTGACCACCCAACCGGCCTCCGAGATGCGGGCCGTCGATAGCCTCTCCGCCCACGAGTTCCGCCTGGAGATCAACGGCCAGCCCGTCGATGGCATCTTCAGCGTGCAGGGCCTCACCGCCCTCTCCCTGGAGCAGGAGCGCCCCCCGCTGGTCATCAGCAAGATGGTCCAGCAGGACCCCAGCAAACCCTTCAACCGCTGGATTCAGGAATCCCAGACCGGCGGCAAGCCCATCCGCGATATCGCCGTCGTCGCCTTGGACGAGGGCAGAGAGACCCGCCGCTGGGTCTACCGCAGCGCCTACATCGTCAGCATCAGCTACTCCGACTTCGACACCGCCTCCGGCGAGCTGGTGGAGGAGCGCGTGGCCGTCCGCGCCCAGGGCGTGGAAGTGGTCTGGCCCTAGCGCCCGCCGCGCCTGAGCAAGGGGGGAATCAAAAACGTGAGCACGCGGCTCACGCTCTGGTGTGGACGTGCGGGGATTCGAACCCCGGACCTCTACAGTGCGATTGTAGCGCTCTCCCGGCTGAGCTACACGCCCCCATGTGGACTGCATTGTAGCGCCCCTGCGGGGGGCTGTCAAGGGCCGCCCTGCCCGCTGGCCGTACCTGTTGCCGGGCTTTACAGAGTCCTAATCGTATTCTGATTCTTGTCTGCATGTTATAGAATCGCTCTATAATAGTTGGGTAAACAGTCTGTACGGCCCGCTCATCGCTTGCGTCAAGTCCGGTCATGCTAAGGAGAGAACCCATGCGAGTCCGAAAGCAGGTCCCCCCTCTGGTCGTCCTCGTCCTGGCCCTGGCGCTGCTGGCCCCCCTGGCCGGGGCGCAGCCCGGCGCCGTCCTCATCGACGGCTCCCCCGCCCTCTTCCCCTTCCTCCAGACCACCGGCCTGGCCTATACGGAGGCCACCGGCGTCGAGGTCGTCGTCAACATCAGCGGGGAGGATGCCGCCTTCGCCGCCCTCTGCGCCAACACCCTGGACGCCGTCAACGCCGCCCGCCCCATCTCCGAGGATGAGATCGCCCTCTGCCAGCAGAACGGCGTCCGCTGGATCGAGCTGCTCATCGCCCTGGACGGCCTGGCCGTCCACCATGCCAACCTGGCCCTGGAAGCCCCCTGCCTCTCCCTGGACGATCTGGCGGAGGCCTTCGGCGACTCCCAGACCGAGCTGTACGGGGGCCTGGCGGTCTACGGTCGGGGCCGCGAATACCGCCAGTTCATGGCCCGCGCCCTCGGCCTGGACGCCCTGCGCGATGACCTCCAGGCCGCCAACACGGACGCCGATGTCCTGGCCGCGCTGAACACCGCCCCCGGCCCCGCCCTGGCCTATACCAGCCTCGCCGCCGCCCTCACCGCCGGACTCTCCCCCCTCGCCGTCCAGGCCGACCCCGACTCCGCCTGCGTGGAGCCGTCGGCGGCCTCCGTCGCCACCGGGGATTACCCCCTGGGCCGCAAGCTGTACGTCTACGTCAACCTGGGCAGCGGTGAGCAGCCCGCCGTCGCCGCCTTTATCGACTACCTGCTCTCCCCGGAGAACCTCTCCCGCCTGCCCGATCTGGAGCTGGTCCGCGCCTCAGAGACCGACTACATGCTGGCCGCCCACAACTGGTCGCGCCGCACGCCGGGGCAGACCTTCTCCGCGCCCCCGGCCCTCAGCGTCGCCACCACCGCCATCGAGGGCCAGGACCTCACCCTCTACGACGGCGTGGCCGAGCTTTCCCCCGTCCTGCAGGCCGCCGTCGAGCGCATCACGGCCAGCAGCCCCGGCCTGCAATACGACCTGGCCGCCAGCGGCACCAACACCGCCCTCGCCCGCTTCTGCAATGCCGAGCTGGACCTGGCCGGTGCTCGCCGCGCCATCACCGACGCGGAGATGGCCACCTGCGCCAGCAATAACGTCGAGTTCATCGAGTTGCTCCTCGGCCTCAACCCCCTCGTCGTGGTCACCAACCGCGCCAACGACTACGCCACCTGCCTCAACATGGCCCAGCTTAACCTGGTCTTCGGCGCGGCCAACCAGGGCCTGGTCCGCCGTTGGGAGCAGTTGCAGGACGGCTTCCCGCCCTTCGACCTGGCCGTCTACACCCCGCTGCTCCCCGCCGCCACCGCCTTCGCGGAGATGATGGGGCCGCTGCGCACCGACGTGCTGGGCGGCGACGTGGCCACTGCCGTGGCCGCCGACGAGGCCGGCATCGGCTTCACCACCTACGCGGACTACCAGGCCCACCAGGGCGCGCTCCGCGCCGTGGCCGTCAACGCCGGCGCCGGCTGCGTGGAACCCACCCCCGCCAACGTCCGCAGCGGAGCCTACCCCCTCACCCAGCCGCTCTACCTCTACGTCAACGCGGAGAGCGCCATGCGCCCCGCCGTGCAGGCCCTCGCCTTGGACGCCATCAACCCGGAGACGGTGGAGCAGGCCAGCTTCCTGCCCGTCTCCGATCTGGAGTACATGCTCTCCCTGGACGCCTTGCAGACGCGCACCACCGGCCCCCTGCACAGCCGCTAGCCGCGCCGCAGCGCCTGCCGCACACCACGGGCGGCCCCGTCACCAACGAGGCCGCCCCTTTCTGTCACCCCCCTCAAGTCCCCCTCTCCACGCCAGATGGAGAGGGGGATTTAGGGGGTGAGGCAGGGACTGCGGCAGGGGGTGAGGCCAGCCCGCGCAGCGGCGGCGTGAGCGGCGGTGGCAGGCTGGTTTGCGTCCGGGCGGGTGTGAGTTGGGGGTAAGGATGCTGCGCTGGGCTGGGGCGATGAGCAAGCGGGGGCGGAGAGGGCATGGTCGGTGGAGAGGGCAGCGGGCCGGGAGGGAGGCTCCTGGCCCGCTGTTTTGGTGGGGGGTCACTCCGGCTGGGCCTGGAGGATCTCGTAGCGGCTGGTGATGCGGGCCTTCTCCCGCAGCATGGCGGTGGCGGGGCAGTATTTGGTCTCAGACAGCTCGATGGCGCGGGCGACGGCTTTGGGGTCCACGTCATGGCCGGTGACGCGGTAGGTGATGGCGATGTCGGTGTAGTATTTGGGGTGCTCCTCGGCCTGCGTGCCCTGCACCTCCACCTCGAAGGCGGTGACGGCCTGCTGCTTCTTGCGGAGGATGCTGATGGCGTCCATGGCGGTGCAGCCTGCCAGGCCGATGAGGAGCAGCTCCAGGGGGCGGAAGCCCTGGTCGTGGCCGCCGACGGATTGATCGGCATCCAGGGGGATGGCGAAGTCTGAGAACGTGCTGCCCAGGCCGTCGAAGGACATATCGCCCCGCCAGACGACCCTGGCGGTTTTTTCGTTTGCCATAGGTTTTTCCTCTTTTCCTGTTTTCCTGTGTCCTTTCGGATTTCCTGGCGAGTCAAAAGGGTCACCGGCCCGGCTGTGCATATGGATGGGATGTGGCGGGTGGGGTCTTACGGCGGGCTGCCCACCGGCCACCCCGCCACCAGCTTACCACAACCGGGGGTCTGATGCCTGGGCCTCAACCCCGGCCTTCCAGCAGGGGGGTGAGGGCGGCCTCCAGCGTGCGGCGGTCGATCATGCCGGTCCAGGCGCGGACGACCCGGCCCTGGGGGTCGACCAGAAAGGAGGAGGGCATGCCCTGCACGCCGTAGCGGTCCAGCAGCGCGCCATCGGCATCCAGCACGACGGGGAAGGCGAGGCCCTGGGCACGCAGGAAGTCCGCGACGACGGCGGGCGGCTCCTGCTCGTTGACGCCGATGAGGGTGAAGCCCCGGTCGGCGTGATCCTGGTAGAAGCGGACCAGGTCCGGCAGCTCGGCGCGGCAGGGGGGACACCAGGTGGCCCAGAAGTTGAGCAGCACGTAGCGGCCCCGGTGGTCGCTGAGGGCGAGGGAGGAGCCGTCCAGGGTGGCAAGGCGGAAGTCTGGGGCGGGGTAGGCGTCTGACGGCCCGGCCTGGCCCTGGGCGGCGAAGGCCAGCAGGCCCCCGGCCACCAACAGCGCGCCGAGAGCCAGCCAGGTCCAGGGGGAGGCGAGCGGGCTGTTGTGGGCGGCGCTGCGGCGGCGGTGGCGGGTGGTGGTTCTGGTCATGGCGGGTGTTCTCCGTATGCGCCACCCAAGGTGGGGTGGCCTGGCTGTGCTATGTTTATCTTATCATCAGATGCGGGGGGGCGGCTTTTGGTTTCAGGAGGCCAGGTGTGGTATTGTTTGGGGTATGAGCGAACAGGAAACGACGCTGGACATCCCGGACCCGGAAGAGGAGCGGCTGCTGGCGCGGCTGAAGGCGGGCGACCAGGCGGCCTACGCGGAGCTGGTGGACCGGCACGCGCCGCGCATCTACAACCTGGCGCTGCGCATGCTGGGCGACGAAGCGGCGGCGGAGGACGTGCTGCAGGAGACCTTCCTGAACGCCTTCCGGGCCATCGAGGGCTTCGAGGGGCGGTCCAGCCTGGGGACGTGGCTGTACCGCATCGCCAACAACGCGGCGCTGATGCGGCTGCGCAGGCGGGAGCCGGACGCCTTTAGCCTGGACGAGCCGGTGGAGACGGACGGGGGCGAGCAGATTCCGCGCCAGTTTTTCGACTTCTGTTGCCTGCCGGAGCGGGAATTGCTGGGGCAGGAGGCGCTGGAGAAGCTGCAAGAGGCGGTGGACGCCCTGCCGGAGGGGCTGCGGGTGGTCTTTTTGCTGCGGGACGTGGAAGGCTTCAGCACCAGGGAGACCGCCGAGCAGCTCGGCCTGAGCGTCCCCGCCGTGAAGACGCGGCTGATGCGCGCCCGGCTGGCGCTGCGGGAGGCGCTGGCGGACTATTTCGCCCGCAGCGCGCTCTCCTCCGAGACGGGGGAGCCGCTGCCCCGCTCCGCCGTGTAGCGCGCCGGAAAGGACGAGCCATGCGACGGTGGCTGTGGGGCATCCTGGTGGCGGGGGCGGCGCTGGGGCTGGCCCTGATGGGTGGGCCGGGGGCGGGGGCGCAGGGGCCGTCCGCGCTGCGCTACGCCGCGCCGGGGCCATACGCGGTGGGCACGCGGGAGCTGCGCATCGAGGACGGGGCGGGCGAAGCCCTGGCGGCGACGATGTGGTATCCGGCGCTGGCGGGGGCGAGCGAGGGAGAGGCGGCGACCTACGACGCGCTGATGTTTGCCGTGCAGGGGCGGGCCGTGCGGGACGCGGCCCCGGACGCGGGGCATGGGCCGTACCCGCTGGTGGTCTTCTCCCACGGGGCGGGGGGCTTTAGGGCGCAGAGCGTGTACTTCACCGAGCACCTGGCCTCCCACGGCTTCGTGGTGGTTGCCGCCGACCATCCGGGCAACACGCTCTCTGCCATCGCGGAACTGGACATGGTGAGCAGCCTGGCGAGCAGGCCGCTGGAAGTGCTGCGCGTGATCGCCCACGTGGAGGCGCTGACGGCGGGGGAGGGTCCGCTGGCGGGGCTGGTGGACATGGAGCGCATCGCGGTGAGCGGGCACTCCTTCGGGGGGTATACGGCGCTGGCGGCGGGCGGGGCGCGGCTGAACTTCGACGCGCTGGCGGCGTGGTGCGAGGAGCCGGAGGCCTGGAGGCTCTCGGCGGAGGGGGGGCTGGAGCCTGACGCGCAGGCGGCAGAGCGGCCACGCCTGCGGGTGGACGTCTGTCTGCTGCGGGGGGCGGCGGAACGGGTGGCGGCGCTGCGAGGCCTGGAGACGGTTCCAACGGGCAACTGGCCGCCCACGAGCGACCCGCGTATCCGGGCGGTGATCGCGATGGCCCCGTGGAACGGGGTGATCTTTGGGGAGGCGGGGCTGGCGGCGCTGACGGCCCCGACGCTGGTGCTGGTGGGGTCGGCGGACGCTGCCGCGCCGCCGGAGCGGGACGCTTACGGGGTGTACTTGCAGGCGGGGAGCGGGCAGAAGGCGCTGGCGGTCTTTGAAGGGGGCGGGCATTTGCTGTTCAGCAACGGCTGCGAGGCCTACGTGGGGGGGCCGCTGCGCTCGCTGCGGCTGGGATGCTCCGACCCGGCGTGGGACATGGGGGAGGTGCACGCGGTGACCAACCACCTGGCGACGGCCTTTTTGCGGGCGGTGCTCTACGGGGAGGCGGAGGCGGCGGGGGCGCTGGCGGGGGAGGCGGTGGACCTGCCGGGGGTGGTTTACCTGGCGGCGGGGCTGTGAGCGACGGAGGGTGTAACCAATCGGTGTGTGGGCGCAACTAAAATAATTGAGGGAGCGCGTTAAAAAGTGAGTGGGAAGGAGAAAGCGCGGCGCGGGACGCAGCGCGAGCTAACGATGAGCACCCATGATTGCCGTCGCCTGCTGGCCAGCCTGTCGGATTACGTGGACGGCGTGCTGGAGGAGGCCCTGTGCCGCGAGATCGAGGCGCACATGGCCGAGTGTGAGAACTGCCGGATTGTGGTGGATACGCTGCGGCGGACCGTGCTGCTGTACCGGGAGATGCCGACGCCGGACCTGCCGGAGGCGGTGCGGGCGCGCCTGTTCGCCTCCCTGAGGCTGGAGGATTACCTGGAGCGGGGGGAGGAATAGGGCGGGGCGGGTGCGCCTGCCTCACCCCCTAAATCCCCCTCTCCATCTGGCGTGGAGAGACCTCACCCCCTAAATCCCCCGCTCCATCTGGCGTGGAGAGGGGGACTTGTTTTTTGGGGGGCTGTGAAGGGGGATTCCGGTCTCCACGCAACTAGACCGGGGCTGCAGGAGCTGAGGCTGCCAGGCCCGCCCTTTTCTGGTATATTCGGTGCTCCGGGCATGCCATGCGACGGCGGCCCTCCGGGGCCAGCCCGTCGCTCGCACCGTTTTCAGGGAGCTTCCCATGATCGACCCCCCAGAGGTAGACCGCGTCATCGACGGCCTCTACATCGCCAGCGCGCGGGCCGCCTACCAGGCCCCCGCCCTGCGCAAAGCGGGCATCACCCGCGTCCTCAAGCTCTACGAGAACGGCCCCGCCTGGCCGCCCGATTTCCGCCTCTGCGACAACCCCGTGGAGGACGGCGCCTGGCTCCCCTCCGTCGATCTGTGGCGCGGCACCGCCTTCGTTCAGGAGGGCCTGGCGGCGGGGGAGAAGGTGCTGGTCGTCTGCGCGGCGGGCGTCAGCCGCTCCGCCACCTTCGTCCTGGCCTGCCTGGTCGAGCGCGGCTACGACCTGCGCCAGGCCTGGGACCTGCTCCGCGAAAAGCATCCCCAGGCCTGGCCTGCCCTGGAGCTGTGGGAATCCCTCCTCAGGCACTACAAGCTGCCCTACACCATGCGCGACGTGGTCGAGTGGCTCAAGCTGGACGTGCTGGAATGACCGACCAGCCCACCCCCTCCCTGGCCGACGGCTACGTCAAATGGCTGCGCGCCCAAGTCGGCCACCAGCTCATCTACCTGGTCTACGCCAGCGTGGTCGTCTTCGACGACGCCGGGCGGGTCCTGGTCCAGACCCGCTATGATTTCGACTGGTGGAGCATCCCCGGCGGCGCGATGGAGCCGGGCGAATCCCTCCTGGAGACAGCCCGCCGCGAGGTCCTGGAGGAGACGGGGGTTGAGCCGCTGATCAAGGGCCTGGCCGGGGTGCTCAGCCATCCCCGCTACAACCTCCACTACCCCAACGGCGATGAGGTGCAGCAATGGACCGCCTGCTTTTGGGCGGAGCCTGGCCCCGGCGCGCTGCGCCCCGATGGCCGCGAGACGCTGGACCTCTTCTTCGTGGAGCCGGAGGCCTTCCTGGCCCGCACGCACCCCTCCCACGCCGCCATGGTCCGCAGCGCCCTGCGCGCCCGCGCCGGGGGGCCGCCCCTCCTGGAACCCGCCGAGTCCTTCCCCCCGCTGCGCTCCTACTACGCCCTGCTCCGGCAGCACGTGGGCCACGCCCCGGTCATCCTGCCCGGCTGCACCGCCCTCGTGGAGGACGGCCAGGGCCGCGTCCTCATGATGCGCAACGTGGACTTCGACCGCTGGCTCTTCCCCGCCGGCTGCTGCGACCTCGGCGAGACCACCACCGCCGCCGTCATCCGCGAGGTCCGGGAGGAGACCGGCCTGGAGGTGGAGCCGTATGCCATCGTCGGCCTCTACAGCGACCCCCAGTGGTACACCTACCACTACCCCAACGGCGACGTGGTCCACGGCGTCGGCCTCACCTTCGCCTGCCGCCCCACCGGCGGCGCCCTGGCCCCGGCGGGCAACGATGCGGAGGGTTCCGCCGCCGCCTTCCTGCCAATAGCGCACCTGCTGGAAGGGGACACCGACGGCCTGGTCAGTCGCATCCTGCAGGACTATCTCGACCGCGACGCCTGGCCCCACATCCGCTAGCCGCTCGCAAGTCCAAGGAGAAGCCATGCTGGCAAAACGCCTCACCACCCTGCAACAGATCGCCGCCGAGGCCGCCCTGGACGCCATCGCCCTGGTCCCCGGCCCCAACCTCTTCTACCTCACCGGCCAGTCCTTCCACCTGATGGAGCGCCCCCTGCTCGGCCTCTTCCCGTCGGGGGGCGACCCCGCCTTCATCATCCCTCAACTGGAGCTGAACAAGCTGGACGGCCTGCCCTATCCCGTCCGCGCCTTCCCCTACTCCGACGCCGAGGGCCACGATGGGGCCTTCGCCCAGGCCCTCGCCGCCCTGGCCCTGGACGTGCCCGCCACGGCCCAACAGGCCCCCAAACGCCTCGGCGTCGAGGGGCTGCGCATGCGCTTCCTGGAGTCGCAACTGCTGGCCCGCTATGCCCCGGACGCCGAAATCGTCGATGCCGGGGAGGCCCTGGCCGCCCTCCGCCTGCGCAAGGACGCGGACGAGGTCGCCGCCATGCAGCGGGCCATCGCCATCACCGAGGACGCGCTGCGCGACGTGCTGCTGGGAGTCCGCGCCGGGATGAGCGAGCGCGCCATAGCCAACGACCTGCAGATCGCCCTGCTGCGGCGCGGCGGCCAGGAGCTGCCCTTCCCCCCCATCGTCCTCACCGGGCCGCAGAGCGCCCTCCCCCACGGCGTCCCCGGCGAGCGGACCTTGCAGGAGGGCGACCTGCTCCTCATCGACTTCGGCACCACCGTGGAGGGCTACGCCTCCGACCTCACCCGCACCTTCGTCGCCGGTGAGTTGCAGGACCCCCGCCTGCGCGACGCCTACCTGGCCGTGCTCACCGCCAACGAGGCCGCCCGTCTGGCCGCCGGGCCGAGCGTCCCCTGCCAGGAGGTGGACCGCGCCGCCCGCGCCGAGATCATCCGCGCCGGCTTCGGCGAGTACTTCATCCACCGCACCGGCCACGGCCTGGGCCTGGACGCCCACGAAGCGCCCTACATCCGCCAGGGCAACGAGCAACCCCTGGAGCCGGGCCACGTCTTCACCGTGGAGCCGGGCGTCTACCTGCCCGGCGTGGGCGGGGTCCGCATCGAGGACAACGTGCTCATCACGGAGGACGGGGCCGTCACCCTCACCAGTTTCCCCCGCGAGTTGCAGTCCGTCGGGGCCTGAGCGCTCCATCGTGCAGAAACAAAGCGCGCCCCCGGCAGCTCACCGGGGGCGCGGGATATGCGATATGCGGTTGTCGTTCGGGCCGCGTGTTGCCGCTCAGCCGCCCGCGCCCGCCTGCGCTCGCAGGTAGGCCTTCAGGCCCTCCAGCAGACCCTCCGGGTTCTGCACGCCCTTCTGCGCCATCAATTCGCCCAGCGTGCCCCAGTACGGCTCGCCGCACACGATGCACACTACGTGGTGGTCGGCCAGGTAACCCGCCGCCTTGGGGTGCGCCTGCACCAGGTCCTCAACCTGCGTTTGCAGCGTGATCTCCATTGGGGCCTCCTGCGCCGCTCACGCCTCCCGGATGCGGGCCAGCACGTCGCTCTCGTCCATCAGCAGGTAGGTCTTCCCGTTCAGCTTGATCTCCGTCCCCGAATACTTGGGGAACAGCACCACGTCCCCCACCTGCAAGTCGGTGGTCATCTCTTCTTCATCGCCCACCGCCTCCACCGTCCCCTGCTGCGGCTTTTCCTTGGCCGTCTCCGGCAGGTAGATGCCCGATGGAGTCTGCTCCTCGCCCTCGCTGGGCAGGATCAGCACCCGTGCACCCAACGGTTCGATTTTGACAGCCATTTCTCTGCAACCTCCTCAGTCATGCTTGCTCATGCAGTGCTTGCTCAAAATAACCTGGACTGAAATCCGGGGGGCAACATCCTCACAGCCCCAGCAGCTCGTCGATCTTGGCCCGGTCGAAGCCCCGCACGATCTTGCCCCCGATGTCCAGCACCGGCACGCCCATCGACCCCGACCGCCGCATCATGTCCCGCGCCGCCGCCTGGTCCCGGCTCACGTCCACCTCGCGGAACTTCACCTGGTGCTGCCGCAGGTAATGCTTGGCCGCGTTGCAGTAGGTGCAGGTCGGCGTGGTGAAGATGATCACGCGCGGCTGCTTCTTGCCGTTCGGGTTGTCCGTCTTCCTTGCCATGCGTCCTGCCTCCGTTCCGGCTACCGCTGTGCCCTGGCTCCGTTGCCCACCACTTCCTGTAGCTTCTCCCGCAGCATGAACTCCGGCACGGCCCCTTCCACGAAGTCCTCCTCGTTGATCACCGTGCGCGGCACGCCCATCACCTGGTAGCGCATCGCCAGGTGCGGGAACTCGTTGGCCTCGATCATGTCGCCCCGCACCTTCTCCGAGGCAAAGGCGAGCTGGTGGGCCAGCATCACCGCGCGCGGGCAGTACGGGCAGGTCGGCGTGACAAACACCTGCAAGTGCAGCGGCTCCTCCAGCCCGTTCAGGAAGTCCAGCGTCTCCTGCTCCAGGCTCACCTCCCCCCCCGAAACCAGCCGGATCGCCTCCAGCAGCGACATGAACTCGTAGCCGGAGGGGATGCCGTAGAACCGGATGCGCGTATCCGCGTCGCCTGCCCCCAGCACGGCGATGGCCGGTATCTTGTCGATGCCGTACTGCCGGGCCAGCGCCTCGTCCGCCACGAAGTCCCGCACCTCCACCGTCACCTTGTCGGAAAGCTCGGCCACTTCCTCGCAGATCTGGCGCGTCTCCCGGCACATCTGGCACTCGAAGTCCTGGGTGAACATCAGTAGCTTCACCGGCCCCTGCAATTCGCTGAGCAGCTCGCGGACCTGCTCGCGGGTGTTGTCGTCCATCAAAGGCATGGGGAAAGCCCTCCCTTTTTTCCGTGTTGGAATGTGATCACTAGCTTGGATGCATCCCATGCCCGAAGGTTGCACCGCATTACAGTTATAATGGGCGCACTCTACCGCATCAGTGCGAGGAACCCCGCTGATGAGCGCAAACTTCAAGGATGTCTACCGCCAATCGCTCCAGCTCTCGCCGGAGGATCGCCGCCGCCTGGCCGACTACCTGACGAACCCGCCCTCGCCGCCCTCGGCAGACGCCATCCTGGCGACGCTGGAGGCCCACGCCGCCGATCTGCGCAAGATGGGCGTCCGGCGGCTGGGCCTTTTCGGGTCCTATGCGCAGGGCAGCGCCGATCCCGCCAGCGATATCGACCTGCTGGTCAACCTGGTCCAGCCGTCGTTCCGCGCCTTCATGCGCGTCAAGTTCTACCTGGAGGACCTGCTGGGCCGCCCGGTGGACCTGGTGCTGGAGGACGGCCTGCGAGAGGAACTGCGCCCCGCCGTCATGGACTCGATCCGCTATGCCCAGGGACTATAGGTTGTACCTCAAAGATATGTCGAGGAAGTGCGGTTCATCGAGCGGCAAATCCAAGGGCTGGTAATCCAGCCCTTCACCGCCGATGAGGTGCGCCTGAAAGCAGTCTTGCATAGCCTGACGATCATCGCCGAGGCCGCCAACCGCATCCCGGAGCACATCCGCGCCCAGGTTGCTGAGGCCCCCTGGAGGGAGATCATCGGCGTGCGGAATATCATTGTGCACAGCTACTTCAGCCTCAACCTGCCCATCATTTGGGATGTTGTGGTCAATGAAGTGGCCGATCTGCGCCGCCAGGTCGAGACGTTGCTGAGGAATCATGATGAGGATTCATGAGCGCTGAAACCCTCCCCCCCCCCCCGACCAGCCGCCAAGTCCCCCGTTTGAAAACTCTAACTTCCCCCACCAGAACTTTTGTGCTATAATACCCTCACCACACACCCCCACAACAAGAATCCCTTGCTGCACAAAAAAATATCTGTGCCGCAGCAGCACTCCGCCGCAAAAACGAGCCTATATCCGCCTCACAATCGTGCTCATGTCCAGCGCCGGGAACCACGCCCGGAAGGTCGCCCCACGCCCCACGCCCCCGCTCTCCGCCCGGATGCGCCCCCCATGTGCCTGCACGATCTCCGCCGTGATCGCCAGCCCCAGCCCCGTCCCCCGCCGGGGTCCCCGCGCCTTGTCCACCTGGTAGAACCGCTCAAACACGCGCGGCAGGTCCTCCGGCGGAATGCCCTGCCCCGTGTCGCTCACGCTCAGCTCGATCCCGCCCCCCGCCGGGCGCAGGCCCAGCCTCACCGTCCCCCCCTCCGGCGTGAATTGCAGGGCGTTGTCCAGCAGGTTGGTCAACACCTGCGCCAGCCGGTCCCCGTCCCCCGCCATGTCCGGCACCGCCTGGATGTCCTGCACCAGGTGGACGCCCCGCTCCTGCGCCCTGATCGAGAGCCGTTCCGCCACCCCCTGCGCGATGGGCGCCAGGTTCACCCGCCCCTGGCGCATGCTCAGCCTCCCCGCCGCGATCCGCGCCAGGTCCAGCAGGTCCCCCACCATGCGGTTGAGCCGTCCCGCCTCGTCGTGGATGATCCGGGCGTGGTGCGCCGGGTCCTGGCTCGTCCCGTCGATGATCGCCTGGGAGAAGCCCTGGATGCTCGTCAATGGCGTGCGCAGGTCGTGGCTCACGTTCGCCAGGAAGTCCTGCTGGGCCGCCTGGGTGGCCCGCACCTGCTCCGCCATGTGGTTGAAGGCCCGCGCCACGTCGCGCAGCTCGTCCGGCCCCTGCACGGGGACCCGCTCCCCGTAGTGCCCGGCAGCGATGGCCTGCGCCGCGCCCCGTAGCCGTCCCAGCGCCCCCACGATGTCCCGGTTCACCAGCCAGGCCAGCCCCACCGCGATGGCCAGCCCCACCAGCCCCGCCTCCACCAGCGGGACCAGCAGGGAGTTGCCGAAGAGATTGAGCACCTCCGCCCAGGAGGACTGCGGGCGCGGCGCAGAGGCCAGGAACAGCACCTCCCTCAGCCGGGTCTGGATTCGCTGGCCCACGAACAGCCATTGCTCCCCCCCCTTGCTGGCCGGGGGGCGGCCCGCTCAGGCGCAGCTCCAGTTGCGCCCCCTCCTCCAGCACCCCCAGCGAGTCGTAGAGCACCGTCCCGTCCGCCTCGCTCAGCAACAGGCGCACGCTCAGCCGGGAGGCGAGCTGGTTCAGCAGTTGGGCCAGCCGTTCGGGCCGCGCGCCCAGCAACAGGGCCGTGGCCCCGTCCCGTTGCTCCGCAGCCCGCACGATGGCCGTCAACCGCTCGTAGATCGGCTCGCTGGCCACCGGACGCCCCCGCAGAAACAGCACCAGGAGCAGGCTGATCACCCCCAGCGTGACCAGCAACACCGCCAGGTACGAGGCGATCAGGCGCGTGTGCAGTCGGTTCACCGTCATACCCCCAGCATAGCCCACAGGTGTAACCAGAGTGTTATCCCGCCCGCCCCGAATGCGCCACCGGGGATGAACGGCGCTCCCACCCCAACGCCTGCCCGCCCTACTGCTCCACCAGCTTGTAGCCCACCCCCCACACCGTCCCGATGCCCGCCGTGCAGGCCTCGCCCAGCTTGGCCCGCAGGTGGGCCACGTGCACGTCCACCGTGCGCGTCTCCCCGTAGAAGTCGAAGCCCCACACCAGATCCAGCAGCTTCTCCCGGCTCAGCACGATCCCCGCGTGCTCCGCCAGCGTCAGCAGCAGGTCGAACTCCTTGGCCCGCAGGCTCACCGCCCGCTCCCCCACCGTCACCGTGCGCCGCGCCGGGTCGATGGTCAGGTTCCCCACCCGGCGCACGCCCTCGCCCCCCGGCGCGCCCCGCTTCTCCGTCCTCCGCAGGATCGCCTTCACGCGGGCCACCAGCTCGCGCGGGTTGAAGGGCTTGGTCAGGTAGTCGTCCGCCCCCAGCTCCAGCCCCACGATCTTGTCCACGTCGTCGTCGCGCGCCGTCAGCATCAAGATCGGCAGGTCAGACTCGGCGCGCACCCGGCGGCACACCTCCCAGCCGTCCACCTCCGGCAACATCAGGTCCAGCACCATCAGCGCCGGTCCCTCGCTGCCGACTCGCCGCAGAGCCTCCGCCCCGTCCACCGCCTCCGCCACGCGGAAGCCCTCCTTCTCCAGGTAAAGCCGCGCCAGCTCGATGATGTGCGGGTCGTCGTCCACCACCAGAATCGTCTCCGCCACAGCCCTCCCTCGCCAGCCAACAGCCTCCATCCCGCAGGGCGACCCCTACGGCAGGGCGGCCACCATCTCGATCTCCACCAGCCCCCCCAGCGGAAGCTCCCGCACCGCCACCGTCGTGCGAGCCGGGGGCGAGCCTTTCACCCACTCCAGGTACACCTTGTTCATCGCCGCAAAGTTGCCCATGTCGCTCAGGAAGACGGTCGCCTTCACCGCCTGCTGGATGGACGTGCCCCCCGCCCTCAGGACCGCGTCCACGTTCTTCAGGGCCTGCGCGGTCTGCGCCTCAATGCCCCCCTCCACCAGTTTGCCCGTCGCCGGGTCGATGCCGAGCTGCCCGGCGGTGAACACGAAGCCGTTGGCCTTCACCCCCTGGGAATAGGCCCCCACGGCAGCCGGGGCCTCGCTGGTCTGGATGATCTCGCGCATGTCTCTCCTCCAACCTTCGCTGTTCGGCGCGGCGCTCCAGGGCCGCTGTGCTCAACCTTATTCCATCCTGCGGTCCCTGGCAAGCGCCTGGCCCCGCCTGCGCCCCGCTTTGGGCAACCTGCCCTGTTGGAATCGGGTTTCGTTTCCCCCTGTTCCACGTTACAATCCGCCTGATTGCCCCAGGGGGAAAGGATGAACGTCGTGGAAGAGCTGAAGGCGCGCATCCAGGCCGAGGGCAAGAACCTCGGCAACGGCATCCTCAAAGTGGACAGCATCCTCAACCACCAGATCGATCCCGGCCTGATGATGCGCATGGGCCAGGAGTTCGCCCGCCGCTTCACAGGCATCCGCGTGGACCGCATCCTCACCGCCGAGGTCTCCGGCATCGGCCCCGCCCTCATGACCGCCCTGGTCATGGACGTGCCCGTGGTCTACGCCCGCAAGCACAAGCCGCTCACCATGTCCGGCCCGGTCTATCTGGAGGTCGCCCCCAGCCACACCAAGGGCGGTGAAGTCCTCCTGCTCGTCTCGGCGGAGTTCATGCCCGCCGGGCAGCACGTCCTGGTCATGGACGACTTCCTGGCCTCCGGCAAGACCGTGGATAAGCTCGTGCGCATGGTGCACAGCGCCGATTGCCACCTGGCTGGTATCGCCGTCGTCATCGAGAAGACCTTCGAGGGCGGGCGGCGCGCCCTGCGCAAGTACGGCGCGCCCATCGAGGCGCTGGTGCGCATCAGCGAGATGGAGGAGGGCAAGCCCTTCGTCTTCGTCGATTGAGCTGAGCGCCGGGCAGCGGGGGTACTGTATGGGTGATCTCAAAGCGGGCGGCCTGGTCATCCTGGACTACGGCTCCCAGTACAGCCAACTGATCGCCCGCCGTGTGCGGGAGCAGGGCGTTTACGCCGCCCTCGTCCCCTACGACGCCGACCCCGCCACCGCCCTCCAGCACAGCCCGCGCGGCCTCATCCTCTCCGGCGGACCCAGCAGCGTCTACGACCCGGACGCCCCCCGCCTGCCCGGCTGGGTGCTGGAGGCCGGGCTGCCCGTGCTGGGCATCTGTTACGGCATGCAACTGCTCACCCACGCCCTGGGCGGCGTGGTGGCCCCGGCAGGCCACCGGGAATACGGCCCCGCCACCCTCCACCTCAGCGGCCCCAGCCCCCTGTGGAGCACGCTCGACCCCCGGCAGCCGGTCTGGATGAGCCACGGCGACCGCATCGAGCAGCCCCCGCCCGGCTTCGTCACCCTGGCCCGCTCCCCCAACTCCCCCTACGCCGCCATCGGCGACCCGGCCCGCCGCCTGTACGGCGTCCAGTTCCACCCGGAGGTCACCCACACCCCCCACGGGGCTGTCATCCTCCGCAACTTCGCCCTCCACATCTGCGGGTGTGAGCCGCGCTGGCAGCCCCAGGCCTTCATCCAGGCCGCGCAGCAGGCCATCCGGGCGCAGGTGGGCGGCGGGCGCGTGGTGCTGGGGCTGAGCGGTGGCGTGGACTCGGCGGTCGCGGCGGCCCTCATCCACCGCGCCGTCGGGGACCAGTTGACGCCCATCTTCGTCAACAACGGCCTGCTGCGCCGGGGGGAGCCGGAACAGGTCGTCGCCACCTTCCGCGACTCCCTGGGCATGGGCAACCTGCTGGCCGTGGACGCCACCGAGCAATTCCTGGACGCCCTCAGCGGCGTCACCGACCCGGAGCGCAAGCGCCAGATCATCGGGCGCGTCTTCGTGGAGGTCTTCGAGCAGGCCGCCGCCCGCACCGGCCCCCTGGACTGGCTGGCCCAGGGCACCATCTACCCGGACGTGATCGAGAGCGCCGGCACGGGCCGCCCCGGCGCGCACGTCATCAAGAGCCACCACAACGTCGGCGGCCTGCCGGAGCGCATGCGCAACCGCCTGGTGGAGCCGTTGCGCGACCTCTTCAAGGACGAGGTGCGCCGCGTGGGGGCCGCCCTCGGCCTGCCGGATGCCGTCATCTGGCGGCAGCCCTTCCCTGGGCCGGGGCTGGCTGTGCGCTGCCTGGGGGAGGTCACCTGGGAGCGGCTGGAAACCCTGCGGGCCGTGGACGCCATCTTCCTGGAGGAGCTGGCCGCAGCGGACATGCTGCGGGAGGCGACCGCCCAGGCCTTCGCCGTGCTCCTGCCCGTCCGCAGCGTCGGCGTCATGGGCGACCAGCGCACCTACGGCCAGGTCGTCGCCCTGCGCGCCGTCACCACCCAGGACTTCATGACCGCCGACTGGGCGCGCCTGCCCCACGACCTGCTGGCCCGCGTCAGCAACCGCATCGTCAACGAGGTCCAGGGCGTCAACCGCGTGGTGTACGATATTTCCTCCAAGCCCCCGGCCACGATAGAATGGGAGTGAGCGCAGACTGGCACGCACAGGTAGGAGATCGCAGGTATGCCTATCCAGGTAGCGTGGGATAACGACGAGCAAACCGTCATCCGCTATGACTTCCAGGGGAGCTGGAGCTGGAGCGACTACAGCCAGGCGGTGGAGGAGGCCGACCGGATGATGCTGAGCGTTGACCATACGGTGGACGCCATCGCCAACCTACAGCACAGCCGGGGTTTGCCCACCGGGGCCATCCACCACGTCAGAAGGACCATCACCAAAGCCCCGCCCCAGCTCGGCGTCATCGTCATCGCCCATCCCAGCCTGTTCGTGCAGGCGATGACCACCGCCTTCAACAGAGTGTATCCACACCTGGGGGAGCGCATCCTCCTGGCAGATACCCTGGACGAGGCGCGGGCGCTCATCGCCAGGCGCAGGCGCAAGAACAGGCAGCAGAAGTAACAGAGACCACCCGCAGGCATGGGCCGGACGAGGTTACGACAGGGCAATGATGCAACTGACAACCCGGAGGATTCTGGCGGCTGTTGTGCTG
>FWPU01008040.1_pt1 | contig 18491 bp, 15 predicted proteins | sample 2228361 | NCBI WGS metagenome assembly FWPU01 (sample SAMEA103939777, study PRJEB20133) | metagenome
AATTTTTAAAGAATATTATTTCTTTATTTTATAAAGAATATTATTTGTTTTTTGGTGACCTTTACAAAAATATATATAGATAAGGAGGTATTGTATGAAAGTAAGGGTAATTTTTGTAACCATTTTGGTTACTTTTATGTTTTTGGGATGTAGTCTGCAGGTCCCAAAAAATGAAAAACTGGTTTCTGGTGGTCAAGCGACTGAGCTCTCTGGGGAAGATAAAGCTCCGCTTACTGGTAGTGTAGAGTTTTATACAGGTAAAAACTTCACTGGTTCGAAACTTACTTTTACCTGGGGTATTAATAATATTGCTAAGTTTCCTTCTACTTTCCAAAGAACTATTTCTTCTTTCAAGATTGCAGGTGGTGCAAGAGCTTTGTTTTTTGAAGGAGAAAGATATCTTTATCGTGCTCAATATTTTGAAAGCGACAGTGTTGCAGATATGAGTGCAAATGGGAAGGATTTTGATAACAAAGCGATGAGTGTTGTTTTTGTTCTTCCTGAATCCTCTCGAACAATCCAGGAAGTCGCTATATTGTCTGTGATTACTAATGCTAGGGGAGATGAGACAAAAAGATATGTTAGTGCAAATGTTGATCTTAATGATGCTCCAATATGTGCAAACCGTTATGTTAGAGGCCCATGGGAAGAATTTGATTTAATTTTTCTTGACAAAGAATGTATTGTGTTTGCTTTAAGAGCAAAGGCAAATAATAGGTATGTATGTCGTGATCTCCATAAAGATAATATAGCGCTCTATGCAAATCGCGATGGAATTGGACTATGGGAAATGTTTACCTTTTTCCCTTATCAGGTTTTTACTAACGTGAAGGGTATAATATCAGATACTTCTCCTAGGTTACAATTGCACTCATTAAGCTCAACCACAGTAGCCAGAATAACGGTATCTCCAGAATTACCAAATAGACAATTATATTCTGAAATTGGTTCAAGACCATGGGCCATAGATTATATTTATGTTCAGAATCTTAGACCGCAAAACAGTTTTAACATTCCTCTTCTTGTACATCCGTATACAGCAGATCCATCTGCACATCTTTTTGATGGTAAAATATTCCTTTACTGCTCACATGATGCTGATGAAGAACCCCAAATTAAGAGTGGTTCAGATTCTTACATGATGAGAGATTACTATGTTTACTCAATGGATAGCCCCACTTCTCCAGTAAAGTCTTATTACGAACTTGGTGCGGAGCCAAATGGTATAACCACTCCCTCATTGAAGCTCGAAAATATTCAATGGGCAAAATCTCAACTGTGGGCACCAGATGCTACAAAAAAAGGTTCTACATACTATTTTTACTTTCCTGCGAAGGCAACGGAGCAGGTGTCAGGTTGTGATGTTTTCAGAATTGGCGTGGCCACTGCTTCCACTCCTTATGGACCGTTTACAGCAGAAGCAAATTATATACAGGGGACATTCAGTATTGATCCGTGTGTTTTTGAAGACAATGGAAATTATTATATCATATTTGGTGGTTTATGGGGTGGACAAAGAGAAAATTGGTCTCTTAGGAATGGTCAATGGGTTTTTGATCCTAATGCACCACACCCAGAAATAAATCCTTATAACACCAATCCTGTTTTGGGACCAATTATTGCCAGATTAAACTCTGATATGAAGTCGCTTGCTGAAACTCCGAGAGAGATTTTGCTTTATGAAAGCGATGGGTCAAGGATGTTATACTCGAATGTAAATTTTGTATTTTTTGAAGGGCCCTGGTTGAACAAGGTAAATGGAAAATATTATCTTACATATTCTACCGGACAAACTCACAATATAGTCTGTGCCGTGAGTGATAATATTTATGGACCTTATACGAATACGGGAGTAATCATATTATCTGATGTTGACCCGAATATTTGCTGGACAACACACCACTCTATTATTCAGTTTAACAATAAGTGGTACTTGTTCTATCAAAATAGTGACCTTGGTACAAAAGTTGATTATAAGAGAAATATTAGAGTTAAAGAAATAAACTTCCCACCTCAATAAGGCACTTGACCAGGAAAATGTTTTGCGGGAAAAATGGAGCCCCCGTATTAATAAAACGGGGGCTTCGCATTATTATGTTTTTTATGAAATTTAAATGGAGACAAAAAGAAAGTTTTAAAGGAGGTTGATGTATGTTAAGAAAAATTTTTTGTGGACTTAAGTTTTTTCTTGTAATGGTTAGCTTATTTTGTTTCTACTCCTGTATGGTAGTTCCGAAGTCGGTGGAGGAAGATAATATCAGGGTTGAAGAGGATGATGAGGTATTGGTTTCTGCTGCTCCCAATAGGAAGTGGACAATTCTTTTTCATTTTTGTGTAGATAATGATCTTTCTATGATACCACAAGTGACAAATTATATTCAAACACTTTCTTATGTTAAGCAGGTTGATAAGGCTAATGGTACCAATATAAATATTTTGGTAATGTTTGATGGGAGCAATGCTAATTCCTGGTATAGGGATGGTTATTATAGTGTCAGTGGTGGAAATTTTTCTAATGATTTAATAGTTGGGAAGTCTGAGATTGATTCTGGATTGGTTAATGAGACGAAGAAGTTCATAAAGTGGGCTATAGCGAACTATCCAGCGCATAGATACATTTACGTTGTATTTAATCATGGGCGTGGATTTGATGATATGAGCGAATCAGGGAAACCGCACAACAGGTCGACTGTTAAAGGTGTGGCCTTTGATGATACCTCAATGGATTGTTTAACGCATAAAGAACTTAGAGAAATAACCTCATATTTTAAGTCAAAGATAGGTCAAAGGATAAGTCTTGTACTTTTTTATGCCTGTGCAATGGGAGGTGTTGAACTTGCGTATGAATTAAGGAGTAATGCTAATTATTTATTGTCTTCTGAGGAGCTTGTATCTATTAGAAATTGGTCGTTTGAAACATTTACCAATCTTGCTAAAAATCCCGATATGCCTGTTACAAATCTTGGGAAGCAATTTTGTATAGATGCTTGTAATGTATTTAGATTTCATCCATGTGTATGGAGTTTAATAAATCTCAGGAAAGTTGATAATTTAGCCAATGCGATTAATGTATTTGCAAGAGCTCTAACCAATTATATTACCAGGACACCTGGTGCAGCACTGGTTCTGGATGAGATAGCTTATTCTTGTGTTTCTGTTAAGGAAGCCCAGTTTACTAAGCTTTATTATTATGATCTTGTAGGTTTATTAAAGGGGATAATTAACAGTAAAGATATTTATGATGGGGCGGTTACTAATTCAATACCCGACGTTTTAAATGCATATAGAAATGCGACAGTTTTTGCTACCAATGTTGAAAGAAGTAGAGAATTGAATGGTCTGTATATATTACATAATAATTTTAGATTTATAACACTTAGAGGCTCAAAATTACCGCCACATTATCCTGTGAGTATTTACAACTCTATATTAAAATTTGGTAAGGAGAATGCGTGGGGTAAGTATATGGAGATGATGGAAAATTATGAAGTTACTTTTACCAATGTTGATAGTTATGAGAATGTTGTACCTGATACCCATGAACCAGACGACACTAAAGAACAAGCACGCCTTATTCCCTCTGCTGATGTTTGCCTATTACATTCTCTTGATAAATATTATGATCAAGATCAAATAAAGATATATCTTACCGCGGGAAGGACTTATAGGTTTGAAACTAAGTTTTGGCTAAGATTCAATACAGACACATGGATGGAATTGTGGGATTCAGATGGAAATCAGGTAGCTTATAATGATGACATATCTTATCCTCATCATCTCTACTCTATAATATACTATACTCCCAGTGTTAGTGGGTATTATTATATTTTGGTAAAAGAACTTTGGGGAAATAGAGGGGATTATAAACTTTTAGTGCAGAGCTTATAGTCAGGAAATTTTTAGGTTTTGTTGTCGGAAGGAGTTCTATTTTGTAGGAATGTTAAAGCGATATTATAAAAAATCTGCCCGAGTAAAGCTGGGCAGACTTTTAAGAAATAAGGAGATGATATGAAGTTAAAGAAGCTGTTTTATCTGGCGGTTTCAATAATTATATGGGGGTGTGAAAGGCTTACGGATGATTTTTCTTCGAATTCTTCAGCATCTTCAGGTAGTTCCTCAAATTCCTCGAGTTTATCCAGTAGTTCAATAAGTTCTTCAAGTTCTATTTCTTCAAGCAGTTCAATAAGCTCTCAAGCTTCTTCTTCAAGTAGTTCTGTAAGTTTTTCAAGCTCTTCTAGTTCTTCTTTAAGTAGTTCTGCAGGAGCGAAGAGTTTTGAGCTTATCTTCGTATGTGGTACACATATACCTTTTGGTGGTAGCACTGGTAAAAAGTGCTATTCTATCTGGTTTGAAAACGGATCAGAAAACTTCTATCAAAACATATTTATATGCACGAATGTTAGAAGATTTTCTAATAATTGGCCCACGCCTTACTGGCTTACAAACGTAGCACCGAGATTTTCTGATAGTGAACTGGATGCTGTTACTGGTGCCACACATCGCATTATTAATGGTGTTGATACCAATTTTAATGTTGATTTTACAATATCAAATATTTCTCTGGTGAGTAATATTACAAAGTTTAGGGTTTGCTTTGAGATAAACAGGTCGTGGGCTGGTAATGACTGGTTTATCTATGGTACTTATAATGGAAGTAATTATCAGGAAGAGCAACCTGCTCTGTTATATGCAGCAGATGTAGATCTGGAGACGTCTCAGACTAACTACATTCTTCAACCCATAGGCTGGACTCCCTCTAAAAGGAATGAACCAGTAGCAGATATTGTAATCAACAACTGGCAGTTATTTAATCTTAATTCAGAAATGAGGTATATAACCTATAAAAGAAATTCTGATAATACTTTTGGTGAACCAGATACTGAAAAGGCAGCGACAAAGATGGTAGGAGAGATAAGGCTGATTGTAAAGTAGTTTTTACAAGTAAAGAGAAAGAATATCTTAAATTTAGTGATAGTTGTTTTGTTTACAGAACGTAGCGATGGATTGTAGATGACATGGCCGAAGGTGTATGTTAATTAAAAAAGTGCTCAACTTAGTTGATTTAATTGACATATTACAGTATTTTATTATCTTGATTTTTTCTACTTCTTTTATTATCATTATTGCTAATTGAAATGTATGTTTAAGCCTGAGAAGAATTATGGAGGCTGGAAGGGGATTTATCTTAAAAATTAACAGTTTTTCCAAAAAATTTTTTTTATCCTTTTCAAAAATTTTATATAGATTGTAGAAATTAATTTTGTGGGGTTATAAGCAATATGAAAATCGATATAGATTTTTTCCTTATTGCATTTAGTTTGGTTGGAATTATTCAGGGTTTTTTTCTTGGGTTTGTTTTTCTATTTAGAAAGAAAGTAAATAAAAAGGTAAACCTGTTTTTATCTTTAACCTTTTTCTTTATAGCAAGCAATATTTTTCCGAGCATACTCATAAAGACAAAATTATATCTATTTTTTCCACATTTTACAAGGCTTGGATGGTTTTTTTCATGTAATATCCCAATATTGCTTTATTTTTATACTAAGATGCTGATAAGTGAAAAACCAAATTTTTCAAAAAAGGACATTGTGCATTTTATACCCACTCTTGTTTGTTTCTTGATTTTATTCCCATTTCTTATAAAGCCTGCAAGTGATAAAATTCAGTTGTCGATGGAATCCTGAACAATAAATTAACTCTATCAGATAAAATAATTGTGGTTTTTCTTTTTGTTGTTGAATCGATTTATATTTTAATGAATTATTCTCTTATAAGGAAGCATCAAAGGAAAATAAAAAATCAATTCTCATCGATAAGCAAAAGAAATCTTAGATGGCTTTCTTATTTTTTAATATTTTTTCTAATTTTTATAATAATTTCAAATATTATATTCATTGGTGTTGCCATATTTAAATTTCCGTCTATGCTATTATATGATTTTATAACTATAATTGCTACTGTTGCCATTTTTTTTCTTGGTTTTTATGGAATTACTCAGGTTCCTATATATTCCAGTGTTTCTAAAAAGTACGATGATGAAACTGGTATAATTCAACCTGAAGAAGAATATAGAAATATTTACAATAAGCTTATTCACATTGTTCATGGTCAGAAGTTATATTGCAATCCAAATTTAACCTTATCTGATCTTGCTGAAAAACTTTCAATTTCATCCAGAGAACTTGCGACAGTTATACAGAAATATGTTGGGAAAAATTTTTATGATTTTATTAATCATTTACGAGTGGAGGAGGCCCGAAAGCTAATAATAAAATCTGAAAATTTATCTGATGGAGATATTTTATCTATAATTTCCAGATGTGGGTTTGAATCAAGAGATTCTTTTGAGCATGTTTTTAAGCTTTACATGAGAATGTATCCAGAGCAATATTTTTTTAATGAGAAAAAAGAAAAAGGGGTTTACAATTGGTGTATTTACAGATTATTTGTACAATGAATATGAAAAAGCAATTGTATCTGGAATATCACAATTCTGCTATGAGCATGGAATTAAACTTGTATGTTTCAATGGTGGAGCTTTGAATGCGCCTCATTTTATTGCCTCTAAAAGAAATATGGTGTTTGATCTTGCGAGTAGTGAATCGATAGATGGACTTATATTAATTTCGGCAACGCTCAGTAATTATATTGATATAGGTGGTGTTACCAGCTATCTGGGTAAATATGTAGATATTCCCGTAGTTAATGCTGGCATAGAGATCGGAAATTTTGCAAGTGTTACGGTTGATAATGAAAAGGGGATGAAAGAGTTGCTTGTGCATCTTATAGAAAAGCATGGATACAGACGTATTGCCTATGTATATGGGCCGGAAAAGAATATGGAAATGTCCATAAGATTTAAAGTTTATAGGGAAGTTCTTGATTCTTATGGTATTCCGATAGATGAGAATCTTATTGTGCCAGGACATTTGTTCTCAAAGCCGGGAAAGCAGATAGTCCATTTTTTGATTGATGAGAAGAAAGCAAATTTTGATTGTATATTTGCGGGGAATGATGTTAAAGCAGAAGAGATAATAACAGAGCTGGAAAATAGAGGAATAAAAGTCCCTGAAAATATTGCTGTTGTTGGTTTTGATAATAAAAAAGAGGGACGGTATCTTCATAAACCATTGACAACTGTTAGTCAACCAGAGTTTGATCTTGGATATAAAGCCGCAGAGTATCTTCTAAAAATGCTAAATGGAGAGGATGTTCAACTTACTAAATTACCAACCTGTGCTGTTTTTCGCAATAGTTGTGGTTGTTCCGGAGAGTATTCTAATTTACCCAATATTATTGCAAAAAACTTGCTGAATATAGGTCAAAGAATTTAAATGAGTTAAAAGAGTTTGTATCTCATCAGGTTAGAGAAGTATTTAATGTTCATTTTTCTGGTCTTGTTAAAGAAGAGTTAAGACTGAAATGGGCTGATAAAGTTCTTGATTCTCTTATAAAGGACATAAAGGATTTAGGTGTAGAGAATCTGCCTGCTGCAATTAAAGGAATACTTCAGGAGGCTGATGTACATTGTTATGATTCTAAACTATGGAAAGAAGCTGTCATTAGCACGATTGATCTGGTTCAAAGATTCATTTCCAGAAAAAAAAGAGAAGTAAAAATTAAAAATTTCTTTGATGATTTAATGTTAAAAATTAAAAATGTGATTGATGGATTAACAACAAAAATGCGAGAATATACAATAATCAGAAAAAAGGAAATTGATTTTCATTTATTTGTTACATCTCAATATCTTATGTCAGTTTTTAGTTTAAATTCTCTTAAAGATGTTGTTGAGGCACAATTTCCGAAACTTGGTATTAAAAGTTGTTATATATCTTTGTTTGATGATATCGGCAAAAATCAATCTCCTGCGAAGTATTCTATAAATATACTGACATACAGGGATTATCAAATAGAAACTTCAAAACAGGATAAGTTAAAGTTTTTAACGATTGATCTTATACCTGGTGGAGTTCAAAAACTTTCATGTGAGAATCCTGCTGTTGTAATGAATTTGTCAATAGGGAAGAATATATGTGGTTTTGCTGTATATGAGCAGGAAGGAGAGGAAAATGGAATTCTTGAAATTATAAACATTCAATTGTGCAACACATTAAGAAATATATTTTTGTTCAAAATATTAGTAAGAAGAAACATTTTGTCAGAAGAAGACGATTTGCTATTAAGGTATCTTAACTCAGGATTCTAAAAAATTTTATCACCTTTCGGGCTCAACCAGATTTGTAGGATTTTCTATTCTCTGGACTTCTTTATTTCCTTCATCGTACAAAATTGCCACTGTAACCTTTTTATTTCCGTTGGCATCGTATACGTACTGATCTTCTCTGATTTTATAACCATGTTTTTTAGCAAAGTCGTCTGTATAGTGGTATTCAATTTTAGTGAGAAATCCTTTTGCAAGGTACATTATAGCATTACCAAAACCGTGTTTGTTAATAAATTTATCATTGTAAAAAAATAGCACCTGAACTACCTCTCCATATTCGTTAATTATATCGATGACTTTATAAACCCCCTTTTCATCAGCAAATTTCTTTGTGTAAATGTACTCTGCTTTGTTTACTTTTCTATTTTTACCATAATACTCTATCTTTTTCTCATAATTTTTCTTTGCCACAAAATCTTTAGTAAAATAGTATTCCACCATTATCATCTCGTTATTTAAATCGTAATAAGTAATAGCTTTGTTTATCTTAAATTGCTCAAAAAGTTTATCACCCTCTTTAAAGGTGGTCTCGTATGTTTTTCCCCCAAATTCATTCTTTGATTTTATCTGTTTTGTGTTTTCCGCATAGAGAGAAAGAAAAAGCAACATTGAGAATATTAAAACCCCCAAATTCCAGATTTTCATAAAATACCTCCAAAAGAATCGTAATCACAAATATAAATTTACACCCAAAAAAAATTTTTTTCAATTTTTTAGAGAAAAAAATAATTACTTTTAAAACAAGGTGCTTTTCTTTCTAAACAAAAATGGTAGTAAGAAAAACATGGGGATACCCATAAGTATGTTATAAATTATTTCACCGCCGAGCTTAAGTAGAATATACCACCCAAGTAAATCAATCTGAAAGATCAAGTACAGCAGGATATACAAAACGTATTTAATCACTGTTGCGATTATAAGGAAAATGGAAAAGGAAAAAATATCTGACACAAAAATGTATTTTCTGTAAAAATCTAAAAACCAGCTCAAGAAAGTAAATACAAAAGAATTAAGTCCGAGAAGCGTTCCTGACATGCTATCCACTGCCAACCCCATAAAGAAACCAAAGTACATACTTTTGTAAGTACCGAAGTAAAGATTATGAATAAGAATCAATATCAAAATTAAGTCTGGAGCGATGTCAAACAAAGAAAGTATTGTACTTGATTGAATTGATAGCAGAATAACAATCAGAACTCCATATTTGATATAAAAAAGGATCTGGTTTTTCATTTTATTTACTCAGCTTTTTCTATTATTGTTTTCTCTTCAGGATGTTGCCACACTATAATAAAAATGTCCTTAACCTTCGAATAAACAAATTCTGGTTTGACATAGACTTTTTTAAAAAACTTATCCTTCAAAGAGCTTCCAAAGGCTATAACCTTTCCAATCTTAATATTTCCCGGAAAAATTTCGCTTTCACCACTTGTGAGAACAGTTTCGCCAATATTCACAGGCGCATCCACAGGTATATAATCAACAACACAATTCTGTAAAATTCCCCCACCTTTCATAATGCCAATGTATCTATTGTTTTCAAAGGTTACACCGATGTAAAAGTCTGGAGCATTTAAAACCTTAATCTTTGAGGAAAAGGGAGAAACCTCTATTACTTTTCCTGCCAGATAAATCTCGCCAATTTCATTATAAGAGACAACACACATGTTAACCTTTATACCTTCAGTTGCCCCCTTGTTTATTACAAAAATCTGATTCAGAAAAGTTGGATCTCTAAAAATGACCTTTGCATATATGGTTTTGAATGGAAGAGCTTTCTGAATTTCCAGAGATTTTTTTAATTCCTCATTTTCTTTTATGATCTGCTGAAACATTAAAAGTAGTTCTTGATACTTAATTAGCCTTTCTTTAGTTATGGATAATTCCTTTTCCAGTTCTTCGACCTTCTTAAAAGATGTGGTAATTTTCACAATCGTACTTCCCCCCCAATTGAGTGCTAACTCAAAGGGATAGGAAATAAAAAAAAGAACATTTCTTAACTGAATGGCGGGGACTTTGATATGAAAAAACATTAAACCAAAGGAAATAAATAGCAAAAGAAGAAGGGAGAAAATCTTTTTGTTTTTGTAAAAATACAAAAATTGCATAATTAGATTTTACCTTATTCTACGTACTGACTTTCATACTTTCTGATCTGTTCAAGAAACTTTCCAGCTCCCAGCACATCACATGTAATGGGATTTTCAGCGAGAAATACAGGTACGCCTGTATTTTTTGATATAAACTTTGGAAGTCCTCTCAGGAGTGAACCTCCTCCTGCCATAACAATTCCTCTTTCTATTATGTCAGAAGCAAGCTCTGGTGGAGTCTGATCAAGTGTTTGTCTTACAGCTTCCAAAACTTTATTCACAGTTTCCTGCAATGCTTCTCTTACCTCCACACTATCTATCTTTAATACTCTTGGAAGACCACTTATAGCATCCCTTCCTTTTATTTCCATTGTCTCAACGGTTTTCAATGGATATGCGCTTCCTATTTTGATTTTTAATTCCTCTGCGGTTCTTTCACCGATAACAAGGTTATGATATTTTTTTAAGTGTGCCATTATAGCTTCATCAAATTTATCACCACCCACTCTAATTGAATTTGAAATGACGATTCCACCGAGTGAAAGAACAGCAACCTCAGTCGTTCCTCCACCTATGTCTATAATCATGTGACCTGCCGGTTCTTCTATTGGAATGTTTGCCCCTAAAGCTGCAGCTTTTGGTGCTTCTATGAGATAGCTTTTTGTAGCACCTGCCTGTTCAACTGATTCCTTTACTGCACGTTTTTCAACCTCTGTTACACCTGTTGGTACACCTATTACAACCCTTGGGTGGACGAGCTTTCTGCCGGTTTGACTTCTGCTAATAAAATACTTTAGCATTTTGCCAACCACTTCAAAGTCTGCAATAACACCCTCCCTCATTGGTCTTATTGCTACAATGTCTCCGGGTGTTTTACCTAACATATTTTTTGCTTCTCTTCCCACAGCCATCACCTTGCCGGTACCTGTTTGAATTGCCACTACGGAAGGTTCTGACAGGACTATTCCTTTTCCTCTAACATAAATCAATGTATTAGCGGTTCCTAAATCAATAGCTAAATCATTGATAAAGGCATCTCTTATAGCTGAAAAAATACTCATACAATATCCCCTTTCTCACTGAAAATTGATTAATTATTTTAATTTATTTTTTAAAATTATTCAACTTTAAAAAATTGATTTGTTATTTTGAGTTTTTAAAGATTTGCTAATTCAAGAATCATATCAAAAATTCGTGGCCCAGGTCTTGAAATCTTGTCCTCATCCACAAAATATATTCTGGGATTTTTGCCCAGTTCAAAAAGCCTTTTCTTAATAAAACTTTCTTCAGATTTAAATTTTGTAGTGGTTATTAAAATATCAAAGTTTAGTTCAGCAATATTTTCCTCACCTAACATCGGGTACCTGACCTTTGAAACAACAACATTCTCGTAGCCAGCTAACCTTAACACGTCTGAAATAAAAGTATTTGTGGAAACAGAATAATATGGTCTCATCGAAAGAAGAAATAAAACTCTTCCTTTTGTTTTTTTTGGAGAGAGTCTGGCTAATTTACTTTCAATAGATCTTATCTTTTCATCAGTAGAAATTTCAAATAATTGTCCGATAAAAACTATATTACTTATTATATCGCTTACTTTTTCTTCCTTTAATGTGTAAACCTTAATGCCAAGATTCATCAATCTTTCAACCTGTGTTTTTGAATTTCCAGAAAATGAGGCAAGTACAAAGTCAGGGTTGTACTCCACTATTTTTTCTACATCAAAATTCCATAAATCTCCAATTTTCGGAAGTTTTTTTGCCCTTTCCGGATAATTGCAGTAAATTGTGTTTGCGATGAGATGTTTTTCAAGCCCAAGAAAAAATATGAACTCTGTCAGATTGGGTGCAAGAGTAATAACCCTTCTCTCAATTGAAAACAGAAAGTTGAAATTAATATTAGCAAGGAAAAGAATAAAAAATATTAGCTTGTAAACTTTACCACCTTTGATGTACATCTTTCTTTATGTACTCCTTATATATTTCTTCCACTCTTTTCATTTCTTTTTGTGTAAGCGGTCTTAAATCTGAAGCTACAACATTTGATTCTACCTGTTCGGGTCTCGAGGCCCCGGGTATAACTGTGGAAACCTCATTAAACATCAAAACCCACCTGATTGCCCATGCTGCAAGAGGTGGTTCTTTGGGAAAAACTTTTTTCAACTCTTCCACTGCAAGAAGCCCTTTTTCATAATCAACTCCTGAGAATGTTTCGCCTCTGTCGAACCATTCTCCGTTTCTATTTCCTTTACGGTGGTCACCATTTGAAAACTCTGTATCTTTTGTGAATTTTCCACTCAATAATCCGCTTGCAAGAGGGACTCTCACGATTATGCCAATATTTTTCTTTTTTGCTTCTTTAAAGAATAATTCAGAAGGTCTCTGTCTGAACATATTAAATATTATTTGAACAGTTGTTACGTTTGGATACTCTATTGCCTTTAATCCCTCTTCCACCTTTTCCACGCTTACACCAAGATTCAAAATCTTTCCTTCATCTTTAAGCCTTTCAAACAATTCAAAAATTTCAGGTCTATAATATACTTCTGTTGGTGGACAGTGCAGTTGAATCAAGTCAAGGGTATCAAGATTCATATTTTTCAGGCTATCCTCTACGAATTTTCTTAAAACCTCTGGTGTATAAGCCTGTGTTGTGTGGGGATTTAATCTTCTTCCACATTTTGTGGCGATATAAATTCTTTTGCCCGATTTTCTTACGACTCTTGAAACGGCCTTCTCGCTCAAGCCATTGGAATAGACATCAGCTGTATCAATAAAATTTATTCCTTTTTCTATAGCCTTATTTATAATTTCGTCAGCATTTTTATCATCAAAACTGCTTCCCCACTTGCCACCAACCTGCCATGTTCCAAGAGAAACCTCAGATACTTTAAAACCCGTTTTTCCAAGGATTCTGTATTTCATAATAAACCTCTCTTTTATATTACATTCTGTCAGATTTTTTATATTGAAGATTATAAAAATTTCTTTTTAAAAAAGCAATTATATGGAAAGTTTTTGCTTTTTAAAGGCGGTACTTTTTAGAAAAAAGTTAGCTAAAAAGTTTAATTTTCACTTTATTTTGGAAAGTTTCCAGGAGAAAAGTGAAAATAATAAAGAGACTTGTTTTAAAGAAATTGCCTGGCATAGGTTTGTAAAATCTATATTCGATAGGTAGAAATTAATGTAGATTTGTGTTAAAATTTATATTAAGGAGGAAAAGATGAAAAAATTAGTAATAATAATTCTGCTTCTGCTTTCTGGTCTTTGCCTTTTTGCTGAAGATAATACAAACACCACTGGGGAGGTTCAAAAAGGCAAAATTGTGTTGCCCGATAAGCCAATTATTATAACAGATGAAAGTAAGGAGACGATTGAAGATAAGGAGAAAAAAGAGGATTTTAAACGAAGTAAGATTGATACAGATGAGCTTTCAAAAGTACAGATTAGCAAAAAACTAAAAGAAGAGATTGATGCAAAGAAAACTGAAGAATATAGTATTTCTTCTCTTGAGTTTTCATATGGAATGTATGAGAATTTTTTGGTTAATATGCAGCTTGGGAAAAAAATTACAAATTTTAATTATTTTGTTTCTTTTTTAAGAAACACAAGGGGTAGTGCAGGAAGAGATAATAATTTATACTTCAACACTGAAAGAGCCATAGATGACCTTTATCTTAATCTTGGTTATGAAATCAATGAGAATTTCAATATTTCTTTTGACGGTGGATATTATAGCAGAACACTTGGACTTTTTACGAACTCTATGAACTTGAATGAGACAAAGTTTTTTATTCCCCTGAAGATTGAATCCACATATAAGGGGCCTGATTTTTTGAAAATAAATGTAAATTTAAGTGGCCAATATCTTAACTTAAAGCATAAAACCCGCACTGATTACAATTCCACGAACCTTTATGAGCTTTCTTTACCTGTAACAGTCGAGAAAACATGGAGTGCTGGGAATTTTTTAAATGGGGAATTATTTTATAATTTATACTACGCAGGGGAGACTGAGCATTCTTTTGGAATTGGGATAAAAGATAGATTTCCACTGCTTTCTTTTTTATCTTTACAACTGGGTGGATATGTTTTCATATACAGCTACAAATATTTCTTCTGGGCACCTGAACTATTCATTTTTTATAGACCTTCTGACAGGATTGAAATTAAAACGGGTTTGACCGGTAGTTCAGACTCTAAGAAAAACCAGTTTTTGCTTAAAGAAAATCAGATTTATTATACAAATTTTATGCCAGAGGAAAAATGGAATTATTTAATTGGAGTGTATTTTACACTTATTGAAAATATGGTTTTGGGCTGTGAAGCAAACTATGATTATTTCTACTCATACAGGAATTTTGCCTTTAATGAAAATATGGAATTATATTATGTGAAAAATATTACAAATTTAAATCTTATAACTATAAATCCATTTATGAAATTTAACTTTTTAGAAGATCTTGCCATTTCCTTAAGTGGAAAGATAAGATTTTTTGATTACAATGAAGTTTTACGGTTAAATCAGTATGAAATAATTGGAAGCGTATCTTATTATGTAAGAAAAATAGGCTTTAACATTGAAAGCCAGCTTTCTTATATTGGACCTAAGAAGTTGAAAGATGGTGTAATGACACAGAGTTTGTGGAAATGGGGAATTTCATTTTCACAAAAGGCCGGAGAAAACCTTATTTTGCAATTTAAGTTAAATAATATATTGAATCAGGAAATTGTTGAGGAAATTTACCTTCCGGAAAGCGGATTTTCATTTGACGCCGGGTTAATTTTTAGATTTTAGTAAAATAAGTATCAACAACAAAAATGTTGGGGTTAATACCCTTTAAGAAAAAAGTGAAAACTTTCTATTTAAAAAATAACTGAATTGTGCTGGAATTACTTTATTTATAAGTACTTTTAAAAAATTTGTTTAATTTAAGAAATAATGGACTTTTAAATTTTAGAGGTAATTATGTATGATAGATAAAATTATAGTCAAGGGTGCCAGGGAACACAACCTAAAGAATATTTCCCTTGAAATTCCAAGAAATAAGCTTGTGGTTTTTACCGGTGTTTCTGGTTCTGGAAAATCCTCTCTTGTTTTCGATACAATCTATGCCGAAGGAGAAAGAAGATATCTTGAATCTTTATCAACTTATGCAAGGCAGTTTCTGGGTGAGATGCACAAGCCTGATGTAGATAGTATAGAAGGATTGTCTCCAGCTATTTCCATTGAGCAACAGGTGACCCATGCAAATCCTCGTTCCATTGTCGGAACAGTTACTGAAATATATGATTATTTTAGGTTGTTGTGGGGAACGATTGGCAAACCAACATGCCCCGAATGTGGTCGTGATTTAAAGGCCACAACAATTGATGAAATTGTAAATGCTGTGATGAATCTTGAGGTTGGAACAAGATCGATTATACTTGCACCACTGGCGCGTGGTAAAAAAGGCACCTTCGTAGACGTGGTTGAGGACTTAAAAAAAGAGGGTTTCGTAAGAATAAAAGTTGATGGAGAAATAATAAATATTGAGGAATTTTCTCCTCTTGATAAAAATAAAAAAAATGACCTTGACCTTGTTGTTGATAGAATTGTAATTGAAGAAAAGAATAGAACAAGGATAACCGATTCCATTGAACTTGCCTTAAGACATGGTAAGGGAGTAATGTCGATATTCATTCCAGATAAGAATGAAGAGAAGGTTTTTTCTGAAAAGTATTTCTGTCCCATTCACGAGATAAGTTTTGAAGATATTTCGCCAAGGATGTTTTCTTTTAATGCCCCTTATGGAGCATGTTCTGAATGTAGTGGGCTTGGTGAAAAAATGGAATTTGACGAAGAATTGCTTGTAGATTTTGACAGATCAATAAATGATGGTGCCTTAAAGACACATCCACCCACCCAGACACACTGGATGTCATTTCTGAAAGCACTATCAAAAAAATATAATTTTTCTCTTGACACACCATACAAAAAACTTCCGCAGGAGATTAGAAAAATTATAATGTATGGCGATGAAGAAAAGTTAAATATTAATTACCAGAGTGAAAAAATGAAATTTGAGATTAACAGTTTCTATGAGGGGGTTATTCCAAATCTTAAAAGAAGGTATTTTGAAACCACTTCTTTTGAAATGAGAGAATGGTTCTCCCAGTACATGAAAAGCGTTCCATGTCCTACCTGCAGGGGAGAAAGACTTAAAAAAGAAAGCCTTGCGGTAAAGATAGCAGAAAAAAACATAATGGAAATTACTCGTATGAATATAAAAGAGTGTTTGTCATTCTTTGAAGAGCTTGAATCACACCTGTCTGAAAATGAAAAAAAGATAGCTGATAGAGTATTAAGGGAGATAAAAAAAAGGCTTGTGTTTATTCTTGATGTTGGGCTTGATTATATTACTCTTGACAGAAAAGTGAGCACAATATCGGGAGGAGAATTACAGAGGATAAGGCTTGCCACTCAAATAGGGTCTGGACTTACAGGCGTAGTATACGTACTTGATGAACCAACCATAGGATTACACGCAAGAGATACTGACAAACTTATCAGGACACTTGAAAAATTAAGAGATAGTGACAACACTGTACTGGTTGTTGAACATGATGAGGAAGTGATCTCGAGAGCAGACTTTGTATTTGATATTGGGCCTGGTGCTGGAATTTATGGTGGAGAAAAAGTAGCCGAGGGTACACCGGAAGAAATAATGAATAATCCTCATTCTCTTACAGGTCAATATCTTTCAGGCAGGCTTTTTGTCCCCATTCCAGAAAATAGAAGAAAAGGCAATGGTAAATTTATTGAGGTAATAGGTGCAGAAGAACATAATCTAAAAAATATTAATGTAAAATTTCCACTCGGTAAGTTTATAGCTGTAACTGGAGTGTCTGGGTCCGGTAAATCAACTCTTGTGACAGATATTCTTTTCAATGCAGTGAGCAGAAAACTCTATAAATCAAGATGTGAGGTTGGCAAACATAAAGAAATAAAAGGTATAGAAAATATAGATAAAATCATTGATATTGACCAGAGCCCTATAGGAAGAACTCCTAGGTCCAACCCGGCTACGTATACAGGAGTTTTTACTGAAATCAGAGATTTATTTGCCAGCTTGCCGGAATCTAAAATAAGAGGGTATAAAGCTGGAAGGTTTTCTTTTAACGTAAAAGGGGGACGATGTGAGGCATGCGAAGGTGATGGAGTAATAAAAGTGGAGATGCATTTTTTGCCAGATGTTTATCTGACCTGTGAAGTCTGTAATGGTAGAAAATACAACAGGGAAACACTTCAGGTTCTCTACAAGGGTAAATCTATTGCAGATGTACTTGATCTGACGGTTGATGAGGCATATGATTTTTTTTATAATATTCCCAATATTCGTAGAAGGCTTGAGGTCTTAAAAAATGTGGGACTTGGCTATATTCATCTTGGACAATCTGCCACAACTCTTTCGGGGGGTGAAGCACAGAGAATAAAGCTGGCAAAAGAACTTTCAAAGGTTGAAACTGGCAACACACTTTACATCTTGGATGAACCGACTGTTGGACTTCATTTTGACGATACAAAAAAACTAATAAATGTTTTACAAACACTTGTTGAGAGAGGCAATACTGTGATTGTTATAGAGCACAATATGGACGTAATAAAAGTTGCAGATTGGATAATAGACTTAGGTCCTGAAGGTGGAGAGGGTGGGGGAATGGTTGTTTTTGAAGGCATACCAGATGAGCTATTAAAATTTGAAAAAAGCTATACTGCCGAGTACCTTAGAAAATATATTTCAAGGCTGAAGTGAAGTTAAAGAATTACTTTTACATTTATATATTTCTTTTAACTGGCAAAAAGAAAGACAAATAGTAGAAAGATTGACAGTCTTTCAGTCTCTCCGCTATCGCCAATCGCCCTTCTGGCAGGGCAGTCATAAGGGCAGAACATTGTTCTGCCATCTTTAGAATTTTACGAGCCCAGTGATGTTAATTTTAAAAAAAATTAGGCACTTTTTACAAAAAAGTGAAAAAAGAGAGGCTGCCCCTGTCAGCCTCTCGCTACCGCTACAATCGTCCCTCTGGTGGGTAACGCAAGAATTTTGGTCAAATCTCTCAGTAGTAAGAATCGGCAAAAACTCATCATCCTGATTTCGGAAGTATAAATCGTTCGGTAGAATTTTATCAGCC
>FWPU01004467.1_pt1 | contig 18489 bp, 12 predicted proteins | sample 2228361 | NCBI WGS metagenome assembly FWPU01 (sample SAMEA103939777, study PRJEB20133) | metagenome
TATTCGCCTCTCCCCCATTGGGGGAGAGGCTGCGGTGAGGAGGTTCTTCTCGGACACCACCCTCACCTGTCTCCTCTCCCTCCCGCGGGAGAAAGAGGAGCCTTTCGGGAAGCGGAGAAAGGCATTTCTTCCGAGACAAATATTTTCGGATCAGGGCTAGGAGCGGGTGTCGGCCCGGGCGATGAGGTCATTACCGTGGCGCATACCTTCGTGGCCACGGTTTCTGCCATCGTCCATTGTGGTGCGAAGCCGGTGCTGGTGGAGGTAGGCGACGACTATAACATGGATCCTGATGCGGCCGAGCGGGCTATTACATCTCGCACGAAGGCGCTGCTTCCGGTCCATTTGAATGGGCGGGTTTCCCATATGGATCGAATCCTCAGCCTAGCCGAAAAGCATGGGCTGGTTGTGATCGAAGATGCAGCACAGGCGCTCGGCGCCACATTCAGGGGAGGGCGAGCGGGGAGCTTCGGCGCGGCTGGTTGCTTTAGCTTTTACCCGTTCAAGATTCTTGGAGGGTTCGGGGACGGTGGCGCGATCACAACGAATGATCCGCACATTGCTCGCATGGCCAGTCTGCTTCGCTACAACGGTGAGGATCGGGAAACGGGGGCATATCATTATCATGGGTACACGGCGCTGCTCGATAACGTGCAAGCTGCGGTTTTGGATGTCAAACTCCGTTATCTGCCTCAGTGGATCGACCATCGTCGCTCGATCGCCGAGCGCTATCGGAGGGAGCTGGCGGATGTGGCCCGTCTAAGCCTGCCACATTTTCCGGGCGATGAGCATTTTGATGTCTTTCAAAATTACGTGGTGCGGACATCGTGCCGGGACCGGTTACGCGCGCATCTGAAGGCGAACGGTGTAGAAACCTTGGTTCATTGGCCCAAGCCGATGTGGGCACATAAGGGGTTGGGCCTGGATGATCCCCATTTGCCTGAGACAGAACGACTTTGCCGAGAGGTCCTGTCGCTCCCGATGAGCGCAGAGACGATACCCGAGCAGGTGGATTTTACCGTGCATTGCATCCGAGAGTTTTTCGCCAAGGTGGATTGAATGACTTTGTCATTGAGCAACAGGGCCGCGCAAATCGTTCAAGCGGAAATCCGCGCAATGTCCATTGAGTGCGAAAAAGTGGGAGGGATCAATCTGGCGCAGGGGGTCTGTGATACCGAAGTGCCCGAGGTGGTACGGCGCGCAGCGCAACAGGCCATTCATGATGGTCTGAATAGCTATACGCGCTTTGATGGGTTGGCGGAGCTGCGACGCGCCATTGCTGCGAAGCTATCAACCTACAATGGGATTGGAGCTGATCCTGAGACCCAGATCACCGTCAGTGCCGGTTCAACAGGCGCGTTCTATTGTGCCTGCCTCGCATTGTTAAATCCTGGTGACGAAGTCATCCTCTTCGAACCCTACTATGGGTACCATGTCAACACGCTTCTCGCCGTGGAAGCCGCCCCGGCTTATGTCTCGCTCCGCCCCCCGGACTGGACGTTTGAGCCGGATGATCTTGAACGGGCGAGAACGTCGCGTACCAAGGAGATCGTCGTCAATACGCCGGCTAATCCCTCTGGGAAAGTCTTTAGCCGGACAGAACTCCAATGGATTGCTGACTTCGCCACGCGCTACGACCTATTCGTATTCAGGGATGAGATCTACGAGTATATGGTTTATGACGGCCGGAAGCATGTGAGCCCGGCCAGCTTGCCGGGTATGGCTGAGCGCACGATCACCATCTCAGGCTACTCCAAGACGTTCAGTATTACCGGGTGGCGCATTGGGTACAGCGTAGCCCACCCTCGGTGGGCGCAGATGATTGGGTACATGAATGACCTGGTGTATGTCTGTGCACCCTCGCCGCTTCAGTATGGAGTCGCCGTCGGGATCCAAGAGCTTCCCTCAGCTTACTATCCGCAGCTCTCTGATGAGTCTGCGCGGAAGCGAGATCGGCTGTGCGCGGCTCTAAAACAAGCCGGTCTCGTACCCTCCGTTCCGCAAGGAGCTTACTACGTGTTAGCGGATGTCTCCTGGCTGTCGGGGAGCAGCAGCAAGCAGAAAGCCATGTTCCTTCTTTCCCAAACCGGCGTAGCCAGTGTCCCCGGTGAGGCCTTCTTTCGCGGTTCTCTAGGACACCGTTATGTTCGCTTCTGTTTCGCGAAGACAGATGCTGAACTGGAGGAAGCCTGTCAGCGGCTTGAGCGGTTGACATGACAGTGGATTTTTCGGGCGTGACCGAGGCTCCGGGGCATGCGGTTACAGGAGAAGCCCTGTCCATGCTCTACACACGGTACCGCTTTGCAGTGCCATCGTGTGAGGGGAAAGATGTTCTGGAAGTGGCGTGCGGCTCTGGGCAGGGACTGGGCTATCTTGCGAAGACGGCACGGCGCGTTGTCGGAGGCGACTATACGTGGAATTTGTTGCGTATGGCCCGTGTCCATTCTCAAGGCCGCTTTCCGCTTGTCCAGTTCGACGCACAAGCGTTGCCGTTCCGATCCTCGACCTTTGACATTATTCTCCTCTATGAAGCCATTTACTATCTTCCTCACCCCGACCGGTTCTTCGACGAATCCCGCCGAGTGCTCCGGGAAAAAGGCATGCTCGTTCTTTGCACAGTCAATAGGGAGTGGCCTGACTTTAACCCCAGTCCATTCAGCATCCGGTATTTTGCGGCGTCCGAATTGGAAGCGTTTCTGTGCGAGCGTCACTTTCAGGCCGACTTGTTTGCGGCCTTTCCAAGCCAGACGGGATCGTTACGAGACGCAGTGGTTTCCGTGATCAAGCGGACTGCTGTGGCTCTCCACCTTATTCCGAGAACCATGAAAGGAAAGGCGTGGCTCAAACGGCTCTTTCTTGGGCCACTCTACCCCGTGCCCGCCGAAGTTCATGACGGCATGGCGGCCTACTGTGAGCCGGTTCGCATCGGATCTTCCCGGCCCTGCAAAGGCTTCAAAGTCATCTTCGCTGTCGCTCGTCCGTCCTATTCCGCACTCTCCACCGCCATCCCTCCACTTTTCTCCAATTCTCCAGCGGGGAAAATCCAGGGACTCGGGTGAGCGGAGATTGTCGAAGGCAGCTTCGTGAAAATCGGAATCATTGGCTATGGGCTCATGGGGCGGCTCTATCGGGAGGCGTTTGCCCGCGTCTCAGGGATAGAGGTCACTGTCGTATGCGCGCGCCACTCGCAACGGCTCGACCCTGAGTTCGCTCATACTCCCCGCTTCGTCACCGATTACCGCGCTGTCTTGTCGTCGGACCTAGACGCTGTCGTGGTGGCTACCCCCACAGTGACCCACGTGGAGATTGCAAGGTCGGCAGCCCGAGCAGGCAAACATATCCTGCTCGAAGTTCCCATGGGCGTGAATCTTGATGAGGCGCGAGCGATCGTGGAGGAAGCCCGACTGGCTGGCATTAAGCTGCTGGTGGACCTGAGTTATCGCTATTGTCCGGAGCACGTTGAGGCCCTTCGGGCGGTGCGAGACGGCCGGGTCGGCAGAATCCTCGGATTGTGCGATGAACTCGTGCTTCCCATGCCGGACCGAGCGATGGCCGTGCGATATCTGGAATCTGTCGGCTCCGGACGCGGGTTGACCCAATTGATGGGTATCTTGGCCTTTGATCGCTGGAACTGGTTCCTTGGAAGCCAGCCGGTCGGCCTTCAGCGGATTCTCTCCAGTCGTTTCTATTCCAAAGATCACGACGATTGGGCCAGCCTGTTGGTGGACTATGGGAACGGGCTTGCAGGGGTGGCCACGATCGGGTGGGCACCCTATGGTTTCAGTAGCCAGCGGTTCCGTGTCTTTGGGGAACGTGGCGTCGTTGAGGTGCGTGCGCTGGAAGGATATTCGCTCGTCGAAGGCATCAGGCGAACGGATGTCACATCATGCGATCCGGCCAGCAAACTCACCGAGCGATTTCTTATGTTTCTGGTGCCGCTTGTCCAGGAATTCGTCGCTTGGGTTCGCGAAGAATCCCTGCCAAGAGCAACAGCAGAAGATGCGTTAGCCGCCCATGATGTTGCGGATCGAGTCTACGCGCACCTCCGGCGGGTACCTTTCTCTCTGTGATCACGCTTTCAGTAATGAGGACCACTGTGACAGGCCTTGTTGATGTCTTGAATAAATACCGCAGACCGTTGGTCGTGGCGATTCACCTGCTGATTGTGATCCTCGCCAATTACTTGGCCTTCTGGTTGCGGTTCGAAGGGGCGATTCCACAGGAGGAGTGGAATCTGTTCGTCGGCATGCTGCCCTGGCTGCTGGCGGTGCGGGGCGTGCTGTTTCTTCCGTTTCGTCTCTACGAGGGCCTGTGGCGGTACACGAGCATCTGGGATCTCTGGCATATCATTGCCGGGGTCGGACTCAGCACGGTGGCATTCTATGGTCTGGTTCACTGGGCCTTCGGCCATACGGCCTATCCGCGGTCGGTCTTCGTGATGGATTCGATTCTTCTGATTGGTTTTCTGGGGGGTGTGCGGCTGACGAGGAGGATCTGCCGCGAAATGGGGCATCCGGATCGAGAGAAACGGGTGCTGATCTATGGCGCCGGGGATGCCGGCGAGATGATCGTCCGGGATATGCTGAACAACCCGTTTTACGAGTACGAGCCGATTGGGTTTGTGGACGATGATCCCGCCAAGGTCGGTCAGCGGATTCACGGGCTGAAGGTGTTGGGCACGCGGGAGTCTTTGTCGGCCATTGTCCGAGAGCATAAGCCCGATGCGATCCTGGTTGCCATCACGCGCATTGAACCCGCGGCGCTCCGCAAACTCGTCGAGGCGCTGGAACGGTTTGCTCTCCCGATTCAAATCGTCCCGAACTTTCGGGATGTCCTACACGGAAAGGTCACGGTCAGTCAGATTCGGAATCTTGCGTTTGAGGACCTCTTGGAGCGGGCCCCGGTGGGGCTTGATCCGGAGCCGGTCCGCCGGCTCATCCGGGACAAGCGGGTTCTCGTTACAGGAGCTGGCGGGTCCATCGGGTCCGAGTTGTGTCGCCAAATTCTTTGTTGCAACCCGGCCGGGTTGGTCCTGTTGGATCGGTATGAAAACGGGCTTCATGCCATCACATGCGAGCTGGAGAGCAGAGCTGGTTGCCTTTCGTTTTCTTCTCTTATCGGGGATGTGACGGACAGGGCACGCATGCAGGCGGTGATGCACCAGTATCGACCGCAGGTTGTGTTTCATGCGGCTGCGCACAAACACGTCCCGCTGATGGAGGTGAGTCCCTGCGAGGCGGTCAAGAATAACATCATCGGGACGAAAGTCGTAGCCGAGTGTGCGGCTGAGGTGGGTGTCGAGCGGTTCATCCTGATCTCGACCGACAAAGCGGTCAACCCCACGAGCGTTATGGGCGCGACCAAGCGCGTAGCCGAGATGATCGTCCAGCACATGGCTCATGCGAATGGCGGCGTATATTCAGCGGTCCGGTTCGGGAACGTGCTGGGCAGCAATGGGAGCGTGGTTCACCGGTGGTTGGAGCAGATCAAAGCCGGCGGGCCGGTCACGATCACCCATCCCGAGATGCGGCGGTTCTTCATGCTGATCCCCGAAGCCGTGCAATTGGTGCTGCACGCGGCGGCGCTCGCCGAAGGTGGAGAAGTGTATGTGCTCGAGATGGGCGAGCAGATCACAATGGTGGAGATGGCCAGGAATCTCATTCAGCTGGCGGGCTTCGTCCCGGAAGAGGAAATTCCGATTCGCTATACCGGTTTGCGGCCCGGCGAGAAGCTTTATGAGGAACTGATCGGCAAGGACGAGACGGTCGAGCCGTCCGGTCAGGACAAGATTCTCCGGGTTCGGTCCAAGTGGACCGCTCAACGGGCCGGGTTGCGTGAGGAGCTTGCGTCGCTGGAACACCACTCGTACCAGAGCGACTCGCAGGCGGTCATGACCCTGCTGAAGGAGCTGGTCCCCGCCTACCAACCGAACAGTTCGTCCGGCGCGATGACGGTTTGCGCAGCCGATGGACAGGTGAACGGTGGGGGGTGAACGGTGCAGCGGAGGGGGGAGGGAAGGGTGAGGGTGTGGCGTCGGTCACATGCAGCGGACCTGAGGGGTCCCTGCTTGCCTCGCTCATCCCATTAATACCTTTGCCGGCACATGGCAGATAGCTGAGCGAAAGCAGACGAATTGAGGTGTTCTCAGCGGGGATCATTGAGGGTACCCCACTGTTACGCCGGCGAGGAAGTGAGGGTGGTGATGCCGGTCCGGTCGGCCAGACGGCTGTTCACGCTGCAGGAGTATCATCAGCTGGCCGAGGCTTGGATCTCAGAGAAAGGTGACCAAGACCTGTCCGCCGCAAGCCCCTGGCTTTAGACACGGGGATAAGGCTGGCGGTGTGGGTTGTTCGTACCTTCTTGGTAGAACCAGGATAGGTCGCGATCAGTGAGGGAGTACAAGGCGAACCACAGCGTGGTCTATTCTTGCAAGTACCACGTGATCTGGCGCCCGAAGTATCGACAGCCCGTCTTAGTTCCGGAGGTGTCCGTGCGGCTGACGGAGAGTATACACGCCGTCGCCGACGAATGCGGGGCGGAGGTTCTCGAACGAGAGATCATGCCCGACCAGGTGCATGTGCTGGTGGAGCGTGATCCGCAGTTCGGCATCCGCAAGCTGGTGCGGACGATCAAGGGTCGTTCGACCCGTGTGCTGCGTGATGAATTCCGGTGGCTGCGGAGGCGGTTGCCGACGCTCTGGACGAACAGCGACTTTGTAGCCACGGTAGGAGGCGCGCCGCGTGCCGTCATCAAACAGTACATCGAAAGCCAAAAGCCGGTCTCAACCGGCCCCCACGTTCATCTGCCAGATACCGCTGCGGGTGATCCGGGCTCACGCTCGCATCCTCAGCCTCCGCCTGGAGGCGGCGCGGCAGGTGGACAACGCCTGTCTGGGCGAAGCGCTGTGCCGGGCTCGGCTGGTGCGGGAGCGGCAGCGGGCGTTCTGGGCACATCTGGATGGGTACGTGGCGCAGAAGCTGGGCTCCCGCGCCTTTGCCGCAGCCAACGCGTGGCTGCTGCGTCAGCGCGGTCGGCCGCGGTGCAAGGGATGCCGGCAGCTTGACACAGTGGAGGGCAAGGCCCACCACGCCGGCATCCGGTGGCGGGACGATCACGTTGAATGGTTTGGGCCGAACCTGCCCGCCCTCATCGACACCGACGACCCGGTGATCCCTTATGCGCTGGGTTGCCGGGTGAAGTATGTGCGGTTGGTGCGGCGGAAGCTCGGCGGGCGGGACCGGTTCTGGGCGCAGCTCGCCTGCGAGGGCATCCCGTACAGGAAACCCAAGCGCAAGACCGGCGACGGCGAGGTCGGGGTAGACATCGGCCCGTCCACCGTGGCGGTCGTGGGAGAAGGCACAGCTCTGCTCATCCCCTTCTGCGACGAGGTGGTTCGGAGCCACCGGACCATCCGGCGGTTGCAACGCAAGCTGGACCGCCAGCGGCGGGCCAACAACCCGGAGTATGACCTGCCCGGCGGGCGTGTGAAACCCGGTCCGAAGACCTGGGTGGAGTCCACCCGCCAGTGCCGGATCCAAGACCAACTGGCGGAGAGACTGCGCCGTGAGTCCGCCCATCGCAAGACGCGGCATGGTCGATTGGCCAACCGCGTCCTCGCGCTGGGCCGGGTGATCAAGACCGAACAGCTTTCTTGCCGGGCGCTGCAGCGGCAGTACGGCAGGTCTGTGAGTGCACGTGTGCCGGGGATGTTTCTCTCGATCCTCCGCCGCAAGGCTGAAAGCGCCGGCGGCCGGGTGATCGAGTTCCCGACCCGCACGACGACACTGTCGCAGGTCTGTCACGGCTGCGGCGCGATTAAGAAGAAGCCGCGCTCCCAACGCATCCATGCGTGTGAGTGCGGAGTCGAGATGCAGCGCGACCTCTACTCCGCGTTTCTGGCGTGGTGCGGGGGAGAGGACAATTGCCTTCATGCGGACACAGCGCGCGAAGCGCTGGTCGGGTGCGGAACCGCTCCTGCGGGCGGCGTGGAGCAATGCGAGCCAACCTGCGAGTGGAAGGGCGTGGCGTTCGTCCTCCTTTGGGGCTGTGCCCCGGAGTCGGAGCGGGTCGCCCGCGGAAGAGGGAACAGCCAAGGCCGAGGCCCCGGATGCTGTAGCGCCTCCGCGAGGAGGTGTCGAGAGCCGGGGAGAGGCGGCGGTGATGTCTCTTAGACCCCCCGGCTTTAGCCGTGGGGAGGTTCAGTGGGTTGAGTTGCTCGACGGAGAGATTGTGAAGAGAGCCCCCATTGGGAGCCGCCATGCCGAAACGGTGAAACGTCTTGTGGTCAACTCTTGGCCTTAGTGCGAGCAAGGCGGGCTCTCCCGAGCGTCCAGGACCCCATCCGGTTTTCCGCCCTAATTGCTCCTTGGCTTCACCTTCCGTCCGCGTCCGGATGAAGCGGTGGACATGGGCGCACACGAACGCCTCCCGCTGGTTCCACAAATGCCTTGACTGCACGCCAGGTGCTGTGGTCTGTTTCTTCACGGCGGTGCCTCCTTTCATGGCCGGAATGCTTCCGGCTTGGTTGGGTCACCCGAAAAGGTGCCGCCGCTGTTTTTCGATTTCCCCACCTTTTGATCATACCTCGATCGGCTATCAGGTGGTGCCTGCGGAGACCGGGAGGGGCGCCGGCTGTCGAAGAAGGCGACGCGTAGGACGGTGGATAAGGTGTGCCGGGGGAAGGCGAACGAGGTTACTCTGATGAACTCGGAGTCGAAGGAGTAAGGAGGTCTGCCTGGCTATGGGGACCGGAGGAGGTCGTGGTTGCTTGGTCGGCTGAAATGGTGTGTGATCGGACTTGTGGTGGTCATGATGGTGCTTGAAGGAGACGAAGTCGGAGCGTCGGTGAACCTCCCGCTGCACCATTGGGTCTATGAGGCCATCGAGCGGCTCACGGCTCTGGACATTATTGACCGGGCCATAGTCGTCCCCAAGCCCTATAGCCGAAAGCAGGCGGCCAAGTATGTGGCGAGGGCGATCGAGCGGGTGCGGAGCGATGGGGTGGCCGCGGATGGGCGGGAGCTCTTGGCCGAGCCGCTGTTAGAGCGCCTGGTTCACTCGTTACGGCCGGAGCTCATTGATTTAGGAGTCCTCAAGCCGCGCGACCGACGCGATGGACTTAACAGACGCGATAGACGTGACGACGCGACCCCTCACCCAACCTCTTCCCAGACAAACAATTACTCCTCTCCCCTTATGGGGGAGAGGACCAAGGTGAGGGGGGAATGGCTGGGCGATGTTCGGCTCGGCGCTCGGGTCCAGCTTGAGGCGGACGCTTTTTCGGTTGGGCATGGCGAGACAAGGTTTCGTGAGAATCGGATGGGGCAGTACTATGCCGATGGGCCTCAGGCGCAAACCGATCTACGGGCCTGGATGGAGATTGGCGATTGGATAGCGCTGAGTGCCTGGCCGAAGTTTCTCAGCGATGCCGACCTCCTCGGGACTGAAAACAACAAACAAACGCTTCTCCAGGAGCTGAATGCCAAAATTACTTTCTTTAATGTCGCCTTCGAAATCGGTCGCGGCAGTCTCTGGTGGGGGCCAGGCTATCGTGGCTCGCTTCTCCTGAGTGATCATGCGTTCCCCTTGGAGATGGTCCGGTTGGGGAGTGATGAGCCTTTTCAATTACCTTGGAGCCTTCGCATACTTGGGGACTGGAAGCTCAACACCTTCTGGGGCCAGCTCGAACGGGATCGCGACTTTCCCCGCGCGAATCTGTTCGGTTTGCGCCTGAGCTATCTGCCGACCGATTGGTTGGAGCTGGGCTTCACCCGTCTCACCCAGTTCGATGGGAGAGGCCGCAATCAATCCTTCCCTGAGACCGTTCTGAAGGTCTATGGCGAACAGCCAAACCAGGATGGTGGTCTTGCCGTCAACGAACAGACGATGCTTGACTTTCGCGCTCGCGTTCCGAAGCTCCCCTACGTGATCCCTTTTCCGGCCGGACTGCAGCTTTACGGCGAACTGGGATCTGAGGACAAGTGGTCGCAATTTCCACTCCCAAGCCGTGCAGCCATTCTCGGAGGTCTCTACATTCCGCAGGTGTTCCAAGGGGACACCTTGGACTTACGCATTGAGTATGCCGACACGGATCTTGGGAGACGGCGGCACCCTGAACTGACTCGGATCTGGTACAACAACGGGCAGTACCCCAGCGGCTTGAGGTTTAAGGGCCAGCCGCTCGGCCATTGGATGGGGACTGACGCGTTCGATCTGTTTATCCGCGGCACCCGGTTCCTGACCGAGGATCTCCAGCTCGGGGTGCAAGCCGAATGGTCTGAGCGGGATCGGGGACAGCCGATTCATGAGCAGAAGAGAGAGGCGGCTTTTGACCTGACCTGGCTGATTTCCAATCAGGCCCAACTCACGTTTGGATACACCTTCCAGCGAATCAAAAACCCCGGGCAGGTGGTCGGCATCAATCCTTTCCAAGAAGATTTTGCCCCCAATGTGACCTCGACGAATCATTTTCTGTGGACGAATCTAGCGGTTGAGTTCTAGAAGCGCGTCTATTGCGTCCATCGAGCCTATTGAGTATGTAGGTGCGAAAAAGGGTCACTATGAAAAGCTTTGGAAGGAACGCGTCGTTTTGGTTGAAATTTGTGAGCTGGGTGATATGTGTTACGATGGTCGCCCCCCCTTCGCTCCTAGCGCAGACATTGGGCGGCGCTGCGGGGTCCACGGCGATGGGGGGCGCGGTGGCGGGGATGACTCCGCAAGTCCCAGGCCAGCCGATCATCACGAACCCCACGGCGCTCCAGCCGATCGCGCCGTCGCAGGCCCCTTGCCCTGGGCCGACTGAGCCGACGCTCGTGGCAGATCGGGACGCGGCCTCGCTGAATGACTTCTGGCCGACCGCTCCGTCCTCGCTGCTGCCGGGTTCGGTCGCGCAACGGATGCGGCAAGAACGCGAGGAGCGCGAGGTCAAGGAACAGAAGGCGCGGATCCCCCAGGCTGCACCGCAGGCAACGGCCAGTGTCGGAACGCAACCCTCGGGTCTGGCCGCCAGCATTGTCGAGGCGGCGACACCGCCGGAAACCCAGCGGCTGGCTGGGACCGCGGCGGGCGCGTCCACGAAGGACTACTCGATCGAAGAGGCTTTCAGCCAGTTCTCCGTCCTTCAGGGGATCAAGACCCGGCTCAGGCAGTTCGGGTACGACTTCTTCGACGTCCAGGCCACGGGGTTCGCCCCGGTGCAGGACGTGCCGGTCGGCCCGGACTACACGATCGGGCCCCAGGACTCGCTGGCCATCCACATCTGGAACGTACCGGACTCGAACTTTAACCGCAGCTACATCGTGCCCGTCGAGCGGGACGGGATGCTGATGATCCCGCAAGTGGGTGCCATCCCGGTGGGTGGGCTGACCTTCTCCCAGGCCGAGCGCGCGATCCGCTCCCGCCTGGGAGCGCTCTTGAAGCGCTTCGACATGCATGTCTCGATGGCCCGCCTCCGGACGATGAAGGTCTATGTCGTCGGGGAAGTCGTACGGCCGGGGGCCTACGAAGTCAGCTCGCTTGCGACGGTCTCGAACGCGGTCTATGCCGCCTGCGGGCCGACGAGGTCAGGGTCGCTCCGGCAGGTCCGGCTGGTACGGGAAGGCAAGCTACTCGGCGAGCTGGATTTCTACGACTTTCTGATCGCCGGAGACCGCAGCCAGGACCGTCGACTCCAGGCCGGCGACGTAATCGTGGTCCCGCCCTTGGGGCCAGTGGCGGCGATCAGCGGCGCGGTCAAGCGGTCGGCGATCTATGAAATGAAGCCCGGCACACGGTTGACCGAACTGCTGCAGCTCGCAGGCGGGCTCACGGCCGTCGCAGACCGGCAGCGGTGTCATATCTTTCGAATAGAGGCGGGACGCGGGCGGGTCATCCTGGATGTGGACTTGGCCGCTGCGCTCCGGAGTAGAGCTGGCGAGAACGGGAAGGATCAGGGGCGCACGGTTGAGGCGGATCCGATTTTGCTGGACGGGGACTACATCCGGATCGGAGCCGTCCCCACTCAGGTAGCCGACGTGGTCAGCTTGGCGGGGGCGGTGAAGAGCCCGGGACCCTACGAATACCGGACCGGGATGCGGCTCCGGGACCTCCTGACGCCGGAGCAGATGACGATGGATGCCTTCCCCGACCGGGCCGAGATCATCCGCACCGATCCGGTCACCTACCAGACCCGGGTGATCGAGTTCAGCCCGCGGCTGCTGTTCGAAGGAAAGGAAGGAGAAAACCATCTCTTGCAGCGGTGGGACCAGGTTGTCGTGGCCAGCCAGGTGCGGCCGCCGCGGCTGGTTGTCGTTGAGGGGGAGGTCAAGCGGCCCGGCTACTATACGATCCAGGATGGCGAGCGATTGAGCTCCGTGCTCAAGCGAGCTGGCGGGTTCACGAACAACGCCTTTCCGCAGGGGATCGTGCTGATCCGGGAGTCGGTGAAGCGGAAGCAGCAGGCCGAGTTGGATCGGTTCCTCGCCTCGGAGCGGCAACGGCTGACGGCGTACTCGGCCGCCGTGGCCTCCGGGGCTGCTGGGATCGCAGCCGGAGGTACGCAGGCCACGTCTATGGCCAGCGCCGAGCAGCACGTCTTGGCCTTGCGGCTTCAGCAGCTCGAGTCGGTGGTCTCCAGGCTGGAATTGGGACGGGTCGTCGTGCGGTTGGACTCGCTCGATCGGCTCGAAGGGACGGAGGATGACCTGCAATTGGAGGCCCGGGACCGGATCGTGATCCCGCAGCCGCCTCAGACTGTGAGCGTGATTGGCTCGGTCAAGAACCCGAGCAACGTGGTCTATCGGGTGGGCCTCGGGCTCGAAGATTATCTCCGCCAGGCTGGCGGACCGACCGAGGAGGCCAATACCAAAGAGATATACGTGGTGCGGGCTAATGGCAGTACGGATGCGGCCTACCTGAAGATTAAAGAAATGCGGCCGGGAGATACGATCGTGGTGCCCCAGAAGATCGAGACTAAGACTCAACCGATCGCGCTCTGGCAGGCGGTCGCGAGCATCATCGGCAGCATGGCCCTGACCGCGGCAGGGATTGCGGTGGTCGGACGGTGAGGATACATAAGGCGCGAGCCGCTGGGTGCGAAAGGTCATGGGGTATAAGGCGTGGGCTGGGTGGTCAAGTACCCCGGACTGAAGTTCGGGGCTTGTGAGCAGTACGGCCTTGCCAACCGGAAACCACAAGGCACCCGACAGGGTGGGAAAGACCAGCCTTGGCCAAGCAACCTCGCTCGGTAACGGGGCCTGGGGGGCGTTTGAAGGCAACTGAACCGGCTGCCTGTGGCAGGGCGGTCGATGCCACTGGTGCTCCCCTAACCGGTGGTCTCCCGGCCGGTCAGTGGCGAAGGGGTGGAATTGCCGGTCCTTCGAGACCGAAAAAGGAGGTAACTCCTTTGCTGTCCGTCCCTGTGGAATCGAGTACCGGAACGCCGCTCATGCCCTGTCATCCAGCCAGGGCCAGAGAGCTGATTGGCAAGGGCCGGGCCGTTCGCCGGTTTCGGCGCGGCCTGTTCTTCATCCAGCTGCGTGACCGTGCCACCGGCGAGGTCCAGCCGGTGGCCTGCGGCATTGACCCAGGCAGCAACAAGGAAGGCTACACCGTTAAGAGTGCCGCCCACACGTATCTCAACCTCCAGGCGGATGCGGTGACGTGGGTGAAGGACGTTGTGAAGGCCCGGCGCGAGATGCGCCGGGGCCGGCGGTGCCGCAAGACGCCGTGTCGGCAGCCCAAGGACAATCGCAGGAGAGACGGGCTTCCGCCCTCCACCAAGGCCCGGTGGCAATGGAAACTGCGGCTGTGCCGCTGGCTAAGCCGCCTGTATCCTATCACCCGCTTCGTGGTGGAGGACATCAAAGCACAGACCACGGGACACCCTCGCTGGGATGCGGCGTTTAGCCCCTTAGAGGTGGGCAAGCAGTGGTTCTCCAGCGAGCTGCGCAAACTGGCTTCGATCGAAATCAAGTCCGGTTGGGAGACCAAACAGCTCCGGGAGGCGTTGGGATTGAGGAAGAGCTATCACAAGACCGCGACGGTCTTCGAAGCCCATTGTGTGGATAGCTAGGTGTTGGCCAATTGGTGGACGGGCGGGCACTGCCAGCCCGACACCACCCGGCTGCTCTGCGTGACGCCGCTCCGGTTCTACCGGCGGCAGCTGCATCGGGTGGAACCGGACACCGGCAGCATCCGCCGGCCCTATGGCGGCACGAGAAGCCTGGGCTTCAAGCGCGGCACGCTCGTTAAGCATCCGTGATGGGGCGTATGTTATCTCGAAGGGACGAGGGGAGGCCGGATCAGCCTCCATGCGGTCCCTGACGGCCGACGGCTCTGCCAGAACGCCAGGCCGTCGGATGTCAAGCGTCTGGCTTTTCATAGTTGGCGGATGCGCCTCCTCCCCGGACTGAAGTCCGGGGTTTCCGGCGTGTGAGTGTTCTATGACTACGCCCCAGACAAACCAAACAAACCAGATGAACCACACAAACCCTCTTTCCTCCTTCCAGGAGGATACTGTCAATCTGCTCGATTACTGGCGCGTGATCTGGAAGCGCCGATGGCTTATCGGGAACATCTGTTCGGTGACCGTCATAACCGCCATGGTTGTGAGCTTTCTGATGCCGAAGATCTACGAATCAACCGCCACCTTGCTCCCGCAATTGGATTCGAAGGACGCCGGCGGGTTGGGCGCCTTGCTCTCCGCGACCGGAGCCGGTGGGATGGCACAAAACCTCGGCGTTGCGCTCCCCGGCGTGCCGGCCACGCCGACCGATATCTTCGTGGCCATGCTGAAATCCCGGATCATGGCTGACGATGTCATCAAACAATTCAATCTGATGGAGTACTACGAAGCCAAGACCATGCAGGATGCGCGGAAAGCGCTGGAGAGGGCGACCAATATCAAAGTCAGCAAGCAAAAAGTGATCAACATTACGGTCGAAGATAAAGACCCGCAGCGCGCAGCCGATATCGCGAACTTTTATGTGTCGAATCTTGATCGGCTCAACCGAACCCTCAATGTGAGCAAGGCCGCCCAGAACCGCGCCTTTATCGAAAAGCGACTGGCTGAGACTCAGGCGAACCTGGTGAAAGCCGAAGAAGCCCTAAAGGATTTTCAAACCCGCAATAAGACCGTCGCGGTCGAAGCCCAATCCAAGGCGATGATCGAAGCGGCTGCCATGATCCAGGGACAGATTACGGCCCAAGAGGTCCAGCTCCAGGTGATGAGCAGTTACCTTTCGCCGGACCATCCGGAGTTTGTGCGGGTGCGATCCGGCATCGAGGAATTGAGAAAACAGCTTCACCTGCTGGAATCCGGCAGGAGTGGAAAAGGGATGTTGCCCGGTGACCGGCTGCATCCTGCGATGATTACGGTGCCGGGCCTGGCCCTGGAATATGGGCGACTCATGCGGGAACTCAAAGTCCAGGAGACCCTCTACACGCTGCTCACCTCGCAGTATGAGCAGGCCAAATTGGCGGAGGCGCGGGACACTCCGACGGTGCAGGTGCTGGATCCAGCCATCCCCGCTGAGAAAAAGAGCAAGCCCAGTATTCGTTTCAACGTGATGATTGCCGGCGTGCTGGCCGTGTTCCTATCGATATTTCTTGCGTTTTTCCTTGAACATCTCGAGAGGATTCGAGCGACAGAAAGAGCAAAGACCCCGTAACATTTCCTTCCTTTAGTGCCGTCGATTATCCTCCTCCCGATCCTAGCCCTAATCCGAAATTCTTTCCGGCCTTGAGCCCTCTATTCGCCTCTCCCCCATTGGGGGAGAGGCTGCGGTGAGGAGGTTCTTCTCGGACACCACCCTCACCTGTCTCCTCTCCCTCCCGCGGGAGGGAGAGGAGCCTTTCGGGAAGCGGAGAAAGGCATTTCTTCCGAGACAAATATTTTCGGATCAGGGCTAGTTGAGGATTCCGCGCAATTCCCACCAATTGCTGCAACCGCAACACTCCTTTCAGACTGCTTAACAAGCTACCCGACCGAGATCTTGTCAAGGGGTTTGTAACTGAAATCAGGCGGCGACCTCCTTCGGCGTAACCGGTGTCTGCATGCCATCGACGAACTGGATGTCGGCGTAGACCAGGGGCAGCAGCTCCGGCGCGTTCAGACGCCGGAAGCTATGCTCCGCGACTTGGAACAACTTCCCGATCAACGCCGTGGCGGACTCGACGCGCGTGTACCGTTGGCCCGCCGTCGTCCGCAGCCGCACGGCCGCAAACGGCGGCTCGACCACGTTGGGGGTCCGCAGATGCCGCCACTGCTCCGTCGGGAACTGAGAGACGGGGACGAGGCGCTCCCAATCGGTGTGTCAGCGCGCGACGGCCGTGGGGGCCAGGATCCGATACCGGCGGCTGCCCTGGTCCCGGCGCCGCGCGCCCTCGGCCTGCGTCTCGGCAGAGGGCAAGGCGTTCAGGACAGTCTTGGCCTCGGCCTGGTGCTTCGTCGGGATGGCACCAAGTACATCACCAACACTTGAACCTATCTCAAAATTGAAAAAGCCGCATTCTGGTGGCGGCCGACGGAATCGCTTCAGATTGCAAAAGGGGCATTTCCCCCCAGCAAAATGAGGCTTCGTTCATGATCGAGGCATGTCCTGGAGCCGGCAACCTCGCTCGGCAATCAATGATAAGATAGGGTCAAATCCTGTGCGCAAGCCTGCTGGCAGTTGAGGTGATCGGTTTGCTTTCTGACGGTTCATCCCTGAGCCAACACGGGACGATGATCGAAGTCTGGGCGGCAGCGCCCGCGCCACTCCTCGATAGCAACACCGCTACAGGGGAGCCACTCAAGGCCTTGCCGGGAATGGGCGCGGCCGATGAAGCAGAAAAGGGGCCGGGAGTCGTTTCTTGACACGGCGGAGTCGCGTTCGGGAGAAGACGGTGCCTGCCGCGTCGTCCCACGTCGGGCTGCGGGGGGCTGCGTGACTGGCCCGTGGAGCAACGGCGAGCGTGGACACGGGGCTCAATCGCCAGCACACCACCTCCGACCGGGTGGCCCGTTGCACCAGCGTGCAGCGGTCGCGGCCGTTCGGTGACGAGGGCTGGGTGTGCCGGATTGCGACGCGTGGTGGGCTGGAATCGACGCTGCGGTCACGCGGACGGCCCACAGGCTCCCGAGAAAGCACTCCCGACCCGTTGTCTCTGGCTTCGGTAGTGCACCAGCCTGGAGGAGGCGCAGGCCGTCCGCCAGTGGATCACGGTGGACTATGGTACGTCCACTCGGCGTTCGATGACATGAGCCCGCTGGAGTTTGAAACGACACTGAAGCAACGGGAGACGGCACAAGCCGCCGCGTCCGATGACGCACACTTACCACCAGAAAAAGTGCCTTGACAAGCGTGGGCATTACATTGGTATTGCTGCAAGAAGTGCCAGGCATTCCGGTGTTACTCCTGCGACTCAAGTCATTTCGCATGCAGCGGCTGCGGGAATAGCCAGTACCTGATCAAGGTGAGCTGAGGTGAACAGGTGGCCTATCGACCACGCGCCGAACAACGCGATGGAGCCGACGGCGCCGAGCGATGCTTGAGCGCTGCGGGTCATCACGGACGGTAACCGCGCTCAGAACCAGAACGGGAGTATATTTTTACGCATGAAGGTTAAAGAACTCATCGAGCTACTGGAGGCCGATGGGTGGTATCAAGTACGAATGAAGGGTAGTCACCGCCAATATCATCATCCGACGAAGAAGGGCACCGTGACGGTTGCAGGAAAGCCAAACGTTGAAGTTCCGCCCGGGACGTTAAATAGCGCGTTGAAACAAGCCGGGCTCAAGAAGGAGCAGTAAAGCGTATGCGATACCTGGTTGTCGTCGAAAAGGGCTCGAGTTCCTATGGGGCATACGTTCCGGATCTTCCGGGCTGCGTCGCAGCAGGCGAATCGAAAGAGGAGGTCCTCTCCCTGATTCGTGAAGCGATCGAGCTTCATTTAGAGGGGTTAAAGGCACAAGGTCAACCGATTCCGGCTCCTGCCTCGACAAGCGAGCTCGTCGAAGTAGAAGCCGCCTAACAGGATGTTCGCAAGCGACGCGCGGTGGGCTGGAATCGACGCTGCGGCCACACGGACGGCCCACAGGCTCCTGAGAAAGGACTCTCAACCCGTTGTCTCTGGCTTCGGTAGTGCACCAGCCTGGAGGAGACGCGGGCGGCCATCCGCCAGTGGATCACGGTGGACGATCGCCAGCGGGATGTTCACTTGGCGTTCGATCACCTACCACGGACTGAAGTCCGGGGAGGAGGCGAGGCCGCTACCCCTTGATCCTTGGTGCCACATAGTGGAGCATCGCAATGTGCTCGAGGTATGAACAACGCGGCATGCCGTATATCAAACGGCATACCACATTGTGTGGATTCCCAAGTACCGCCGCACGGTGCTCACGGGTCCGCTGGCCGATCGTGCCCGGGCCATCGTGGAGGAGATCGCTCGCCGCTATGAGTAGCCGTTGTTGGCGCTGGAGATCCAATCCGACCATGTGCACCTGTTCGTCTCGATTCCTCCAACGATTGC
>FWPU01008041.1_pt1 | contig 18486 bp, 13 predicted proteins | sample 2228361 | NCBI WGS metagenome assembly FWPU01 (sample SAMEA103939777, study PRJEB20133) | metagenome
CTCCTTCGATAGTTGATACTTGTCAATCTCTATCTACAGGAGGTCTCCTCTCTTTTTCAAATTCCACCGAAAGGGATCACACTACCGTTTTTCGATTCCCTTTGCCCCGATGGCCCAAATATGGTATACTTTGTTTTGTCATGCTTGAATTGTGTCGTACAGCACCCCAACGTTCATTGCGACGCCTGTCGGAAATCAGTAGTTTGCTCTGGCACCTGGACATGTGGTGACCAGGTTAAACGGTCACGGTCCTGCCTGGAGTCCGCTGTTACCCGCTGGCCCACGGCCAACACCCTTACGGGTTTTGCTTCTGCCCATCGTTCTGTCCATCATTGTTCTGGCGCTCATGGAAGTAGTGGGTAACCCAGATCCTGTCCCCGGCGGTGCGACAGGTCGCTGAGCCTGGCTGCTCGTCTGGCTTTGATTTCGGCGTTTCGTGAAATTTCTTTAACATTTCAGCGACAACCGTATGCCAATAACTGGGTGCTGAATTGGTCGTATATGAGTCGTATATGAGTAGACAAGGAGGTTGACAGACAGATGAAGAAACAGCCAAGAATCCATCCTGCAGTCCTGGATGCTGCCAGTGATCTCCAGAAGGGGAAAGTGACCCGCCGCGAGTTCCTGCGCTTTGCTACCCTGCTGGGCACTTCGGTCCCCATGGCCTACGCTCTGGCTGCCTGTGGCCCCGATGCCCAGTCCGGCGCGGCCGGGCCCGCAGCGCCGGCGGCCACCGAGGCCGGCCAGGAAGCGGCCGCCGCCAGCGGTGCCATCAAGCGGGGAGGCACCCTGCGCAAGGCCATGGAGCTACAGCGTCTGGACCACCCGGCCCGCCTCTCCTGGATTCAGGGTGCCAACGTGGTACGCCAGGTCTGCGAGTACCTGACCGAAACCGGCCCGGACAACATCACCCGTCCCTACCTCCTGGAGCGTTGGGAGGCCAACGACGACGTCACCGAGTGGACCCTCTACCTGCGCCAGGATGTCACCTTCAACAACGGCGACGAGCTCACCGCCGACGACGTGCTCTTCACCTTCAGCCAGTGGCTGGACCCCGAAGTGGGCTCCTCCATGTTGGGTCTACTGACCTACCTGGACGGCATGGAGAGCGTGGAGAAGGTGGACGACTACACCATCAAACTCCACCTGAACTCGCCCAATATCGGTGTGCCGGAACACCTCTTCCACTACCCTGCCGTGATCCTGCACCGCAATTTCGAGGGCGATATTGTCCGACAGCCTGTGGGCACCGGCGCCTTCCTGCTGGAAGAGTACGCCGAAGGTGAACGGGCCGTCCTGCGACGGCGGGAAGACTACTGGCGCAATGGCGAGGACGGCCAGCCCCTCCCCTACCTGGATGAGGTCATCTACGTTTCCATTGACAAGGACGCGGCTGTGGCCGCCCTCCAGAGTGGCCAGGTGGATTCCATGTACCAGCCCCGCCCCAGCGACTGGCAGGCGTTGCGGGATGTGCCGGGGCTCAGCGTCTATGATGCCAGCACGTCCAATGCCTATCTGATCCGCATGCGGGTGGATCTGGAGCCCTGGAACGACAATCGGGTTCGCACCGCCCTCAAGCTCTGCCAGGATCGGGAGAAGATCCTTCAGCTTTCCTACTACGGTGAGGGGGATCTCTCCATCGACGCCCATGTGGCGCCGATTCACCCGGCCTATGCGGAAAAGCCCATTCCAGAGTATGACCCAGAAACGGCCCGATCTCTCCTGGAAGAATACGCCGCCGAGAAGGGGATCGAGCTTCCCCTGCGGGTCACGCTGGCCACCAAAAACGACGAGGCGGAACCCGAGATCGCCCAGGCGCTGAAAGAGTTGGCTGCACCCGCCGGCTTCGACATCACCCTGGACATCACCGAGCCCAGCGGCTACTGGGATCGCTGGACCGAAGTGGATCTGGGCATTACCGCCTGGGCACACCGGCCCCTGGCCACCATGGTGCTTCCCCTGGCCTACATCGCCGACGAGGAAGGCAATCCGGTCCCCTGGAACGAGACCCGCTGGACCGACGAGGAGTTTACCCGGCTCCTGCGCCAGGCGGAGGCGACCCTGGATGTGGAGGCTCGCCGGGAGGTCATGAGCCAGATCGAGGACATCATGCAGGAGCGAGGCCCCATCGGCAACAGCTACTGGCGGAAGGTTTGGAACATCACCCGGTCAGAATTCAAGAATGTCAGCGCCCATCCGACTGCTTACGACTTACTCTACGAGGTCTGGAAGGACGCCTGAGCGCCGTCACCGTCTCGTCTTGCCCTGGATCCGAGTTCGATGGTCAGGCTCATGCAGGGGGGACAGGGCAGATCCTGTCCCCCTTCTCTATGGGTGGCCTTGGGAGCGGATGGGCGCGTCCCATTTGGGGAGACGCTGGCTGACACCATCCTGGTTCGCTGCTGTGAGCCTAAAGTGTGGTCCGTACCCGGATCGAACTATCGGGTTGGCAAGACTGTCGGGGTACTGAAGGAGTAGACATGACTCGGTTCATTTTACGGAGCGCGCTGTCGACGATCGTCACCATGTTGTTGGTTTCCATCGTCCTGTTCATGCTCCTGGAAGTGGGCAGCGGTGACATCACCGTCAAGATCCTGGGCGTCTTCGCCACGCCGGAGCAGCGGGCCTCCTACCGCCTGCAGTTGGGCCTGGATCAGCCGGCCTGGCTGCGCTATCTGGACTGGCTGATCGGTAACGACTGGCGCGCCGAGCGGCTGGTGGGCCACGAGCTGGTGGCCGTGCCCAACCCCCAGAGCGGCGAGAAGGAGTGGTGGGCCCGGGTGGACGGGGAACTGCTGCGCTGGCGCATGCAGGAGGGCGAGCTGGTGGAGCTGGTGCGCCAGTCGGATGGCTCCAGCGTCCGGCGTCCAGCGCCCGAAGAACGCTGGCAGACCGATGAAGAAGGGCGCCAGATCTTTTGGGGCGTGGACACCAACAACAACGCGGTCAAGTGGGTGCGCGGGGAAGGGGCCGTGGTCTACATCTTGACCAAGGCTGGCATGCGCCGGGAAGGGGATGGCCCCCAGCGCTACATCCCCCTGCGCAAGGGGTTGCTGCGGGGGGATCCGGGCATCTCCTTGCAGACGGGGCGGCCGGTGGCCGTCACCCTGGGACCCCGGGTGCGGAACACCCTGGTCCTGGCCGGCGTGGCCTTCGCGGTGATCATGCCCCTGGCCCTCTTTTTGGGGATCCTGGCCGGCATCAACGAAGGGAAGCCCCTGGATCGTTTCATCTCCATCGTTAGCCTGGGCGCCACGGCCACTCCCGAGTTCGTCAGCGGCATCTTCCTGATCCTGATCTTCGGCGTGTGGTTGAAGGTGTTGCCCGCGGTGGCCATCTTCCTCAGCCCGGACGCCATTTTCGAAGACCCCAAGCTGCTGATCCTGCCGGTGCTTACCCTTACGGCCGTGGAGCTGGGCTACGTGATCCGCATGACCCGGGCCAGCATGGTGGAGGTGATGGATTCCCCCTACATCCGCACCGCCATCATCAAAGGATTGCCCTACTGGCGGGTGGTCCTGCGCCATGCCGTGCGCAACGCGCTGATGGCCCCCATCACGGTCATCATGCTCCATGTCAACTGGCTGGTGGGGGGCCTGGTGGTGGTGGAGGTGATCTTCGGGTATCCGGGGTTAGGCAAGTATATTTACGACGCGGCCATCTTCGGCGATTTCAACGCCGTGGAAGCAGCCGCCATGTTGACGGTGGCCATCGCCGTCGCCACCCGGCTGATCGGCGACCTGGCGTATACGTTCTTGAACCCGCGGATCCGCTATGCGTAACACTGCCCACAGCGGAACTTTAGACGAGGGACACGGGATGCGTACAAGTAGGTGGTCACAGCGAGGCAATGGCTGTGAGACAAGACAAACAGAGGGGAAGTAAGCGATGTTGGCTGAATCGGGTCTCTGTTATCGATATGCCGTGCAGCGGGGAGACTACAATCGCTACGTCGGTAATTTATTTGGCAAGTACGACAATGTTCGCCTGTATTGGGAAGATCAGTTGACGCGCAAGATGTTGCGGCCCCATCTGGCCGAATTGGTTCAGCAACGCCGCAACCAGGGCCGCCGCCTCCGCATCGTGGACCTGGGCTGTGGCGCAGGGCAGGGCTATGATCTGTTGACCCGGATCAGGCAGAACGAGCAGGACCTGAGCCTGGCCCATCACCGGGTCTTGGAGGAGCAGGATATCGAGTGCTACCTGGGGTTGGACATCAACCCCGCCATGGTGGAAAAGGGGAACGATCTCTACGCGGAAGTGCCCCACGTCTACTTCCGCCAGGCCGACCTGCGGGAAGGGCTGCCCCTGGCTCAGGTCGACGCCGAGCCGTACGACCTCTACTTCTCATCCTACGCTTCCCTCTCCCACCTGGATCGGCCTGACCTGCAGCGGCTGCTGATCGATATCGCTCGCCATGGTCGGCCTGGCAGCCTGGTGGTCATGGATCTCCTGGGCCGCAACTCCATCGAGTGGCCCTGCTATTGGTCCGCCCAGACGGATGAAGAGAAGTTTCAGGACTATACCATGAACTATCTGGCGGACTCCCGGGTGGATGGGGATGAGAACGCAGTGGTGGAACACTTCCCCATGCGCTACTGGAACGGCCAGGAGGTGCAGACGTTGGGCGAGGAGGTGGCCCGCCGGACAGGGCGTGATCTTCAGATGGTGGGGCTCTTCGATCGCTCCATCTTGGTGGGGCGCCACGTGGACACCCGCCAGTACAACCCCCGGCTGAAGCCCTTGCGCCGGGCCGTCAACCGGCTCCACGAAGACTGCATGCGCACCGACCTGGGGGACTTGATCATCCCGGATGGAAGCTGGCCGACCCATCCTGAGCCGGCGGTGGACGACTTCCTGAACGAGCTGGCCAGGAGCTGGAATGCCCTGGTGCACTTCTGTCAGCAACGTCTGCAGACCCGCCTCTCCCTGGGCGAGCTGGAAAGCTGGGACGAATTCTCGGCCCCACTTCAGCTGGCCTTGGTGACCATGGACCGGGTCATCAGCAGCGCGGAAGGGCTATGGCACAGCGACCCCCGGGCCAATATCATCGAGCCCCAGTTGGGCTTCGCCTTGCGCAGCCTGGAATTCGACCTGCAGAAGGGCCTGGGTTGCGGCCACGGGCTGGTGGCCATCCTGAAGTTGACCTGATCAAGGTATCTATCAAGGTGTTTTTTCAGGTCCGCTTTCCATATCGGACAAGCGGCCATGTATGGGAACGTGACCTACTATGATGCCTCTTGGTTAGGCAATCGGTATAACTCAAACAATCAGGGAGTGTGAGTGTTTATGTGCGGCATTGTTGGCATGTGGGGGGACGCGGATGAATCGCTCCTCCACGCCATGTTGAGCAAGATTTCCCACCGGGGACCCGATGGTCAGGGGGTGTATCTGAAGCAGCACCAGGGCGCCCTGGGCCATTGTCGGCTGGCCATCATGGACCCTGTCGGTGGGGATCAGCCCATTTACAACGAAGATCGATCCCGGGTCCTGGTGGCCAACGGTGAAATTTACAACTTTCCTGCCCTGTGGGCGGCCCTGGCCCACCGGCATCGCTTCCGCAGCGGCAGCGACAGCGAGGCCATCGTCCACCTGTGGGAAGACGAGCAGTCTGACGCGGTGCGGGCGCTGGACGGGATGTTCGCCTTCGTGGCCATGGACGACCGATGCCTGTTCCTGGCCCGAGATCCCATCGGCATCAAGCCCCTGTACTGGGGCATCCATCACCCGGGAGCGGGCCCGCAGCTCCTCTGCTTCGCTTCGGAGGTAAAGTCCCTGGCCAACTGGGTGGACGAAGTGACGGAAGTGCCGCCGGGCACCTACTACAACTCCGAGACCGGATGGGGCGAATATTATCAGATCCCGGAACTCTCTCCCCTGGAGGAGCTCTCCCCGGAGGAGCATGCAGGGCGGCTGCGCGCGGCCCTGGAGCAGGCGGTGACCAAGCGCCTCATGAGCGACGTCCCCGTGGGCGCGTTCCTCTCCGGCGGGTTGGACAGCAGCATCATTGCCGCCCTGGCCCGGCAGCAGGTGGAGGAGCTCCACACCTTCTCCGTGGGGATCGAAGGCTCCCCGGACATTGAAGCGGCCCGGCGGGTGGCCCGCCATATTGGCTCCATCCACCATGAATATCTCTACACCGGGCAGGAAGTGCTGAAGCACCTGCCGGCCATCCTCTACCACCTGGAATCCTTCGATCAGGACCTGGTGCGGAGCGCCATCCCCTGCTACTTCTGTGCTCGCCTGGCCTCCGACTATGTCAAGGTGATCCTGACCGGGGAAGGTGCGGACGAGCTCTTCGCTGGCTACCGCTATTACAAAGAGATCCAGGATCCGGCCCGGCTTCATCAGGAGTTGCGCCGCTCTGTTTCTTCCCTGCACAACATCAACCTGCAGCGGGTGGACCGCATGACCATGTGTCACGGCATCGAAGGCCGGGTGCCCTTCCTGGACACGGACCTGATCGAGTTAGCCCAGACCATTCCGCCCCAGCTCAAGCTGAAGACGCGGGCGGATGGCCGCCAGGTGGAGAAGTGGATCCTGCGCCTGGCCTGCCAGGATCTGCTGCCAAACGATATCGTCTGGCGGGACAAGGAACAGTTCGACGAGGGCAGCGGCACGGTGGATCTGCTCGCCAGCCTGCTGCAGCCCCTTTTGGAAGGGCTGGATCCATCTGAATATCAGGCGGCCCACGCCGACCTGCAACTGCGTTCGCCCGAAGAGTGTCTCTATCACAAGTTGCTGGCCGAGGCCTTCCCCCGACCTGAGCCGGTCATGGGGACCGTCGCCCACTGGACGGCGGATCGGCTGGCCGGGTGAAGAGGCGCCCCTGTTGCCATGTTGAAGTGATCTGGAGTGTAAACCCATGGCCATTGCACAACCGGCTGCCGGCAGGATGGCTCGTCCATCCCGTCTGCAGCGTCTTTGGGACAACCTGTCCATCGTCTTCGAATCCAGAGTGGCCACCGTTGGCCTTTCCATTGTGGTATTCTGGCTGCTGGTTGGGGTAGTCTCCCTGTTTTGGACCCCTTACCCGCCCAACGCCACCGAATTCCCGCAGAACCTGCCGCCCAACTCGGTGAACTGGCTGGGGACCGATCACCTGGGTCGGGACATCCTCTCTCGCCTGATGCAGGGCACCCAGCTCATCCTGCTCAAGACCCGTCTGCCGGGTAACACCGACCTGGTCCTGCCTGGTGGGGTTGCCATCTGGGGTGTGTTGGGTTCGCTGGTGGTGGGCTCTATCCTGGGCCTCAACGCCGGCTACCGGGGAGGCTGGTGGGATCAGGGCATTATGCAGGTGCTGGATGCCCTGATCGCCTTTCCCCGCATCGTCCTCTACCTGGTGGCCATCGCCGCCCTGGGCCAGGGCGATCTGGTGGTGATCCTGGCCATCACCGTCACCGGTGCGCCGGGCGTGGCCCGTCTGGTGCGCAGCCTGACCCTGGACATCAAGACTCGGGACTACATCCGCGCCGCCGAAACCCGGGGTGAAAGCCCCTGGTACATCATGTTCCGGGAGATCCTGCCCAATGCCCGGGGCCCCCTGCTGGTGGACGCCATGTTGCGGGTGGGGTACGCCATCTTCGCCATCGGGACCCTGGGCTTCCTGGGGATTGGCCTCCCCCCGCCCGACCCGGACTGGGGGAACATGGTGAACGAAGCCCGGCGCAACATTTTTGTGAACCAGTGGGCGGTGATCTGGCCGTCGGTGGCCATCGCCAGTCTGGTGATCGGTCTCAACCTGTTCGCCGATGGCCTGCGGGAAGAGCTGAGCCGCTATCAAAAATAGCCTCAAAACGAAGGAGAAGAGATGGCTAATGTCGTCAGGCGTGAGAAAACCGATTCCAAAGTGCAAGGGAGCACATCCGCGCCCGTCCTGAAAGTGGAAGATCTGGCCGTGGCCTACAAGGTGCGTCGCGGCGAGGTCGAAGCGGTGCAAAACGTTTCCTTTGAAATCTACCGGGGCGAATCCTACGGCATCGTGGGCGAATCGGGCTGCGGCAAAAGCACCGTGGCCTGGTCCATCGTCAACTTCCTGGGCGCCAACGGCTACGTCAAGCGGGGCAGCATCAAATTCATGGGCCAGGACCTGGTGGGCAAGAGCGGCGAGGAGCTGCGCCGCCTCCGGGGCGACCAGATCGCCATGGTCTATCAGGATCCCATGCAGGCCCTGAATCCGTCCATGCGCATCGGCGACCAGATGACGGAGGTGCTGACCGTCCACCGGAACATGGGCAAAGAAGAGGCCGAAGAGCGCTGCATCCAGATGTTGAAGCGGGTCTATATGCCCGACCCGGAAAATGTAATGCGCCGCTATCCCCATCAGATTTCCGGTGGCCAGCAGCAGCGGGTGGTCATCGGCATGGCCCTGCTCAACAACCCCGCCCTGCTGATCATGGACGAGCCCACCACCGCGCTGGACGTGACGGTGGAGGCCGCCGTGCTGGACCTGATCGCCGAATTGCGTCGGGAATTCGACACCGCCATCATGTACATCACCCACAACCTGGGGGTGGTGGCCCGGGTCTGTGACCGGGTGGGCGTCATGTACGCCGGCGAGATGGTGGAGCGGGCCACGGTGGCGGATCTTTTCGAGGATCCTCAACATCCCTACACCCAGGGCCTGATCCGCTGCGTGCCCAAGCTGGGCGCCACCAAGGCCAGCAGCATCCTCTACCCCATTCCGGGCCGGGTGCCCGCGCCCAACAATCGGCCGGCGGGGTGTGTCTTCGCCCCCCGCTGCGACTATGTCCGGGAGCGCTGTTGGGAAGAGCGGCCTCTGCTGCGGGAGTTGCCCGGCGGCACTTGGGTCCGCTGCCACTTTGCCGAAGAGATCGACCCCAGCACCTGGACGCCCCCCGAAGAGATGGAGCTGCCCGCCCTCCAGCCCAATGGCGAACCCGGCGAGCCCATCCTGGAGGTGGAAAATCTGAAAAAATATTACCCCGTTCAAGGCCAGTCCTTGAAGGAGATCTTGGGTTTTGGCGAGAAAAAGTATGTGAAGGCCGTAGAAGACGCCACCTTTGACGTGCGGCGAGGCAGCACCCTGGGCATCGTGGGCGAGTCTGGCTGTGGCAAGAGCACCCTGGTGAAAACCCTCATCGGCCTGGAGGAGGCCACCTCGGGCCGGGCGGAGTTCCTGGGCTTCGACCTGACCCAGGACCTGTCCAAACGGGATGAGGCCCTGATCAAAGAGCTCCAGATGGTCTTCCAGAATCCCGACTCCACCATGAACCCGGCCTACACCGTGGGCCAGCAGATTGCCCGGCCCATGCAGCGCTTCAAGACGGTTCCCAAGGAGCGCATCCGCGGAGAAGTGATCCGGCTGCTGAAGGCCATGCGCCTGGACGAATCCTACTACGACCGCCTGCCCCGGCAGCTCAGCGGCGGGGAGAAGCAGCGGGTGGGCATCGCCCGGGCCCTGGCCAGCCGGCCGGACCTGGTCCTGTGCGACGAGCCGGTGAGCGCGCTGGACGTTTCGGTCCAGGCCGCCATCCTCAACCTGCTCCTCAACGTCCAGCAGGAGTATGGCACCACCCTCATCTTCATCGCCCACGACCTGAGCGTGGTCCGCTTCTTCTCGGATTACGTGGCGGTGATGTACCTGGGCCAGGTGATGGAGATCGGCCCGGCCGAGGCCATCTACGCGCCGCCTTACCATCCCTATACGGAAGCCCTGCTCTCCGCGGTGCCTATTCCAGATCCCAAGGCGAAGCAGAAGCACATCCGGCTGGAAGGATCGGTACCCAGCGCCATGAACCCGCCCTCCGGCTGCCGCTTCCACACCCGCTGCCCCCGGCGCCACCTCCTGCCGGACGGCGGGAAAATCTGCGAGACCGAGATTCCGCCGTGGCGGGAAACCGAGGACGGCCACCGGATCTTTTGCCACATTCCGCTGGAGACCCTGAGCACGTTTGAACCTGTCATCGAGCCGGCGGCGACAGACAGGCCGGCCCTGGCCACCGAAGGACAATAGCCATGCTTGTGAAAGACTGTATGACCCGGCATCCGGTGATGGTGTCGCCCACCACCTCGGCGGCGGAGGCCCAGCGCATCATGGCCGAGAACCGCATCCGCCATCTGCCGGTGGTGGGCGATGGCAAGCGCTTCCTGGGGTTGGTTACCCGCCAGCGTCTGGCGCTAAAAACCGACGCCATCGGCAGCCTTAACATCTGGGAGATCAGCCGCTACCTGAGCGACCTTAAGGTACGCCAGGTGATGCTCAAAGCCCCCCAGGTGTACACCGTGACGCCCGACGTCAGCGTGGAGCGGGCGGCGGCCATCATGAGCGAGCACAAGATCGGCTGCCTGCCTGTGCTGGAAGACGACGTGGTGGTGGGCATTGCCACCCAGATGGACATCCTGCGCAGTTTCCAGGAGATGTTGGGCCTGCCCTACGAAGGGGTGCGGGTGACCGTGCGCTTCCCCGATCAGCCGGGCCAGTTCATCAGGCTCATGAATGTCCTGGCCGAGCACCGCTGGGGGGTGATGGGCATTGGCACCTTCCCCAGCCGCCGTCGCCCCGGCTTTTATGACGCGGTGCTCAAAATCCCCCATGTCACGCCCCGGGAGGTGGAAGCCGCCTTCCGCACCACTCCGGAGCATGAGATAGTGGACATTCGCACCGAGGTATGAGCGGGGGATAGGCAGGCCGGCCAGGGGCTCACGCCCCGTCCAGGGTATAGTTCAGAATCGTCGATGCAGGATGTAGGGACAGGGGCCCAGAGGGCTCCCCGCCCTGTCCGGCATAGGCGGGCGCAGCAAGCAGCGCTCCTACAGCGGCGTCCGATGGGAGAACCCCAACGATCTTGAACTATACCCCCCGTCCATCCCCAGTTTACATTCTCCCCTTCTACCGCTATACTTACCCCAGTTGAGCGGGATCGACCCATCCCGCTCAACTGTTCCATTTGCGCCACCGGATCGTCCGGGTTTGCAGGCATTTTCTGGCCGGCGATGCCCCATGGGACTGCCGATGCCGGCCATTTCCCGCAGAAGGGCATAGAACAGCTCCATGGATGAAAAACCCCAGGCTAAGCCCACTGGGACGCCAGAGTCTCCCCTGACCGATGGCCCATGGCGTGCTGGAGGGAAACGCCGGACCACCACCACTTCCTTTGGCACCGGCCGGCGTGAATCCCACGACGCCACCCCTTTCTACAGCCGCAACCTGCATCGCGAAACCTCTGCGCCCGGACGAGGCTTTCTCCATGCACTTTGGGGCCCATCCTCCGGTGTAACTTCGAGGGATGGCCGCGATGGTTCTACTCCGGCGCACCCATCTGCCGATGAGCTGTCCCTGGATGGCTCCCCTTGGCTGGATCGGATCTACTGTCACTCCGCCGAGGACATGGGTGTCATCCTGGACGGCAGGGTGGGTCTGGCCTTCACGTCGCCGCCCTACAACGTGGGCAAGGAGTACGACGACGACCTGGACCTGTCCACCTACCTGGATCTCATCCAGGCCGTGGGCCAGGAGGTCTATCGGGTATTGCAGCCGGGCGGCCGCTACGTCATCAACATTGCCAACCTGGGGCGCAAGCCCTACATCCCGCTCCACATGTTTTTCTACGAGCTCCATCTGCGCATCGGCTTCCTGCCCATGGGCGAGATCATCTGGCGCAAGGCCCGGGGTGCCAGCGGAAGCTGCGCCTGGGGAAGTTGGATGAGCGCCAAGGCGCCGCGGCTGCGGGACGTCCACGAGTATCTGCTGGTCTTTGCCAAGGGCAGCTATACCCGTCCGGACAGGGGTGTCTCCGATATCGGCCGGGACGAATTCCTGGAGAGCACCCTCTCCGTCTGGGAGATCCTGCCGGAATCGGCCCGGCGGGTCGGTCACCCGGCACCATTTCCCGTGGAACTGGCGGAACGGGTGATCCGTCTCTACTCCTACGTGGGCGACGTGGTGCTGGATCCCTTTGTGGGGTCCGGCACCACCTGCGTCGCCGCCCTGCGCACCGGTCGTCACTACGTGGGATTCGACGTAGAACCGGCCTACTGTGCCCTGGCCGAGGCGCGGCTGGCCGAGGCGCGCCGCCAGGGGGATCCTGGGGCATCTTCGACAACGGACCAGCGGCAATAGGTCCAAAATTTTTCATCGATTGCATCTGGAAAGAGGTTGACTATGTCGACTGTCGTCGCCGACAAGCCGGCGTCGATGGCGGCGCCGCCGGTCGTGGAGGGGACAGCTTCTGGCCCAAGCCCCATCTCCCAACAAGCGCGCAGCCGTGGCTGGATGTTGGCCCTCTTCGCCACCCTCTGCTTCAGCGTGGCGGCGCCGGTGGCCCGGGCGGCCATCCTGGCGGGCTTTGACGCCACCTCCTTGCTGGCTGCGCGCATGGTGCTGGCCACATTTCTGCTGGCGGCCACCATTGCCGCGGTCAATCCCGCCCGGCTGAAGATTGACGGGCCGGGTCTGCGCATGGCCTCACTGGTGGGGCTCCTCAACGGCCTGGGGATGCTCTGCTTCTTCTGGGCGCTCAATTTTGTGGAAGCATCCCTCGTCTCCATGATCATCTCCCTGAGCCCCCTGTTTGTGCTCAGCCTCCTGGCCCTGCGCGGAGAGCGAGTCACCTACCGCCATGGCGTGCGGCTGGTTCTGGCGCTATCCGGCGTCTATCTGCTCATTGGTCCCAGCGGCCAGATCGGGAGCCCTCTGGGCGCAGGAGGTTTTGGCCTGGCTTTCTTCGCCGTCATGCTCTTTTCCCTCCAGATGGCCTTGGTTCAGTGGTATCTGCCGGCCTACGACTCTCGCACCGTGGTCCTCTACGTCACCGGCTCCATGACCCTGGTGGTGCTGGCCGGCTGGTGGTTCATGGGAGCCCACTGGGAGATGCCAGGATGGGGCGGGTGGCTGGCCGTGGTGGTGCTGGCTGTGGTTAGCACCTTTCTCTCCCGGCTGGCCTACTTTGCTGCCGTGGCCATCCTGGGCAGTGGACAGCTGGCGATGCTGGGCCCCCTGGAGACGCTGCTGACCATTGTGTGGTCCACCCTGTTCCTCCACGAGCAGTTGACCTGGCTCCAGATGGTCGGCGGCGTGCTCATCCTGCTGAGCGCGGCCCTGGCCATCCAGCGGCTGGGCCGGGCCCGGCAACGCCCCCGCTGGCGCCTTCGCCCCCGGCCGTAGCACGGCGACAGATGGGCAGCGACGAGCTGCGCCTACAACGGGGCACCAAGTCCCGTAGGAGTGGACCGAGGCCCGCTCGATGGTGCTGGACCCACATAGGCACCGGTACCCTGTCGATCTGGCCTCCCCTGGTGGGCTAAAGGCCCGCTCCTGGCAAAATCTGTGTTCATCTGTGAAATCTGTGGTTTCTGGAGTGAACCCATCTGTGGGCTGCAGAGCGGGTTTGAGCTTCGGCCCTGAAGTAGTACAATGGTGGTAAAAGCGATCGTTTGTTAGGATTTATTGGTTGCCTGTGGATCCCTGGCGTTAGCTGGTACTGAGCCGGCCGATCTGAGAATCTTCGGCGTCCGATGGCATTTATCGAGCGGGTATGTCCCGTTGTGGGGGAGGATTCCTAAAAACAACCTTCGGTCCGCTGGGGCATTCCATCAAACGGGGTGTGGGCCCCATCAAGACAGGAATGACAGATCCATGACCGAGCAGCGTCTGCGGGTGGAGATCCATGGGGCGGTGCAGGGCGTCGGCTTTCGCCCCTACGTGTATCGCCTGGCCATGGAAATGGGACTGCGCGGTTGGGTCATCAACGACACCCGGGGCGTGTTCATCGAGGTGGAAGGGAGTCGGTCTACCCTGGAGGACTTCCTGGCACGCCTGTCGGCCGACCGGCCGCCGCGGGCCCGGATCGACAGCCTGGACGTCGTCTGGATGGAGCCCGTGGGCTATCGAGGGTTTGAAATTCGCCACAGCCAGGAACAGGGCGTCAAGACGGTACAGGTGTTGCCGGACATAGCCACCTGCGCTGACTGCCTGGCCGAAGTGGCCGATCCTTCCGACCGGCGCTACCGCTACCCCTTCACCAACTGCACCAACTGTGGACCCCGGTTCACCATTATCCAGGCCCTTCCCTATGACCGGCCCCACACCACCATGGCCCACTTTGCCATGTGTTCTCAGTGCCGGGCCGAGTATGAAAACCCGCTGGACAGGCGCTTCCATGCCCAGCCCATCGCCTGCCCGGCCTGTGGCCCCCAGATGGCCCTGTACGGCGCCCCAGCCGAGGCCGTCTCCGGGATCCCGGGGGCAACCGCTCAGGGAAGTGGCCGCTGGCCCCGATCGGTCGGGGCGTGGCTCCTGATGGCGGAAGGGGAGGATGCTCTGCGCGGCGCTGCGGACGCCCTGAAGGCGGGGACCATCGTGGCGGTGAAGGGGCTCGGCGGCTTTCACCTGATGGTGGACGCCGGAAACCCCCAGGCCGTCGCCCGGCTGCGGGAACGCAAACCCCGGCGCGATAAACCCTTCGCCCTCATGGCTCGGGACCTGGACCAGGCGCGGGCCCTCTGTCGGATCTCACCCCTGGCGGCTGAAGTCCTCACCAGCCCCGAGGCGCCTATTCTGCTTCTGCCCCGCCGCGCCGGGGCACCCGTGGCCGACAACGTAGCTCCCGACAGCCCCAATCTAGGAGTGATGCTGCCTTACACGCCCCTGCACCACTTGCTGCTGGGGGAGGTGGACTTTCCCGTGGTGGCCACCAGCGGCAATCTGACCGATGAGCCCATCTGCACCGACGAGTGGGAGGCCATGGAGCGTCTGGGCCACGTGGCCGGCTGCTTCCTGGTTCACGACCGGCCCATCGCCCGCCACGTGGATGACAGCGTGGCCTGGATCCTGGACGGAGAGGTGCGCCTGATCCGACGAGCCCGGGGGTACGCGCCCCTACCGGTGCGCATGGCCCGTCCGTTGCCCACCCTGCTAGGGGTGGGGGCCCACTTGAAGAACACCGTCGCCCTGAGCGTGGGCGAGCAGGTCTTCATCAGCCAACACATCGGCGACCTGGAGACCGCCGAGTCCCTGGCTGCCTTCGAACGGGTCATTGCCGATTTCCTGCGCCTGTATGAAGCCACGCCGGTGGCGATTGCCCATGACCTACATCCCGATTACCTCTCTACCCGCTGGGCTCAACAGCAGCTGGAACAGGGCGGACCGGGCCCGGGGCGGACCCTGATTCCGGTGCAGCACCATCATGCCCACCTGGCGGCCTGCCTGGCCGAAAATCAGGTGGAAGGCCCTGCCCTGGGCGTGACCTGGGATGGCACCGGTTACGGGCCCGATGGTACCGTGTGGGGTGGGGAATTTCTCCTGGGCGATGCCACTGGCTTTACCCGGGTGGCCCATTTGCGCCCCTTTCGTTTGCCGGGGGGCGAGATGGCCATTCAGGAGCCCAGGCGGGTGGCCCTGGCCCTGCTGTGGGAGCTCTATGAGGAGGGGGCACTGCTGCGGGAAGATCTGGCGCCGGTGCAGGCCCTAAGCCCCACCGAGCGTCGGGTGTTGGCCCAGATGCTCGACCGGGGTATCCATGCGCCGTGGACCACCAGCGCCGGCCGCCTCTTTGACGGCGTGGCCGCCCTGCTCGGCCTCCATCCCCGGGTGACCTTCGAAGGACAGGCTGCCATGGCCCTGGAGTTTGTGGCCGACCCCGATGTGCGTGATGCCTACCCCATGGCCCTGGTGGCGCAGCCCTGCGGCGACCCCTCGGCGAACCATGGCCTATGGGCCGGGGTCTGGGATTGGGGACCCCTGGTGGAGGCTCTGCTGGATGACCTGGCCCGGGGCACGGAGGTGGGTGTCATGGCGGCCCGTTTTCACAACGCAGCCGTGGCGGCCATCCTGGCCGTTGCCCAGGCCGTGGGCGAGCCCCGGGTCGCCCTCACCGGGGGCTGTTTCCAGAATCGGCTGTTGACCGAGAGGGCAGTGGCACAACTGCGACAGGCCGGCTTTCAGGTCCTGCTGCACCGTCAGGTTCCCCCCAACGATGGGAGTATCAGCCTGGGGCAGGTGGTGGTGGCTGCCGCGCGTTGGGCCGGAGGAGGGTAGCCTTGGGCATGCATTTCGTAACCGGCAGGGTGATAGCCCTCTACCAGGAGAACGGCCTCTCCATGGGCAAGGTCTGGGTGGATGGAGCCATCACCCGGATCTCACTGGACCTCCTACCGGAGGTGGAGGTAGGCGACGTGGTGTTGATTCATGCCGGGGTGGCCCTGAGCAAGGTGGAGCCGCCGGCGCCATCCTCAACAGGCCAGCCGGCAAACCAAACGACAAGCGGGAGGTAAGATCATGTGTCTCGGTGTTCCGGGCCAGGTAGTACGTATCGAGGAGTCCGCCCAGGGTATCCCCATGGGCAAGGTCAGTTTCGGCGGCATCACCAAGGATGTCTGCCTGGCCTATGTCCCGGACGCCCAGGTGGAGGATTTTGTGGTGGTCCATGTGGGTTTTGCCATCAGCAAGCTGGATGAAGAGGAGGCCAGGCAGGTTTTTGAGTTTTTGCGCCAGATGGAAGAGCTGGCCGAGCTGGAGATTCCCCAGCCCGAATATGTCCCCGAGGACGGACCGCCGGTGGGAACAGACCCTGGCTTTCCACTGGAAAAGGGGAAACAGCCATGAAATTTGTGGATGAATATCGCAATGAGGCGGACGCCCAAAAGCTGGTCCAGGCTATCCGCCGGGTGGTGACCCGCCCCTGGACCCTCATGGAGATCTGTGGGGGCCAGACCCATACCCTGATCAAGTTCGGCATCGACCACATGCTGCCGCCGGAGGTGACCCTGGTCCATGGCCCCGGCTGCCCGGTGTGCGTCACCCCCCTGGAACTGATCGACAAGGCCATTGCCATCGCCCGACGTCCAGAGGTCATTTTCACGTCCTTTGGGGATATGCTGCGGGTGCCGGGCTCCCAGGCAGACCTGCTCAGCGTCAAGGCGGAGGGGGGCGACGTGCGCATGGTCTATTCCCCCCTGGATGCCGTCAAGCTGGCCCAGAAGCATCCTGACCGGGAGGTGGTCTTCTTCGCCGTGGGCTTCGAGACCACCGCGCCCGCCAATGCCATGGCCGTCTGGCAGGCTAGGCAACTGGGGCTGGCCAACTTCTCCATCCTCTGTTCCCATGTGCTGGTGCCGCCGGCCATGGAGGCCATCCTGGGCTCACCCAGCAATCAGGTGCAGGGCTTTCTGGCGGCCGGCCACGTCTGTACGGTGATGGGCTACTGGGAATACGAGCCCATCGCCGAGAAATATCGGGTGCCCATTGTGGTGACCGGCTTCGAGCCGCTGGATTTGCTCCAGGGCATTTACATGACCCTGAAAGCCCTGGAAGAGGGCCGATGGGGCGTGGAGAATCAGTACACCCGTTCCGTCTCACGTTCAGGCAATGAAGTGGCCCAACGCCTTTTGCAGCAGGTTTTTCAGCCCTGTGACCGCCAGTGGCGCGGCATCGGCCTGATCCCCAGCAGCGGCTACTCTCTGCGCCCGGAGTTCGCGGCCTTCGACGCAGAGCAGCGGTTCCAGGTGGACGATGTCACCGCCCAGGAGTCCCCCCTGTGCATCGCAGGCCAGATCTTGCAGGGGCTGAAGAAACCCCACGAATGCAGTGCCTTCGGCACCCGGTGCACGCCGGAACATCCCCTGGGCGCCCCCATGGTCTCTTCCGAGGGCGCCTGCGCCGCCTACTACCAGTATGGGAGGGTCACCGTATGACGGCAGGCACACACCCCGATTTTCTGGCCAATCTCCAGTGTCCCATTCCCATCAGCGATTACCCCGCGGTCTCCCTGGCCCACGGAGGCGGCGGGCGGCTGATGCAATTGCTCATTGAGAAGATGTTCCTGCCCGCCTTCGCCAACCCGACCCTGGAGCTCCTCCACGACGGCGCAGTGCTGGCTGTGAACGGCGCGCGGCTGGCCTTCTCCACCGATTCCTTTGTGGTCAGTCCCCTCTTTTTTCCCGGCGGCAACATTGGTTCGCTGGCTGTGCACGGCACGGTCAACGACCTGGCCATGTGTGGCGCCCGGCCCCTGGCCCTCTCCATGGGCTTCATCCTGGAGGAAGGGTTGCCGATGGAGGAGCTCTGGCGGGTGGTGCAATCCATCCAGCAGGCGGCCCAGGCGGTGGGTGTGCCCATCGTCACCGGCGATACCAAGGTGGTGGACCGGGGAAAGGGGGACGGCGTTTTTATCAACACCACCGGGGTCGGGCTGATCCCGACGGGGGTGGAGATTTCTCCCCGGCGAGCTCAGCCGGGGGATCTGGTGTTGATCAACGGTGCCATTGCCGTCCATGGCATTGCCATTATGTCCGTGCGGGAAGGGCTGGAGTTCGAGACGGCGTTGGAGAGCGACAGCGCGCCTTTGCACGAGCTGGTAGAGCGCATCCTGGACGTGGGCCAGGATCAGGTCCACGTGTTGCGGGATCCCACCCGGGGTGGTGTAGCCAGCGCCGTGAACGAGATTGCCGCCGGGGCTCGGGTGGGCATCCGCCTGGAGGAAAGCCGCATCCCCATCTGGGAGGAAGTCCGGGGCGCCTGTGAGA
>FWPU01007086.1_pt1 | contig 18483 bp, 18 predicted proteins | sample 2228361 | NCBI WGS metagenome assembly FWPU01 (sample SAMEA103939777, study PRJEB20133) | metagenome
CACTATTTATTAAAGAACTAAGTCCTGTTGATATGAAACCATTCAATGCTGTCATAGCAGTGTTTATACTATTACTGATTGTATCTAATGCATTTTGAATTTTACACATGTTTTGTAATTGATTTGCTATATTTGTTAAATTTTGATTACGACACAATCCTATAATATCAGCAATAGCATAAAATCTTTTTATTTGTTCTTCACAATCTATACCACTAGAACACAATAATGATGGTCCAAATTGTCCAATTGTCATCGCTTGCATTAATTCTGTAATGATATTAGATAGTGCTTGTTTTTGAGTATTTATCCAAAATCTTGGATATAAAATATTCCTATAAAATAAATAATTATATTCAAAACCATCAGGTGTTTGTAATGGTAAATTATAAAAGAATGGGAATCTATCTTTTTCTGTATATCTACTTATATAAGTATCCCCACCAAAATAATCATTACTTGAAAAAGGTCCGTAATTTATAATACCATTTTTTATATTATTTGGTATATGTGTATAACATCCTATCTTATATTTTCTCTGTCCAAATAAATTACCATAAGGTCTACCGTTGGGTACTTTATATGCTACATATCTTAATGATGCCTGATTATTAAATATACAAGATTCAACATGTCCTGTTTGTGTTATCTTATTATCTGGAAAAACACAGCAATTTTGATTAGGGTTGTTATATACTCTACATAATAAACTATTATCTATTTTAGATTTGTTACACAATTGGTCTTTTACTTTAGATAATATACATTGTGTCCTATGTATATGATTAACATGTAAATTATCAAAAGAATACAAATATGGTAATAAATATATGGAATCGTCTATCCTGAAAATATTACATATATTATTACATCCATTTTTATTAAACTTATGAAGTTTCATGTTATTAACAGGGGTAACAGCATAATCTCTTAATGGTTTGCCTAATTCTGTCGATTCTTTATAATTATAGAATGATTCCATCAATGCCATAAAATACATTGGCACAAACATCTTTGCTCTTAAATCTTTTGGCATTTGTGTCATTAAACCATCATCTTTCCTATTTATTTCAGGAAACTTTGCATCTGCTGCACCCAATATACTCATTACAGAATATGTTGTAGTACCTATATCGTTTATTGTATTTATTATATCATCTGCATACCAATTAGTAACTGCCATTACTGGCAATATAGATGCTGACATATTTTGGATTAATGGTGTTGTTAATACTAAAAGACTGGCTAATGATGCACTTCCTGCTATGGCAGCAGCACTTAATCCACCTACAGCTGCAGTATCAGCTGTTGCTGTAAACTTTAAATTCCCTGCCATTGAATGCCCACCATATTTTATCTCATAACTACCATTTAATACTCTAAATGCTGCAAAGGTAGAACGAGATAACATCATCGAAAAATCACTAATAGATAATATCTTTGTCTTTGGTAAATCTGTTAATTGCGGAACAAATCTTACTTCACTATCTCCATATACATCTCCATAATATTTATAGTATTGTCCATTTAAATAAGGATATCTAAATGTAGTTTCTGGTGAATGAAAATATACATATTCTTTTCTTATATTACCTACATTATTATATTTATTATTTGGTAACCATGTATCTTTATCTGTTAAATCCCATTTTAATACAAAAGGATTATTTCCTGTTGGTTTGATAATCTTTGGTGTTATTTTAGTAATACCTAAAAAAGGATTATCTGCATTCGTATCATCATCACCTGGAAATGGATGGAATATTGCATTGTGTTGTCCTGGATTGTTGCTTTGAATATCTGCTGTATAATTATATCCTCTTGATTCTGCTAATACACCTTTTGCTATAATTGTTTTATTTGCCCCTCTTACTGCTCTCCATATTTCAAATCCTACAACATTTTCTATAAAGTTACCATCAGCATCTATTGGTCTATATATGTTATCAAATTTAACACCTAAATATCTTACTTTACCGTTTTTATATAATTCTAATGTAGAATCTAATGTCTCATCTGGCATCCTATGTAATCTAATGTTCTTTGCACATAAGTTATAATCTGTATCATTTGTATTAGAATATGGTAAATTTAATATAACTTTATGTTTCTTAAATATTAAATCTTTAACAGGTGTAAAGTTCCATCTGTCTGGTTTATCAATAGGATATGTCTCTGTGCTTTTATATGTTCCTGGTATTCCTTCTGCTATAATTATACTTCCATCAGGACCACTTTTAGATAAATTATTTGCTGTTATTTGTGCATTGTTCTTTTGTTCTAATTTATCATCACTACAATCTATTGGGTTAAATGGTGGTGCAGGTATATGATAGAATGATGAATAATCTCCTGTATCATATACCCATCTAATATAGAAAGCATATACCTCATCTCTTAAATATCCCATTATATCTGATTCAATCTGATAACTACCTGATGCTGTTTTTAAATCATAGTAATATGTTTCTGGAACTTCTGCTACAAACCATGTTGTTTTAATTATATTGGCTAATGGTTGATAATTAAAATCTAAATTAGTTTTGGGTGCAATTCTAATTAAATGCTTTCCACCTTTCTTTATATTATCTGATGTCTCATATAATGGCTTTCTTGTCATTAATTCCATTAGAGATATAGGTTGTATTGTGCTTTCATCTATAAACGAAATATTAATATGATTTGTTACTGTTGAATAATTACCTATAATTCTTGCAACTGTCTGTTTATTTACTATTGATATTAATGCTACACTATATCTTGTAAAAGTATTTGTATCTAAACCATTTATATAAATATCTAAACTATTACCACCATTTGGACTATATACATGTGCTACCTGACTAATAAACCAATTACCATATATTTGTTCATGGGTTGCATATGCTACTGCTATTGCATATAAACCATTAGGTATTGTCCCTGCTGTTTTTCCTTTCTTAACTACAGGACAAGGTATAGATATTTTTGGTGTTAATGACAATCTATTACAATCAATATCTAATGGATCGGGTACATATCTTTCTATACATGCTGTTTTTGGGTCTTTATCTTCTGTTCTATATGGTATATTTTCAAAATCATTTAACCATACATCTTTTTTTGGGTCAATAGGATTACATATATCCCATAAATTCGTATTACCTAAATCTAATACTCTATCAGGATTATATCCATCAGCCCAATATAATACATAGTTTTGTCTATTCATTAACCTTGCTACACCCCTAATAGGATTCATTATACTAAAGTTCAAACACTTACATCTAATTACAGGGGTATAACAACAGGTAGATTTATCCATTATACCTATCTCATTCCAATCATTATCTGTTGGTTCGGTATTTAATGTTGAAAATATAGCCCACTTATCATCATATAAATATATGATACCTACAATATTAGCAGGTTTTCCTTCTATCTTTACATCAATACATAGTTTATTGGAAGGTTCATTTTGAACAATAAATTGAGTGTTGCCACTTTCATCAAATACAATAGCATTACGAGAATAAGCAAGGTTGTTACCCTTATCACTAAAAGAGGATGCTTCACCTTGACTAACAGAACCTGTTATATTTATACCTAAATTACGTCTACCTTCCACAGATGTATTTTTTACCTAATGTGTAATTGTTCCATAAACATAACCGCTAATTGCTACACCAAGAACTATACTAATTGTTCTCCATGTCTTCTTTCTTTTTCTTTCTTTATCTAAATCTTCTTTTGTTTTATTTAATTCATCTTTCGTTTCTCTTAACATCTTTAAACTAATATCATGTTCATTATCTAACTTTTTATACATGTCGGTTAATTCTAAACAATTATTTTTTAGTTCATTATATTCTTTTATTACTTCTTTACCAATACTAATACTTGAATCTAATGATTTAGTGCAATAATCATATTTGGCAAATAGTTTGTCATATTCTGCTTCTAATCCTCTTGTGTATTTAATATCTTCTGCCCACTTTCTCATTGATTTTACATCTATACACCACAAAGTATCTCCTGGTTTTAGTTGTCTTCCTAATTCTGAATTATTAACACAAAAAGTAAAAAACTTATAACCATTTAATGTAAACATAAAATCACCATCACATACAAATAATTTATTATCTCTTACTATTGGTTGAACTTTTATCTGTGAATAAATTTGATTTGATAATGTTAATAGCAGTATCCACATTGCTAACTTTTGGAATTGAGTTTTTAATTTGTTGTAAATCATGTACTTGTTTTTTAAGTTTATTGTTTTCGTTCATTATTTGATATAATTTATCTCTTAACGATTCCATATTTTTACTACTATCTTCTATCTTTTCAATTAAACTATCTGTTATCTGTTTATGCTGTTTACTAACAATTATTAAACTATCTATTTGTCTATCTGTATATTTTGGTGTTTCATCTTTACTACATTTTATCAATGTTATTTCAAATAATACCCAAATAAATATTGTTACAAATATACTCAATACAAATCTATAATTTTCATTTAAGTTTGTAAATTTAAGATAATTTAACATATATACTAATTTAAAAATGGTCCATAATAAGTTTTAATCATTATTTCTCTATTAGATTTCCAACTCTCTCTTATCTGTCTGAATGATGGACTATTAACATACGATTTTGCCTTATATTCATATAGCATAGCATCTTGTTTCACATCTGCATATATTTGACTATATCCTTGATTATTATTGTTTATTAAAGAGTTTTGTAGTAATCGCATCTTTATATAATACAATATATATTGCCATATAATAGGATCTGCAGGAACTAATATCTCTTCGGTTTCGTCATCATAAGGAAAAGACATATAATTAAAATATACTTTACCTTCTTTTACTTTAAATATTGCTCCTCCATCTACAATCTTAAATGTATTAATACCATGTTTTACAGGCACACAATCTGAACATAACATTAAATTATCAGCATATCTGCTTTCTAATTTTAATGGTATCATTCCTCTATATCTATATGCTTTAGTTCTTATTATTTGCCATGTTTCTAATTTATTACCACATTGGTTTAAAAATACTTTAATTGGTGGTTTATTACAATCATCTATTTGTTGTGGTTCTTCTACAGGATTTCCACAACAATTATAAGTTATATTTGGGTTTGTGTTTGGTTTACAATCTTCTTTTGCACATTCAGCAGGATTTTCTGTTTGTTGTGCAAATAACCATTTTAATTCTGGTGGTGCTGATATTAATACACCATTCTTATCTACTTCTATTGTAGTAACTAAATGTCCTTGTGGTGGTATATCTATTACTTGCTCATCAAAACACAAAGATGCAAAGTTAATACTATGAAAAAATGGTGGTAATTCAGCTCTATATTTTTGTATATTAAGTACTGTTTCTTTTCTTTGAAACACCTTAATGCCTAAATTACGAATACAATACATGACCATATCGGTTACTATAACCGGATCAATAATATCCTGGTTAGCCAATTTTGGTAATTCTAATGATAATTGACTAATCAACGCTGATAGCGGTTCGTATTTTAATGTGTAGTTATAATCACTCATATTTAATCGGTTCTACCTAAATGTTGGTTATCATTATTGTCTGATTGTATAGGAATATTAAATGTTCCTAATATCTCTTGTATTGCCATTACTTCACATTCAGATAATAGGTTTGATGGTATACAACTTTCTACTTCCAATGCGTTTTTACATTTATTCTCATCGTCATTTGATAATAGTTCAGCACTAATAGAATCAATAAATGAAGCAATAACATTTATCTTTTCTATACCATCTCTGTTACCTTTTAAATCAAATATCCATATTCTATTATCGTTATATGAATAATAATTGTTTTTAAGATAATTCCTATATCTATTTGTTAATAATGATTGATAATTATAAAAAGGTATTTGATGAAATCTATAACTAAAATCTACAGATGTAACAGATTGAATAAGATACTTGTTATTGATAGTTCTTATATTAGGTAATTTATCTTTTGTAACAAATATCTTTACATCAATACAATCATCTAAAAAGATATTTGCTTTTTCTAATAAAGATGCTTCTTTTACTTCTAAACCATATATGGTTTTATATAGGTCAGGACTACTAATTATATTTTGAGAATCTTTGTATTTTAGTATTAAAGCATTAGCATGTTTAGATACTACTGACCATATTTGTCTATCAGTAATAAAAGCATCTATATTGTTTGCTTTTAATGCAGACCTGACCCGTGATGTGATTTCACCTATTTTCATTCAGTTTTTAATTTACACTATATAAACAAATCATTGCAATAGTTACTACATGTATTATATGTTACTGTATAATTTGTTATTAACTGACCATTTGAACAATTACCTGTTTGAGTATCAATATTATATCCAATTACAAATAATGAACCTTTTCTATGACAAGGTATAGATATATTTGAACCCCCTGATGTATTAGTATTTACAATATTATCGCCATCGCAACTTTGATAAAATATTATAAATTGATTAAACCCTTGTAATAATGAAATAGTACCAGTAACACAATTACAACATTCTGTATATCTATCTGTTATATCATCCAAATTTATTAAATTTATTGAATTACTAATTGTATTTGCACATATTTTAATAGAATAATCAAAAGGTATATATATAGAGTTTAATAAATCAGTTTGGTTTGAACAACCTGTGCTTACTGGATTTATTGTTCCATTACCTCCTGTGCATTTAGTATATGATGTGTTTGTAAGGATATTATTTAGTACATCCCCCCATACTGAATATTTTCTACATCTATGCCATGTTGGATTTTGTATTTCAACATCCATTTGTGCATAACCACCATTGTTTGGTATATAATTTTGATAATTAGTACAAGATATTGCTGTACTATTTATCTCAAAATTTGGATTATTTGAATCTGTTACCCATGTCATTGAACTTAAATCAAGAGTACTTCTACAACAAGGAATAACAATAATTCTTACTTTTCTTACACATCCATTTAATAAACAATCTTGTACTTGAAAAGGATTAGTTGAATTATTAAAATTATATATAAATGGATTTTGATTGTCTGGTAAATAATTACAATTACTTGCAACATTTTTTAATCTAATAGCAAACATTTTCAATGGACAACCTGAAGGAGTATCATTTAATACTGTTCCATCGTCTTTCAAAAATTGCATGATAATTAAATGACACCCTTGATCTCTGGTGCTATTACTTTGAAATTGTAATTGTGCGTTTAATATTATATCTGCCATAATTATTTAATTTTAATATATTTATGTATTGATTGACATTTTACTACTTCATCTTCTTCATTAAATTCATTATTTAAACAGGTACAAGGTAAATTACCAAAACAAGGTGCTGTTACTGTTTCAACCCAAACCTCATATTCTTCACCGCTATTATATGTCATTGTTCCTACTGGTATTACATTATAATATGATATGTTATTTGCTAATTGAAATTTATAAGTGTTACCTGTTGATAATTGTTTTATAACCACATCATATCTACATACTTGATAGTTTGGATTTAAATCGCTATTATTTACTAAATCCCAATATACATTAATGCCATTATTAAACTCTACATAAATCCATTTTGTTGATTGAGATGCTCCACCATTTGCTAAACATTGACAATTGCTTTGTGCTAACATTTGCTGTTGTATAAATGAATCATAATTAGTTCCTGCTGGAACATATATATTTCCACATTGACTATTTAACACATATCCTGTATTTAATACAACACATTCTATATTAATAGTATCTAAACATTTATGTTTTGAAATACATGATGGTTTAGTACATGGTGGTGGTAATGTACCAGGATTTATTATTTTACAATTACATCTTTTATTTCCACATTTTCTGCAACTCATGTTTTATATGATTTTAATTATTTAAATATTCATTTGAATATAAGTTTATTTTCTCATCTATTTGTACATTTTCTACATATCCACATACACAATGTTTAACTTGAAATCTCTTTAATAAATTTATATTACATGTTTTATCACCATTATTAGTACCAATAGTATATTGTACACCTATATATAAAACTAATTCTGTGGACATATTATATTCATTACAACTACTATATTGACTTGGATCAGGACATTTGTTAACAGTTATTGTTTTTCCAGATATAACTATATCCGTTCCAATAGTTAAAGATTGTGGATTACCATTTAAATTTATGTAATATGCACCATGACCTTGATTTATATCGTAATTAAATGATAAACCTGTAACAGGTATTGCACTAACTAAAACATATTGATTTATTACATATTTATCTGTTTGATTATCAAGATTAAATTTTGGTATAATCTCAAATATATCTTTAGGACAACCGCACCCACATTCTGCTAATTGTGTATTTATATTTGTAATTTCAGTATTTATATCTGTAATAGATGTATTAAATTCATTTAATCTTTGACATAACCAACTAATATATTCTTCAAATTTAATTATAAAATCTATTAAATTGTTTGCTGTAAATGAAAATGTATTATTCCCTATATTACAATCTACATCAATAGATAATGGTCTTGTGCTACATCCACCATATATTGTATTCATTAAATCTTTAACTTCTAATGCTAATGCTGACAACCAATTATATAACTCTTCCCAATTTGAAATATATTGACTACCAATGCAATTAGGTAAATTAGTAGGTATAATATTCTGATTATTTAATACGTTTTGTATATTAGTGATTGCTTCCCATATTGTTGTAATTTCTGTATAAATACTACTAACATCTTCTTCTAACCCACTTATCTTACAATATAAATCACATACCTTTTCTACAATAAATTTAATAAAATTGTCCGTTCCATCTGTAGTATATAATGGTAATTCTATTGTGCTTGCTGCTGTATCTTGTCCATCACAATCTCTAGTTGGACACATTGTAAAAGATACCTTACATTTAAAAGCATCTTCACATGTAAAAGGTTTAGGAATAGTATCAATAACTTCACATATCTTATTCAATATAAACTGCAATAACTCATTTATATCTTTTGGCTTGCAACTATTATCTGTTAATAAACAACTAAAATCTAATCCTTGTGGTTTTAATTGTTCTATTAAATTACATAAAGCTATTGTTTGCTCATATACTACCTTTTCTATACTATCACCATAACATAAATCTAAACATGGAATGTCTGGTCCATCCCAAATTACACATTCACTACTAATATTTGTACATTTATCTTTTCTGTTATCAATAGGTTTATTTAACATATTTTATATAATTATTAAATTAAAGCATAGTAATTTGCAGTCTCTGTTCCACATACATAGGATATTGCCGGTAAGGTATTTTTAATACCTCCACCACTAATGGTCATTGTTTGACCTGGTTTAATTGTTAATCCTTCTATAGTAATATCCGATGTTCCTGTATTTTGTATAATTATTGCTTTTAAATTTGCTATAGTTAGTGTTCCTGTTCCTGTTATTGTCCCTGTTGTTTTAGTTAATGTTACAGGTGTGGTATTATTTTTAGTTCCTGTATCTTGTGTTAATATCTGATTTAATATAGTATTTGCCGTTGAAGTATTAGTAAATACTTTTACTAACACCTCAAATATCTTAAATATATACTCAAATTTCTTATCGTCTAATTGCCCTGCCATTATACTTAATATGTTATTGTTTTAATCTGTATAAATAATAATCAAATGTTTTTAAGAATGAATATTTTCCAATTAATATTCCTATCACTTTTTCAAATTCATCTACCCTTCTAAATACCTGACAACCTGCACTCCAGCTTCCTACTCTTTTAGCATTATTAGCATGATGTAAGTTAATACCAAAATATCCTTTATCAATCTTATTTGTGTCTATATTTAATACGGCATCTCTGTTATTATCTCTATAAACAATACAAGTATTAACTTGTACTAATGCTTTATATTTGTTCTTATGGTATCCCCATCCCCATATATCTCTATGTAGTCCTTCACACAATATAGCCGTTCCTTTTGGATTTATAGGTTGTTTTAATACAGATAAACCCGGATCTGTCGTAAATTCATCTGTATACCAATATATATCATTATAATGTGAATATAAAATAAATGTATCATTAAAAGCATCTACATTTAATTCCCTTCTTATACCTATTAAATAAACGGGAGCATCATATAATGATAATGCAGATTCAATTACTTTTTGATGAAGTGGGTCTTTTATTTCCATAGTTAAAATAGATTTTTAATATAATTAATAATACTTCCAAATAATGATGGTTTATGTATTTTATATATAACTGATTGTTTATTTTCTGGATTATTTATTTCATTATTAATTATTATTCTTGCTGTTTGAGAGTGTTGTTCTAAATTATCTATATCAATACTCATACTTAAATAATATAACTGTATATAAAATTCATCTGATATGCCTAATGATTCTTTTAATTGTAATATTCTATCTGATAGAAAATCTACATTATCACCCCGTTCCCACCAATCTATTAAGTTGTCATCACCTGAATTTTTAATTGTAGCATCTACTACATTAAATAACCCTAATTGCCTTAAAGCAATTCTTAACTTTATCAACCTTATAGGCTGTGCAAATTCGTTTATTGTTTTAATATCTGTTTTGTCTATCATATTTTTAAATTATTAAATTATATCGAAGAACTAAAAAAGGTAAAGTATAAGATGTCCCTCCGATATTAAATTTTGGTATAGTCGCAGGTAATATATTAGAATATGCATAACTTGCTTGATATCTATAAACAAGACTAGTTGTAATAGATAAATTATAGATAAGTAATTTTGGAATTGTATAAGAATATATTAAATCACCAGTAACACTAACATTCATAGCAAAAATATAAAATCCATGGTTTAATATGACATTTGGTGATACATTTGCAAAATAGTTTCCTGCTCCTTGACCTGTTGTTCTTGATATAATCAAATCACCAATAACTTTTGAATTTCCTGTATTTGTGTTAAAATCATAAGTATATAATGCTATTTTTATATTTGAATTATTTGGTGCTGTATTGCTAATCCCTATTCCAAGTTGAGTAACATTTATCTTATATGGAATATAAACAGGAACAGCGTAAATTGTATTTGCATTAAAAGAATTAGGATTAAAAGAACCACCTCCATAAGTAAATACACTTTGATAAACACCACCACCTAAATCTAACGGATGAACTAATTGTGTAAAAGGATTAAACAAACTATTATTTTCCACTACATTTGTAACTTGCTTAAAAGGTAAATTCCCAAGTGGTGTTACACCATCGGCAATCTTGCAGTATCCATCAGTATCTTTTAGCCATATAATAGTATTAGCAGGATAAACAACACTCGCATTAGCGGTGAATTGTGCTAATGTGTAATATAGTGTTTGTCCTCCTGGTGATGTTATTCTAATGTCAGCCATAGTTAATTTTAAGTTTATGGGTTTTCCGGTTGTGGTTACATGCATTTTATGCTAGAACAACAACTCCAATCTGCAAATAAGTTTAATGCTGCATATGTTGATGGTGATATTGGATTAGGATATCCTATTGCTAATGGTGTACCACTTGAATATAATAAATGTACCGTTCCATTAATAATACATTTTTCATTTACACTTGAAGTAGTTCCCAATGTTAATCTATTTATTTTTAATAAACCATCTGCACAATCTTGATATATAAATCTTACATCTACATTAGAAGGTGTGCCTAGTGTTGCAGGTTTATAACAATATCCATATTTGTTACATTGATGACAGCATTCATTAGTTTGTGCATTCCAATTATCTAATTGAATTATAGTATAATCTCCATTAGTACCTGCAACTAATATATTATTTGATACATCTCTTAAAACTGGAACACTACTTGAACAAAACTCTATATATCTGTTAATAATTAGTGATTCGTTACCTGTTAAATTATTGGGATCTAATATTTGAACTAGTGATAAATCCTGTGCTGTTAATGCTAATGTCTGAATCTGTGTATTATAAGTATTATTATCACATATTGCCATATCAGTTTGAGGGCATGGTGTATATTCAATAGTTATATCAGGAAATGCTGGACCATTTGGTGCTCTACCTATTATATATCTTTTACATGCTGAACCTGCTAAATTACTAATTGGTGTTGTATATTCTACATATTGTCCAGGTATCAAACTAGATGGTCCAACAGGGGTTTGGGTGCAATCTGTTAATTCTGGTTGAAAACAACATGGCTGAATAATTACTTTTAATCTTGGATTACATAGTTCTAATTCTTCTCCTGTTACATTAATACTAGAATTTACAGTATGGGTTTCCCCACTAGGACTTGTATTCACTGTAAAACAATCTCTTGTCCAATTCTCTACTCTTGGTGTATAAGGTAATCCACAACAATTTCTTGTTTTTTCAATACCTGCCCATACATTTACACATGTTGGACTTCCATCTCCATTTATTGTAAATGTTATATTAAAGTTTATTTGTCCCATTGTTTTATGTTTTAATTCCTAATTTGCTATAATAATTGTACATCTATTATATTTACCTGATAGCATTGACCAAATTGAAAGTTTGGTGATACCATAGTTATTTGTTGGCAATTTAATAAATTTAATTCTTGAATATTTACCTGATTACATATTGTTGGTGTTATATCTACCGATAAATCAGTTACGTTACATATATTGTATACTATCTCTCTCCATTCTAATATACATGGTGGGCAACATGTTCCTTTATCTATAGAACAACTATATTCGTCCTCTATATTATATTTCAAAGTTAAATACTTAATCTTACTTTCAAATAATCTTCTGTCAAATTCTTTAATCTTATTTGTTAATATCTTTAAATTCTTCTGTATTGATTTTATATTCATCCATTTTGTAAACCTACTAATAATATCATCTATAATGTTAATATCACATTTATAGTTTAATTCTGGATAATACTCATTTCTATAATTATACCCTTGTTTTTCATATTGTGGAACTAAATATGTCTTTACACAATCACTACATTGTTCATATTGTTTTAATAAATATGGTTCATTTGTTATTTCTTTATCTGTATCTTCAATTGATAATACTTCAAAACATCCTACACAATTTCTTATAGTTATTATTTTACCTATTAAATCTGTAAAAGTTTGAACTATTGTAGAATCACTATCTATAATAAAACTTATTACTTCTTGTGTTTGACAATTCTTTAATGTGATTTCTTTATTGATTGGTGTTTGTTGATGATTATAAAAACATTCAGGACAATCAGATTCTAAACTATAATTTGTAATTACAATTCCACTATTTGGCGGACCGTTATCAATAATTTGATAACACCCAATTGTAATTTGTTCACCAAAGGGATCTGGATTTATGCGACCTTCTGCAATATAAATAGCAGTATATTGATTTATATTTCCATTAAAATCAATAGTAATTGTATAAGTTGGACAATTACGAAATTGACATTCACAAGGTTGTATTGTTAAACTATAACCCATATCTTATTTTTAACATCCGCAGTATCTACATTTAGCACCATCTATTAACTTTTGTGTTTCTTTATATTGTCTCATTGCTTCTTCTATCCTATTCTCGTAATTACAAAATGCTTTTATTGCTTCTAAATTAAATACTATCTTATTTATAGTGTCTTCTAATAATCTCATATCTGCATCTAATAATTTCATATTATTAATACAACATAACAAATCATTAAATTGCTTTCTTAATTGTGTTGTCCTAAATATATTATATTCCACATATAATTTATCAACAGGATTTATAGCATACTTAATCGTATATACTCCATCCGGTAATTCTGCTCTTACTTCTTCACAATTGGTCGTTTGTAATCCTATATCACATGCTGTTAATATCTTTGTCCAATTAATATTCTCTTGTGTTAAATCTATTTGTGTTGCATATTTAAAACCCGGTGGTGTAATCCATAACTCCTTACATTCTACTACCCAATTTTCAGGATAGCAGGTTATATCTTCAATCTTCATCGCACATAATGAAGATATATCTGGTATATAAAGTTCAAGATTTGGTGTCATTTTTACTTTTATTTATTATCAGGCGTATATGTTGCACTAGCATTTATAATCTTAACCTCTCCTGTTACTCTTGCATTTTCAATTATTCTAACATTATTAGTTGGTGGTGTTGATGTATTTTGATATGTATTTACTTTTGGTAAACATTCTGAACAAACTTTTACAGTTTGTCCATTTACTACTCTTGTATTGCATTGACATCCACAACTAATTTGTTTTTCTTGTCCACAAATATCACATTTACATGTTGCCATACTATATAATTTTTAATGTTTGCTTTACTCAGTAATGCATCGTTAGATGCTTAAAAATGAAAACCCCCTTATCGTTTTATTGAAATATCTTTTCTCTGGATAAGGGGGAGAAACTCTGTATAGATTACGTGTATTTCATTGTAATCCGAGTTTTAGGGCTTTTTCTATCTATTAAACATTAGTTGCTGGAGTTATTGTTATAGGGTCATTAGATGATAAATCACATTGATTACATTTAAATACTTTCAATGGATTGCAACCACAACCTGATGTCCAGTTAGATAAGAATGTTTCAAGTGCTGTATTTGGACCAATTGTATAAATGTTAATTTCCCATTGAGTATTTGGTGTTTTAGCATTCCAGTTACCAGTTGTTTCTTCCCAATAGATAATCTTATATCTTGTATATCTGGTTGTTCTGCTAATGTTTGCGTACAATTGATCACCTTGCAATACTTCACGCATTCTCAAATCTGAAACAGCAGGTCCAAAGAAACCTCTATGTGATTCAGAATGAATGAACTCTCTTACTACACTTTCTCCACTTCCTTCTCCTGTATGACCTTGACATTCTTTGAAAAAGCAAATATCTGATTTACAATGAGTAGATGCCCAATTAACTAATGAAAATTCTAATCTTACAATATCGTAAGTAAATCCATCTTGTGGTTGGAATGTACAATCTTTAAATCTTGTTTCAACATAAGCAGTTTGAATTACCATACCTGCATCAAAAGGACATGCACTTGTTCCTAATGCTGCAAATGAAACTAAAGTAGAACCATTATACAATCCATTTTTATTGTAAGTTGTAGTTACACCAGTTGGCAAGGTATATCCTGGAGCAACAGTATTATCAGGATAATAATAACTACCATTATACCATAAAATAGGTAAGATATAATTACTTAATTGTGGATCAGATAATACTTGTAATGCTAATTGCCAATATACCCATCCACCATCTACATGGATATTTGTAGGTGCTGTAGGATCACAACAAGGAGTAGTAATTGCAAATTCTCTTGTAATCCACCCATTGAATGCTTGATATGCTGGTGTTCCATGCAAATCAAATTTAAAGTGATATGCTGTATCACATACAAAATCATAGCAACATTCATTAACAGATGTTAAATCTACATTTTTTACTTGGAATGTTAATGTACAAGTATTTCCACCTGAACCAAAAGTTGCTGTGAAAATATCACCAATAGCAGGTGTTCCTACCACAGTTAATCCACTTAAATCAACAGTAAACGATGTTGGATTGGTTAATGGCGATGCTATAACAGTAACAGAACCTCCTAATGAAATTCCATTTGCAGATGATACTACACTGATACTTGTTGATGAATTACCTGGTGAAGCAACCCATGTTACACCTAAACCGGTACAAGTGATATTGGTTACTTCAACATCAGTTATTTGAGGAGCTGTTGAACTTTGTGTTATAGGTGTAGTTCCAATATGATATACACCTGGTTGAGGTGGGCAAGGATCTATTCTATAAATAGCCTTGATGTTTTTTGGATTGATTTTCTTACTGAAGATTGGTCTTAAATAACCACCTTCAAATTTGTTTAGCATGTCTTTGCTATATAAACTAGCACCTGCTAAAATTAATGGACAACAATTTGTTGGTGCAGTATTACCAACAGTTTGATTGGTTTCTGTATCAATGAAAGCAAATGTTCCTGGTCCATAAACATTTGTTGCAGGACCAGTTGTGTTGTTTAAAACACCAACATCTAAACCTGGTGTAATTACAAATCCACCAATTAAATTAGGATTACCTGAACTAATAACAGGTGTACCTAAAAAGCATTGAATTAAATCGCCTGTAAGTGATTGCATAGTTGTAAGTTTTATTGTTTATGTTCCTAATATGATTTTATATTATTATCTAAAAATGTTAATAGATGTTAATTTATCATATGAATAGAATTAACTTAATTTGTGTTTTGTGATGTTTGTGTTCTTAATTGCATTATATCTATATCAATAATATCTGCACCTATTAATGATGCCGTATAATCTATTAATACTTCAACCACATCATCATTAAACTCTGGGTCTACATCTGATACAGCTATTGCTCCTGTTTCCATATCAAATTCTCCTGCTTTCTTTACAGTTACTGGTTTCCTAAAATATACTAAAATTACTTTATTAATGTTTATATTGTCTTCATCTTGTGGTATTGCTATCTTAAACCTTTTATCTTCGCTAATTGCAAATGTTTCTCTCCATAGAAAACTTGCTTTGTGTGTTTCACTTCTTTCAATTATATTCTTATCTGCTGACTTTGTTAAATAAACTACAATCTTTTCGTTCTCACAACAATCACTGTCTACATATAAATCTATCCGTTTATATTCTAAATAATCATCAGGATAAGGTGCTGTAATTATATAATTATCTTTTGTATTATATAATATCTCTTTCTCTTTTATTAGCAAATTTAAATCATCTATCCGTCTTAATGATTGTTCATTGCCTTCTTTATACATGTTACCACCATGTAAGTTCTGCCTAACCCACAATAATGATGCTCTATTGAATGCTTCCAATAGCTTCCAATTCTCTAAATTATCATAGTCCTTACTATCTAATTTATTAACTCTTAATTTTAATTTAACTAATAAATCGGAAACTTTCATTTGTTATAATTTATTTCTTTTTATCTACAATAGTAGAAATCTTAATTTGCTTCTAAATATGAACTATTTTTTCTTAAACATTGGTCTTTTACCAGATGGTGTTTCAATTGATTCTGAAACAACAGCTTCAGTTTTGTTTTCTAATACTTCTTCCTTGCTCTCTAATGGAGTAATAGATTCTGTTTTAATTGTATTTTCAAAAAACTCATCATAATTGAATCCTCTTGCTAATCCAAATCTTTTGAATATTCTTTGTAATCTTTCTTCTCCAGATGTATCATTTAATATAGCAACACTAGTCCATAAATCTTCACCTAATGTTAATTCTAAATCTTTAATGAAATATCTTTTATTATCGTCTAATTTATACATATCATTAGATGAAATTAATGATACTAATAATGAAGCAATTGCTAATTCTTTATTTGATCTTGAAACTACATCATTAAACACCATGTATGATGGAACACCCCTACGAGTTAAACTTACATTATGTACCGCTGTCTTTCCATCAATATAATCGGATAACATTCCAAAGTAGTAATCTTTAATTAAACCTTTATTCATATTAGTTGGAATACTAAATCCAGGAATCAATATAATATTAAGATACTTTAATTTTCTTTCTGATACTACATCTTCCATCTCTACAATATCTGTCAATGAATTATATGCTTTTGCTTTGTCTCTTTTGTTCTCTACATTTGATTTCATTGTATCACCTTCATCTAAATAAAATGAATACTTCTCATAGTTTGTTTTAGCAATTTCAATATTTGGTGCTATTTCTTTAATACCTCCACCTTTAATTACACAATATAATAACAAATCATCTAAATCTGATAAATTCAAAAATCTACCTTTATTATCTATTTCAATTTTAATTTTCTTCCAAAATTCAGCATTCGTTGGTTTTAATATTTCACATTTATCCCAAAAATTAAGGTCATTAATATCTAACTTTTTGTATTCAATTCTATAAAATATCTCTGCTGCTAATTCTCTTATTTCTTTTATTCTTTGCTTTCTTTGATATTCATCTAACAATTTAATTTCTGGAGATTCTTCATCTAAACCTGTTATGTATTTCATAACTCCAGATGTCTTTTGAACCATCGCAATACTATATACATGCTTTGCTGTTGGATTCATTACTTCTTTATATCTGCTATAACCGAATATGTCTTGCTCTTCAGGCATTACATTCGGTCTGATTCTTACATATTTTTTCTCATCTATTAAACCCATAGTTTTATGTTTTTATATTATTCATCAATTTTTCTAAATAATCTTAGTGAATATAAAAATAAATTAATTATATCTAACTATAAAATTAAAGCTCCCATTATTTCTATTTTCTTTAATTCATTAGCATCATCACACTCATAAGAAAAAGTTTTGATTTTTTGAACATCATAAGCTGTTAATCCAGTAAAAATTATTACTCCTATAATACTAATAATATA
>FWPU01008042.1_pt1 | contig 18482 bp, 20 predicted proteins | sample 2228361 | NCBI WGS metagenome assembly FWPU01 (sample SAMEA103939777, study PRJEB20133) | metagenome
CAGACCACAACCCCCCGCACCTTGCGGGCGGGCAGTTCGGCCAGGGTTTGCTCATCGAGCTCTACCCGCAGGCGGCCCCGGGAGAGGCGCAGGGTGGAGGATTGCTCGGTGAGGTGGAGGGTCACGATAGGGGAATGGGGTCGAACCTGACCTCTGGCAAGCCTCCACTTTGAACAAGAGCCACCAACACTTCAGACAGGTTTTTGGCGTTGTCCTCTGTGGGAAGCGTAAAGCCGTGGGCAAAAACCGAGGTGTTACGGGTTTTAGTGAGTCCGAGCACCTTGTTTACATTGACGGCTAAAGCCGGCCCATCCCCTAAGGCCCGGAGCACAAAGACGGCGGTGATAAAGTCTACCGCGCTTTTTTCTATCAGCTTGTCGTCTGATCCAGCCTTTGCAGCTTTACGCTCAGCTTGGTACTTCTTCTGGAAATCTTCGATAGAGGTATGGTTTGCAGCGCACAATCCCGGAAAGTCCGGCTTCTCTGTGTCAAAACCCCTGAGCGCAAGGCGGTGTTGCAAGAACAGCTCGAGGGCGCGGTAGCGCAAGAGCACGGCTTCGGCTATACGGCCCGTTTTTAGTCGCTTTTCGGTCATAAAACCGAGAGCTGCCAGCACGCAAGCCACTTTTTGAGGGTCTGCCAGAGGCGCTATGCTCTTGTCTTTGGCAGAAAGTGCCTCGGTAAGCTGAACAACGGCCTCGAGGGCTTCTTTTTGACGCCCGATGGTAGCGATGTGTTTAGTAAGGAAACTTTGCCTATGTGCGGGTTTTTGTAGTAGCTCGAGCAGATCATTAAGCCTGTCTTTGGCCTGCTTGAACTGGGCAGCATCCAAAGATTCGTAAGCCTCCGATAACACCGCCTCGAGGCTATGCGCCCGCCCTTCACGATCTTTAGCTTGGTCAAAAAGCTGCTTTGCAAGCGAAAAATCACCCCGTTTGTAGGCGTCTTTGGCGCGATGGTATATCCAGTCGGGTACGACCTCACGGGGGTTCTCGAGGCGCTTCAAAAACTCTGTTCCTGCTACAGGACGGCGTAATTCATCGTCGTATTCTTCGTTGTCTACGTAGTAAACATGCGCCGTGCGCCCCTCCTCGGCCAGCGAGAAGGCAAACATCGCCAACCCAGCCACCATCGCCTTGGTGCCTCCAGTCGGGTCAAAGGCAATGGCTGCACCCGGGGGAAGTTCGTCTACCTTTTGCCGCACCTGTTTATAAATGTCTTCTGGGTCGCTACGGCCAACCAGGAGGGTCTTGATGCGCTCCACCCCCCACCCCAATTCCCTCTCAATCCGCCCGCAGAGCTTTTCGGTGTCTTTGGTGTGCAACAAGTACACTCTGTCTGCATCCAGCGCCCGAACTGAAAGAATGACCGGCTCTGGCGTTGTTCCTACCGTGTGAAAGGAGGCCACATACTGCTGCTGTCCTCGATCTGCAAAGCCCTCTTTTGTGAGGGGCCAAATTTGCGTATCGTACAGCTCTTTGGCTTTTTGGCTCTGAGGAGAAGGTTCCGCTCGATTTGCACTCTCTTGCTTTATAAGGGTTTTATACTCCGCCCACAGTTCCCTTAAGCGCTCCTTGTTCTGATTCATCGGGCCTCCTTTCTTGTTGCAAGGGGTCAAACATCCGCACCCGCCCAAACCCCAGGCTGGTCTTGGCCCCTACTCCGGCGTAAAAGGCAAAGCGCCCCAGGGCCTGGAGCCACTGGGCCTCGGTGGGGCTGGCTTTGGGCAGATAGTAGACCACCCGGCCCACAAAGCCCACCCCCCGCTCGTCCTGGTTGGGGGCGATGTGGTGGGTGCGGCCCTGGAACTGGCCCACCAAAAGGCGCTCCCAGGCTTCCTGCACCTCCTGGGGCACCTTTACCGGAGCAAAGGCGTTCCAGCGCTGGGTGAGCGACTCGAAGACCAGCCGGGGCTCGGGCAGGGGGTAGCTGTGCCCCTTGCGGCGGAAAAAGGTGGGGCTGGCAAACTGAAGCCCCAGGCTGGCGGTGGCCTGGCCCTGGAAAAGCCTGGGATAGGTGCTCACGCCGGCCCAGGGGTGCTCTTCTTGCAGCACCGCGCGCACCCGGAAGGCCTCCTTGAGCCGCACGGTCTGGCCTGCCAGGCCAAACAGATGGGGCGAGAGCCGGGCATACAGGCCCTCCTCCAAAAAAGCAATCCGCACCCACCACTGCCCCAGGGCTCCGCCCAGCCCCAGGCTGAAGGGGTTGTGCTGGGCCGCGTGCAGCTCGGGGTCGAGGGTCTTGAGCAGGCTGTATATCAGACCGCGCCAGCCGTCGGGGTCGGGGCGGGCGGGGCCCTCGAGGGGGAGTATCAGCGCTGCGAGTATCATGCCAGGTCGGTCTGGGCGAAGTCGTCGCCTACGTAGGCCAGGGGCATCCCCGCCACCTTAGCCACCGCATAGCTCAGGCAGTCGCCAAAGTTAAGGGCCGCAGGGTGGCGGCCCTTGCCGTAGCGGCGGAAGGCCGAGAGGGCTTCGCGGTAGTGCTCTGCTTCAAACGGAACAATCTCCACGCGCAAGCGGCGCAACAGGTCTTCGAGCACAAACAATTGGGTTTCGCCCTCCCGGCGCACAAGCACCATTGCGGCTTCCACCAGCGTTGGAGCCCCCACGAGTAGCTGTTGGGCCTGGTTGAGCCGACGCGCCACCTCCGGATAACCGGGCTCGCGGAAGAGAATATGGAGCAGCACCGAGCTATCCAGAACCATCAGACCCCCTCCGGGCCAATGCCCAGGATTTCTTCCTCTTCCTCTTTGGTTGGGCGGCGGCCTTTGGGGAGTAGGTCGTGCATATCCCGCAGAAACTCCTCGATCACCTCGCTACGTGGGCGCTCGGGCCGAGCCAGCCGGGCCTTGCGTTCCAAAAGGGCCTTGCGGATGGCCTCAGTCTTGGTCTCGCCGGTCAGACGGGCTACTTCTTCGGCCAGGCGCTCGACTTCGGGGTTTTTGACGGTCAGGGCCATGGGTTCAGTGTAGCTTGAAAAAAGCCGGATTTCAGTAAGGCTCGAGCCTGGCAATAGCCCAGCCCATGGGGAAGCCGTCCTTGGGATTGGCCGAGCCGGCAGTTTTGCGGGTTTTGGGCTCCTGCCCCTCCTCGCCATCGAGCAGCAAGGCGAGGCGGATGGACATACGGCCAGAGCCAAACCCAATGCGCAGGGGAAAGGCCTTTGGGTCGTTTTGCAAGCGCTGCTCCAAATCCTTATAAATGCTCAGGGCCTGCGTCAGGTTGTGTTCTTTGGCGAATTCTTCCTCCCGTGCGGCCACTTCCTGGTAATACTCTCGACAAGCTGCTTTTAGCGCATCGGCAGAGATGGCGTGGGAAACCGTTTTTTGGCTGCTTTGCCGGGACAGGCCGGTGTGGAGGCGCAGGATTGAGGTGAGCTTCGATTTGCTGCGGAAGGTTTCGGCCAGTAGCACCGTACTGTCCATGCTACCCTTGGGATGAAACACCCCAATGCGGTTGAGCAGCAGGTTATCGCAGGGCTCCGTATCGCCTACCCGTATCTGTCGGAAGGGGTCTTTATATAGGTCTGGGCTGCGCTCGGTGGCGTAGTCCAGCACCAGGGCCTCAAACTCCTGGGCGACCCGGGTGTTGATGCTTTTGGGAGGCTGGATAAGGGGCCATTCGCCTTTCGGGGATGCCCTGCCCCATGCCCAACGACCACGGTACTCGATATCCTGACCTCGCTCTAGGATTCGCTGGAACATCCAGGCTGTGCGCAGGGCTCCCTTGATGCTCGAGCCCGGCAGGTAGGCCCCCAGTGGGCTCCTGGGCAGGGTGCGAAACTCGAGGCCCGCGGCATCGGTGGCGTTTTGCACGGTTTGTAAGAACGGCGTGCTCACCGGCACCTTTCGCACCACCGCCGGGCTAGGGTCTACCAAGCGGCTTTCCCACAAAGAGCGCAGGCTTTCCTGGGCGCGTTTGGGGCCCTGGGCCACGGCATCCAGGAAATTCTTTCGCTGGCTCTCGTTCAGCAGTTCCAGCAAGCGGCCCGGATCCAGAATCAAGGCCTCTCTGTTCTTCGCATCCAACAGGTAGCTGTAGGCCGGGAAAGCCTCGCCGGTGCCCACGTGAACGGGGCCCAGGAGCTCGAGCTCGAGGCGGTAAGCCTCAATAAAACTCATATCCGCACCCCCAAGCAGAAGGGATAGAGATACTCCCACACCCGCACGCCGGCTTCCGGGGCCGGCGCTGGGGTCACGTCCAGCAGGCTGCTCTTGGGCTTCTCCTTGAACACGCTTCCCTCCACCGCCCGCAGGTAGGGGCGCTTGAAGGGGGTCTCGGCCAGGGCGTAGTGCCCGCCCAGGCGGCCCCAGTAGGTCTCGAGGGCATAAAACCCCTCGCCCTGGGGCAAAGTGGGCGATAGGGTGACGTAGTGGGTGGGGTTCTCGGCCTCGGGCAGCTCAAGTTCCTGGGTGTCTACTACCTCGAAGCGGCCCAGCCCCACGCTGGCCTTACCGCCGTAGCCAAAGGTGCCCACCTCCCGCAGGGCTTGCTCCAAATAGTCGGCCTGCTGCCGAACCTGGGCGTACACCGTCCAGGTCTGCTGTTGCGCTTTGTCGTTCAACCAGTACACCCGGTCGGTGAAGAGAATGCCCTCCTGCGCGGTGCCGGTGGTGCGGTTGATGCCCACGCGGGTCTGGGAGGCCAAGGTGACCTTGGGGGCTTTCCCCTCTTTGAGTTCGGGTGCATCTCGTAGCGCTTGTTCGCCTTCCTGGATGACCCTGGCGAAAGTCTTTAGGCTCAGGTAGCGGATTTTCTTGAGGGCTTTGCGCGCCTGGGTGTCCTCCACCTGAAGCTGGGGGAGGTAGGGGCGGGGCAGGTAACCGGTGGGGAAGGCCGAGGAAAGCAGGAAGGGCGGGTCGTGCTGGAAGGCCTCGAGCCACTCTTTCAGCTTTTCCTCTCCCTCGGTATAGCGCACCCACCAGGCCAGGTGGCCCCACAGGGTGGGAGCCCTGGGCGGGGCGGTGATGCTGGAGAGCTTGAGGTGAAAAGCCCGAACCCTCATTTTTCCTCGACTTGGTAACGCAGCTCCACCTGCCCGTACCCCCGGCTGATGTAGCCGCCCAGGCCGTCGAGTTGCAGCAGCTCGAGGGCCTTCTTTACATACTCGAAGTTGCTCTGGTCGGTCTGGCCACCGTCGCCGGTGTCCATCACCCGGTAAACCATCTCGAAGGCAAACTCGGCCCCGGCCGGTACACGCTCGGCGGTGCGAGGGACGGCGTCACCACCAATGCGGGGGATAAACACCTCTTGCTTGACCTCGGTCAGGTAGCCGCCGCGGGCGGTTATGGCCTCGAGTCTTTCTTTAGATTGGCGCGTCAGATAGGCATCGCGCACCAGGAGGCGGGTGGGGCCTCTCTCCTTGGATATACGCCGTTGGAAATCGCTATTGGGAGCTTGTCCAAAAATCCTCCCCACAGGATCTTTTAGTTCGCGCCATACAGGTTCGTTCTCATTTTTTGGTTCGTACACCTGGTCTTTACCCAATTCGGCAATGTAGTCGCCTCCCAAATGCCACTCGAGCAGATACCGCATCTTGCCCTTGAGCGAGGAGCCGGGGATATAGGGTTCTTCGGTTAGGGGGTTGCGGATGACCGGGTTGTCCACGTCCCCGATGGCCATCTGATCGTTACTCATACCAATACGCAGGCCACTTTTGAGGTGAATAATGCCGTGGATTCGCTTGTAGCCGAGCAGTTTCATTTTGCACCTCTCATGTATTCCTCTCTGGCGCGTTTTTTGAATTCTTTTTCCTTATCTAGGATTTGTTTATTTTTCTTTATCTTGTCAAATAATTCCTCCAGCGGATAAAAGTAAGCAAGTATGGCTTCAATGTATAAAAGGGCTTCCTCAAAGCTTTGATAGCTCGTTTCGGCAATGTTGAGTAGCCAATCAAACAGATCATAAAATTCCTTGCTTACTTTTCCTCCATTCTTGCGTCTGCCATATGCAAGACGTGCTTTCAATAGATGCAAGCGCAGCCTGACACTGGGCCAGTCCATACGCTTAGCTTCAACTTGACGCTCAATGTCCCGAAGTTCTCCAAAGTAGTTGCGAAACTGGCTAGAAGATAGACCAGAGAGCACCAAATTCACGGCCTTCTCAAAAGCTCTCTCACTCAACAACTCTGGCTTTTCCCTTAGGTCAAGACTTTCCATCTTCATTACCTCCTCGCTTCAGATAAAGCCCCCACTGCACCCAGACCGGCAGGTATTGCCAGGCAGCCTGGGTGTGGTCGGTAAGTTGCAGGTAGTGCTTGCGAATTTCCTCGTTCCGCTCGCGCAGGGCATAGGCCAAGAGCGGCTTGTAGCGCATCCGCCGGGCCTCGTCCTCATCCTGATGTCCTCGCCACAGCCTGAGCAGGCGGTAGGCCAGGGCGCTGCTCAGGCCCACTTTGCCCTCGGCCTCGAGGTGGCGGCGGAAGTCCCGCACCCAGGGGAGCAGGTTACGCAACTCGTCCCAGGGCACGCTCTGCCCAAACAGGTGCAGCCGGTTGCGGCCTGCATTTTTAGCTGCTTGCTCGGCTTCCTGCACCGCCTCCGTCAGCAGCGGGATGGGCAGGCTGGGGCTCACCAGCACAAAGCCACCGGAGAGGGTGAGGGCGGGGTGCTGGGTGAACTCCCGATACAGCGCCTGCAGATCCAGGGCGAACTCCAAAAGCACGTCCCACGGCCCCAGCAAGAGGAGGTCGTCGCCCCCGGCATACACCGAGTAGATGAGGGGGTAGCGCGCTGCTTTTTCCCTGGCCTCCAGCTCTTTCCAGCCCAGGCGCTTGGCGTAGGTTTGGGGGTTTTTGATCAGCTCCAGCACCTCCCCGGCGAAGAAAAGCTCGAGCATCCGCGATAAGCTGGCGATGCGGCTGGGGCTGCTGCTGTCCTGCCCTTCTTCGTCTTTGAAGCCGGTGGCGAAAGCCTCGCCCATGCGGTCGGCATCGAGCATCAAGGCCCCCAGGTACTTGGCCCCGGTGGAGAACTCGGCCAGCTCGGCCAGGGTGAGGGGGTCGTCGGCCTTGCGCCCTCCTTCTTCCTCCACCCAAAGACCTTGTTCCTTAGCCCAGGCCTGGTACTCGGCCAGATCGCGCCAGCGGCCCTGATGTAAGGCGTCCTCTAGGGTAGGGATATGCCCGGCCAGGAGGCGCACCTCCCAGGGGTGGGCCGCCGGGGTGAAGTCGGGCCGGGTGCGCAGGGTGTGGGCTGGGGAAGCCTCCAGCGCCACCCTCCAGGCCGGAAAGCGGTAGTGGGGCCTGGGGGCATCCTGAGGGAAGAAGCCAATCTTCGTTCGCTTGGGAATGAGCCGGCCCATATGCCCATCGCGCTCACAGCCATGGCAAAGTTCGTCGGTGGCGGACTGAGCAGGCCGCACCCCGCAGGCGCTGCAGGGGCGCAGGCTGGCGCTACCCGAGGTCAGGTAGGGTGTGGAAAGCTGGCTCGAGAGCGGCTTTAGTTTGGCCTCGGCTAGCTTCTGGTGCGCTGCTTTCAGCACCTCACTAAAAGCCCGGAAGCCCCCCGGTGCAAAGGGATGGGCCGCCAGAAAGGGCAGTAGGGTGGCCCCTTGCTGCAAAGCCCATGCTTCCCAGCCCTGACGAACCGCATCCAGCGCCCGGTGCACGGCCTCGGTGTTGGGCAGGAGCAGGTAAAACTTGCCCCCTGCGCTCATGATGCGCTGCAGAGGGGTGAAGCCGGTGCGTTGCAGGAGCTCGAGGCCCAGGGCTTCGGCGGCCAGGGAGACCTCGAGGCTGCGCGCCCGCAGCCGCTTGGCCAGGCCGCCCACCCCGGTCTGCGCTCCCTGAATGCGGTAGATATGGCCCTGGATGCCCCCCAGGTCACCCAAAACGAGCAGGAACTTCTCGGGGCGCTCGTCTTTGAGGGCTTCCACCGTGGCCTTGCCGTCGTGATAGGCCCAGAGCGCTGCGGCGATGGCCCCGGTGAGGCGCAGGTGGTCGAAAAGCGATACGTCCGGCTCGCCCTGGGTGTCCGAGGGCACGCTCCACAGGAGCTCCTGGAAGATGCCCAGCAGGTTCATGAGCAGGGCTTCCGGGCCCAGGGAGTGCTTGGCCAGCTCAGTCAGGCGCCCGTCCAGCCACTCGGCCAGGCGCCAGTAGGTGTCGCGGGAGACATTGGGGCCACCCTGGGGATAAGCTCCACCCAGCTTCAGACCCACCTCCTGCCCGGCTTCCACCATGCTGTAGCCGTGGTCACGCTGGCCGTAGGTTTCCTGAACCCGCAAATTTGCAAAGACCGATTTCAACGGTGTATCGGGCGCACGGCTGCCCTTTTCGTCTACCTCGAGGCGCTCCCTCGAGGCGTAGGTATCGGCCAGGGCCACGCACCACTCTTCGGGGGTCTGGGGCTGGTACTGGGGCTTGTCGCGCCAGCCCTCGTGGTGGCGGGCTGCGGTCCGGGCCAGCCAGAAGGGCTCGAGGCCCGCCCGCTCGAAAAGCCCGCGGTGCCTCCCAATGGCCCATGCGGTGTAGGCCGGGTGGCTCCAGTCCGAAAGCTCTTCCGGCGGATGACCCCAGTGGGCCCGCTGATAGAGCTTGCCGAGGTCGTGCAGCAGACCCAGGGTAGCTAAACTAACAGTATCCAGCATACGTTGGGCCAGTTATACAACAAATTTTCAATCGTGGTAGCGCGAAATAAACCAGATACGGCTTTTGGGTAGTTGTTGGTTTGAAAATATTGAAAACGCCCCATCATACTTTTTTGCAGGTACGCCCAGAAATCCTTTAAAACCGTTCTTCTTGAGGTGGTATAAGATACGGGGGTTATGGTTCCGATTGACTTGTCCGGCAAAAAAGCCCTGGTGATGGGCGTGACCAACGAGCACAGCCTGGGCTGGGCTATCGCCGAAAAACTGTATGCCGCCGGGGCCGAAGTGGCTTTTAGCTACCAAGGCGAGCGGCTCCGGGAAAAGCTCGAGAAGCTCACGGCGGGCCGTCCAAATCAGCGCCTGTACCAGGTAGATGTCACCGACGAAGCCGCGCTCAAGGCTATGTTTACCGACCTGGGTCAAGCCTGGGGCGGCCTAGATTATCTGGTGCACTCCATCGCCTTTGCCCCCCGCGCCGCCATGGAAGGACGGTTCATCGAGACCACCGCCGCCGACTGGAACACCGCCCTGCAGGTCTCGGCGTCTTCGCTGGTCGCCGTAGCCCGCGAAGCCGAGCCGCTGCTACGGGACGGGGGTAGCCTGGTCACCCTGACCTACTACGCCTCCGAAAAGGTCGTGCCCAAATACAACGTGATGGGCATTGCCAAGGCCGCCCTGGAAGCCAGCGTGCGTTACCTAGCCTACGAGTTGGGCAAGAAAAACATTCGGGTCAACGCCATCAGCGCCGGGGCTATTCGTACCGTAGCCGCCATGAGCATTCCCGGCTTTCGCAAGATGGTAGCCAAATACAACGCCACAGCCCCCCTGGGCCGCATGATTACCCACGAGGAAGTGGGTAACCTGGGTTTGTATCTGCTCTCTCCCCTATCGAGCGGCACCACCGGCCAGACCGTATACGTGGACGCAGGCTACAGCATTATGGGCATGAGCTGGGATGACGCTCAGGAATAAAGAGAGCCTCGCAACCTCTTGTTTTTGAGGCGCTCATCCAGGGAAAAACTCCCTACTGCAAGCAACTTTTGAGTCGAATGTTGCGCCTGGCGTTCATGCCAGCTCTTCCAAACAACCCCAGCAAAGCGCCGCTCCTTAGAATTTCTCTGGAGCGGCTAACCTTGGGCAGTTTCTTTTCGATGGGCGAGACGGGCAAAAAATCTATCGGCGCTTGCGCCCACCCTTTCCACCGCTGGACTTTTTGCCTCCACCGCCACCAAAACCACCTGAGCCGCGCAAAAAGCTTTTGAGCTTGTTCTCGAACTCGGGAGCCTGGCGGGGCAAGCGCTTGGGTCGGGGGGGCTCCACGGGGGCGGGGGTAAGTTCTTTGATAGAAAGGTCGAGGCGGCCTTTCTCGTCGCGACCCAACACCAAGACCGAGACCACATCCCCTTCATTCAGGTGATCGCGGATGTTCTTGACGAACTCGTGGGCCACCTGCGAGATGTGCACCAGACCCGATTCCCCGCTGGGAAACTCGATAAAAGCCCCAAAATCCATGATTCGCGTGACGCGACCCTCTACAATTGCACCGGCTTTAAGCTCCATTCAGGCGTTCCTCCAAAACGACACGCAATCCCATAGCTCAGGCGTACTAAAGCTGTTGGGGATTCACGATACTTTACTATATCACCTCGAGCCCACTTCTTCGCAAAGCGATGTTTTTCTAGCGCTGAAGGAAGCAGCCGTGTCTCAAAACATGTAACGCATTTACAACACCAGCAAGTAAAAGTGATATATTTAGGACACGGAGGAATCAAAATGATCGCCGACCGCCCCAAGGATTTATGGTTTGAGCTCGATAGCGAGGAACGCCAGATTATTGGTACTTTGCGCGACTTTTTGCAGGCCGAGGTAGCCCCTACCGCCGCTGAGCGCGACGAGACCGGGGCCTTTCCTTTTGAAATTGTGAAGAAGCTCGGCGAGATGGGCGTAATGGGGGCCCAGGTACCCGAGCAGTATGGCGGGGCGGGGCTCTCGACGCGTATTTTTGCTCGCATTATCGAAGAAATTGCAGCAGTAGACGGTTCGCTGGCGCTGACCGTGGCCTCGCATAACAGCCTGTGCACCGGCCATATCCTGATTGCCGGCAACGAGCAGCAAAAGCAGCAATTCCTGCCCCGGCTGGCCTCCGCCGAGGCGCTGGGGGCCTGGGGGCTCACCGAACCGGGCAGCGGCTCGGACGCAGCAGCTATGCGCACCAAAGCCGAAGAAACTAGCTCGGGCTGGGTACTTAACGGTTCCAAGCAGTTCATCACCCAGGGGTCGGTGGCCGGGGTGTATGTGGTCAACGCCCGCACCGATGCCGCCCCCAGCGAGGAAAAGAAACACCTGGGGCTCTCAGCGCTGGTGTTCGAGGCTCCTATTTCGGGCCTGCGGATTGGGCGCAAGGAGCGGAAGCTAGGGCTCAACGCTTCGGACACTGCGCAGATAATCTTTGAGGATATTACCTTGCCCAAAGAGGCCCTGCTGGGTGAGCGGGGCAAGGGCTTCTATGATGTGATGAAGGTGCTGGAAGGCGGGCGCATCGGCATCGCCGCCATGGCGGTGGGGCTGGGGCGGGCCGCTCTGGAGTTTGCTACCAAATATGCCCTCGAGCGCGAACAGTTTGGCAAGCCCATCGCCGAGTTCCAGGCGGTCTCGCACAAGCTGGCCGATATGGCTACGCAGCTAGAAGCCGCCCGGCTCTTGTACCTGAAGGCCGCCGAACTGCGGGACGCCGGTAAGCCTTTCGGCCCGGCCGCGGCCCAGGCCAAGCTCTTCGCCTCGGAGGTAGCGGTGCAAGCCTGCGACGAGGCCATCCAGATTCTGGGCGGCTATGGCTACATCAAGGAGTACCCGGTCGAGCGCTACTGGCGCGACGCCCGCCTGACCCGCATTGGGGAAGGTACCAGCGAGGTGTTGAAGGTGGTCATCGCCAAGCACCTGCTGGCCCAGTACCGCTAATACTGTTTCCGCTTGAATCCTTCACCTCTGACTGCGCCCAATGGTGAAGGATTCAAGCCGGCCGAAGGGAGTAGAAAAGCATTTCGGTAGTATCGTTTAGGCTTTCAAAAGTGAACAATACTGCCGAAATGCGTATAACAGAAACCCTTCCCCCTCCTCCCTGCGCCCTGCTATCCTTTTCCGGTGTACGAACTGCTGAAGCCCTGGCTGTTCCGCCAAGACCCCGAGACCATCCACGAGCGGGTGATGCACGGCCTGGCCTGGCTGGGGCAGCGGGGGCCCAGTCTACAGCTCCTCCAGCGGTTTTTTGGCTTGTCCGACCCGCGCCTCGAGGTCGCGGCGTTTGGCCTGCGCTTTCCCAACCCCATCGGCCTGGCCGCGGGTTTCGACAAAAACGCGGTAGCCGTGCGAACCTGGGCCGCCCTGGGCTTCGGGCACGTGGAGATTGGCTCGGTTACAGCCCTGCCCCAGCCGGGCAACCCCAGGCCCCGCCTGTTTCGGCTGCCCCAGGATCAGGCGCTAATCAACCGCATGGGCTTCAACAACGAGGGGGCCGAGGCCATCGCTCAAAGGCTAGAACGCTTACAACAAACCTTTGGCCGGCCCCCGGTGCCGCTGGGCATCAACCTGGGCAAGTCCAGGGTCACCCCCCTGGAGGAAGCCCCACAGGACTATTTGCAAAGCCTCTCCCGGCTCTGGCCCTATGGCGACTACTTTGTCATCAACGTAAGCTCCCCCAACACGCCGGGGCTCCGGGCCTTACAGGACAAAGAGCGGTTGGAAGAGCTGCTGGCCGCGCTTACCGGTTTTGTGCAGGGCCGGAAGCCCCTGTTGCTCAAAATTGCCCCCGACCTCACCTGGGAGCAGATTGACGAGATTTTGGGCCTGGTGGAAGATTACCGGCTCGCGGGCCTGATCGCCACCAACACCACCACCGCCCGCACCGGCCTGCAAACCCCCATAGGCGAAGCCGGCGGCCTCTCGGGCAGGCCCTTGCGGGCGCGCTCGCTCGAGGTGCTCAAATACTTGCACGCACAGCTACAAGGCCGCCTGCCCATCGTCTCGGTGGGGGGTATTTTCAGCCCGGAGGACGTGTGGGAACGGCTGGAGAACGGGGCTACCCTGGTGCAGGTGTACACCGGCCTGGTCTACGAGGGGCCCCTGATGGTGAAAAAGCTGTGCAGGGGGCTGCTGCAAAGAATGGAGCGAGAAGGTTTGCGCAGCCTGAGAGAGCTCAGCCCGACTCCATAACCAGCAGTTCGCGGATTTCCTCGAGCTTCCCTTCGGCAGCTGCCTCGCCGTCCTGGATGGCCTGCTCGAGCTGCTGGAAGCTAAAAAGCCCGATGCCCTCGAGCCTGGGCCGCAGCACCAGATCCGGGCGCGAGACCGCCAGCTTTACCTCGGCCAGCCGGATCTGCATAATCTCCACCGAACGATACACGTTCTGGATGGGGTTGGCGTCAATGCCCCGACGGAAAATCTGCTGCCACCAGGTTTTCTTCTGCGGGTGCTCGCGCAGCACCTCCAGCGGGGTCACATCCACCGCAATCACCCGCTCGGCCCCCAAAAAGCGCACCAAGTCTACCGGAATCTGGTTCAGAATGCCGCCGTCGGCCAGCAGTTGCTCACCCACCCAGATGGGGTTGATAACCCCGGGGTAGGCGATCGAGGCCCGAATGGCCTGAAACACATCGCCCTGGCGAAAATACACCTCGGTTCCGGTAATCAGGTCGGTGGCGGTGATACCCAGGGGAATGGGAAAATCTTCCATCTTCCGGGGCACATGAGGTTCCAAAAAGCGCACCAGCTCGCTGAAGTTGAGCATATCGCTCAGGGGGTTCAGATCCAGAAAGCGCCAGAAGGACACCTGGGACAAAATCCGCTCTACCTCGTCGGCAGGGTGACCGGCAGCGAAAATCGCTGCCATAATGCTGCCCATGCTGGTTCCGGCGATCGTACTGGGGCGGAACCCTTCGCGCTCCAGCACCCGCATCACGCCAATATGGGCATACCCCCGGGCTCCTCCACCGCCCAGGGCCATTCCAAAGCGCTTGAAATCCGGCATACCTTAGCCTAAACCCAAAATGGCCCGTGTTGCATTTAGACGGGATGCTTCCCCATGGGGCCCCAGGTTGGTGGGAGCAATGCGTTTAGGGAATAGACCGTGCCGCCTGGGGACTTCTTCGCACGTTCATCCCCAAAACCAGCAAACCAGTGTCAGGAAGCATCCAGAAAGCGCTCCTTTAGTTCCGGGGTCGGCACCATACAGCGCTCGAGCCGCCCAAAAAGGCGGTAGCGGTTTTTGGCAACCAATCGGTAAACCCAGTCCCGCAGCCCCTTGGGCACCCACCGCAGCAGCGCAGGGATGCGCCACACCCCCCCCAGCCGGTAGAGGATGTGCAAAGCGGCATCCGACTCCAACCAAACCCTTCCCTCCTCAACAACCACCACGCTATCAGTCAGGGCCGCAGCGGTAGGAATGCCGTGCTGGCTGAGCAATTGCTGTCCAACCTCGGACTGCTGCGAGGCAAACACAAAGCGCCGGGCCCTGTCGTGGCGAAGGATAAACTGCACAGTACGGTGGCAGAGGTTGCAGACGCCATCGAACAACACCACCGTCTTCATGGTTTCAGTTTAGTGCGATAGGGCTCGAGGGAATGTGGCAGGGATATTTGTAACCCGCCTTGCGCCATCGGCTAGGCGTGTTGTTAGAATGTGCAACACGGGGTAGCCAAAGTGAAACTCATCGACCAATACGGGCGCATCATCAAGGATCTACGGCTTTCGGTCACGCCGCGCTGCAACCTGCACTGCCTGTACTGCCATCCACTGGGCTGGGAACAGTCGGAGCCCCCTGGCACCATCTCGGTTGAAGACACCCGCCACTTCCTGAGGGCCATGCAGCTACTAGGTCTGGAGTCGGTGCGTTTTACCGGCGGCGAACCCCTGGTGCGCAAAGAACTTCCCCAGATGATCGCAGTGGCCAGCGAGCTGGGCATCCCCGATATCGCCATCACCACCAACGGCCTTTTGTTTAAGCGGAAGGCCAAGGAGCTTTTGAGCGCGGGGCTCAAACGCATCAACCTCTCGATGGACGCGGTGACCCCCGAGGTCTTCCGAACCATGACCCGGGGCGGGCAGGTCGAGAAGGTCTGGGAGGCCATCGAAACCGCCTGGGAGCTGGGTATGCACCCGGTCAAAATCAACGCGGTGATGATCCGGGGCATGAACGAGCAGGAGGTAATTACGCTGGCCTCGCTTTCGCTGGACAAACCCCTCGAGGTGCGCTTCCTGGAGTACATGCACCTCGATAACTCCAACCCCGAGCTCTACCACGCGCGCTTTATCAGTGGGGCCGAGACCCGCGCCAAAATCGAGGCCCACTTTGGCCCCCTCGAGCGCGTAGACCACGACCCCACCGCCCCCGCACGGGTTTATCGCATCCCCGGTGCAGTGGGTACGGTGGGCTTTATCAACCCGGTTACCGAGCCTTTTTGCTCCAAGTGCTCCCGCCTGCGCCTAACTTCCGACAAAAAAATCCGGCCCTGTTTGCTAACCGACCTGGAGATGGACATCGCCTGGGCCTTCGAGGCCGTGAATCCTGTTGAGGCCCTGGTAGACGCCATCCTGCTGGCTACCGACCGCAAACCGGCCTTTGGCAACACCCTACCCACCCTGCGCGAGCGGGTGATGGTAGGGATTGGCGGCTAAGCGCCCCACGGGAAGCTTCGCCTCTTGGTCCCTCGCAGCAAACCGAATTTTTCTGTTCGAGTACCTATTTGCGCTTCCCGCAGGGGCCCCAGAATGAGAAAAATCAGTGGTAGGGTACTTAGATGACCCCGTAGTTGTAGGTATCGTGGCGGCCGTTTTTGTCCACAATGGCCCACCAGCGGTGCTCGGAGAGCGAGGGCATCTGCAGCAAGAACACCCAGTACTTGCTGGGGTTTTCACCGCCATCGGGCTGGATGGGGCTTTCGGGCGTGATCAGGGTGAGCTGGGAGTCGCCCGCATTCATGAAGTCCCGCACAGTATTTTGCAGCTCTTCGGGCTCCGGTTCATCAGGGAGATCGTAGGCCGAGGGGTCGGCTTCAATCAGACTTAGAGGGCTTTGATCGTCGTCACCGTCTTCAATAAAGCTCGTAATGGCCGCCTCGAGGGCCTCGAGAAAACCATCTTCATCGGAAACTGAGGGCACCTCAACCGCAAGGTCGGGCACTTCCAGCGCTTTTAGCAACGACTCGATTCGCTCTTGCAAGGCCATAAAGTAACTCGTTCTACATAACCACATGTGCCCCCGAACGGTCAAGCTACTGCAAGCGGCTCTTGCGCTCGTTGGCAATATGCAAGCAATACAATTTTTTAGCGGTTTTTCGCCTCTTTGAAGCGCTCGATACAGGCCTTGACCTCAGCCACTGCCCCGGCCCTGTCTTTCCAGCCCGCCACCTTGACCCACTTGCCTTTGTGGGCCTCCAGGGCCTTGTAGGTCTCAAAGAAGTTCTGGATCTCCTGTTTGTAGGCGGTGGGTACGTCATTCAAGTCCTGGATGTGATCCCAGCGGGGGTCTTCGGCCACCACCCCGATGATTTTGGCATCGCCGCCCTTCTCATCCTGCATGTCCACCATACCCACAATCCGCACGTCCACCACCACACCCGGCAAAAGGGGGTAGGTGGAGAGGATGATGCCATCCAGGGGGTCGCCGTCCTCAGCCAGGGTGGAGGGAATAAAGCCGTAGTCGCCAGGGTAGAACTGGGCCGTGGGCAGCACACGGTCGAGCTTGATGGCCTCGAGGTCGGGGTCGTACTCGTACTTGTTGGAAGAGCCGCGCGGCACTTCAATCACCATGTGGACAATTTCAGGGGCTTTTTTCCCAACGGGTAGATTCTTGAGGTTCGCCATAGCGCACCTATTCTGACATCCTCTCGCAAAAGCGGCAAAGGTTTATGGCCCAGGCGCGTGGGGCAGGAGTTGTACAGACAGCGCCTCAGGGTTAGTATAGATGTAAGTATGTACTTACTTTCAAGCTTCGATGAAGCCGACTCCACCCGCGCAGCCCTCATGCGTGCGGGATTGGAGCTCCTGGCCGAAAGAGGCTACAAAGGCTCCACCACCCGCGAAATCGCGGCCAGGGCCGGGGTCTCCGAGGTTACGCTGTTCAGGCAGTTTGGAAGCAAGAAAGCCCTGCTGCAAGCGGCGGTGCAAAAGCTCCGCCCGCCGGTAGAGCAGGTTTTGCCCGGCTCATCCCACAAGGAGGTGGCCTCGTCTTCGCTCGAAAACAGCCTGCTGCACCTGGCCCAGAACTATATGCGAATGCTCGAGGCCAACCAGGGGCTTCTGGTTCGGCTCCTGCCCGAGCTGGCCCGCCACCCCGAGTTGCACGGTGAAACAGGGCCCTTGGGCTTGCGCAAGGCCATGTCGGCAGTTTTTGAGTATTTTGCTGAGCTGCAAAAACAGGGTTTGCTGCGTTCCGATGAATCCCCTTCCCAGGTAGCCGTCACGCTGCTGGGGCCGCTCTTTGCCAGGGTACTGCTTCTGGGCGCGATGGGGATTCAACCACAGTTCGATTTGAAAGCCCATGTGCGGGGTTTTCTGGAGGGAAGGCGCTATGGTCAGCGTTGAGCAGGTCTCGAGGCGATTCGGCCATCTGGTAGCCCTGAACAAGGTGAGCCTGGAGGTTCACCCCGGCGAGGTGTTTGGCCTGTTAGGGCCCAACGGTTCGGGCAAAACCACCCTGATTCGTATCCTGAGCGGAGTCTTGCTGCCCAGCGCGGGCCAGGCCCAGGTGGCCGGGCTAAATGTGGGCCGTTACCCCGACCAGGTCAAGGCCGCCATCGGCTACGCTACCCAGGAGGCCAGCGTCTACCGCGACCTCACGGTGCGCGAAAACCTGGAGTTCCGCGCCCGGCTCTACCTGGAAGCCCGCGCAGTGCCCCAGGCTGTCGAAACAACGCTGCAGCGTTTTGGCCTGCAGGACTTTGCCCACCAGCTTGCCGGGGCCCTCTCGGGGGGCTGGCGGCAGCGGCTGGCCCTAGCCCAGGCGGTGGTGCATGGGCCCAAGGTGGTGTTCTTGGACGAGCCCACCACCGGCCTCGACCCGGTTTCGCGCCGCATTATCTGGGATCTGATCCACCAGGAAGCCGCTCGAGGCGCGGTCGTACTGGTTACCACCCACTACATGGACGAGGCCGAGCGTTGTCACCGGCTGGCCCTGCTGTATGGCGGCCAGGTGGTGGCCCAGGGCACCCCCCACGAGCTCGAGCAGCTCGCGCTGCAGCAAGCCAGGGTGGCCTACTGCGAGACCGACCTACCCCTCGAGCACATCCGGGCCCTGCCGGGGGTGCTGGATGCCTGGCCCAGCGGGCGCGGGGTGCGGCTGATTCTGGAGCAACAGGCCCCCCTCAGCCTGCCCCTCCAGACCGTATACCCCAACCTCGAGGACGTCTTCATCATCCTGACCCGTCACCACGGGGGTGCCGCATGAACCGCATCGCCGCCCTGGCGCAAAAGGAGTTCACCCAGATCCGCCGCGATCACGTGCTGTCCCGGCTTATTGTGGGGCTGCCCATCGTCATGACCTTGTTGTTCGGCTACGCCATCAACTTCACCCTCTCGGGCATCCGCCTGGCCGTCTACGATGGTTCGCAAGACCGCATCAGCCAGTACCTGCTGCAAGAGCTGCAAAAGGAAAACCGCTTTACCCTCACCTACATCGCACAAAACCCAGCGGAGGTTCCGCAGGCCATCCAGAAAAACCGGGCCCGGGTCGGCCTGGTAATTCCTTCGGGCGCCCTGCAGACCGTGCGGCAGGATAAAGCTGTGCAGCTCGAGGTGTTTGTGGATGGCGCCGACCCCAACTTTGCCTTCCAGGCCCAGGCCGCCCTGCGCAAGGTGCTGGGAGACGTCAACAGCCGCCTGCTGGCGGGCAAGGTGCTG
>FWPU01008043.1_pt1 | contig 18476 bp, 12 predicted proteins | sample 2228361 | NCBI WGS metagenome assembly FWPU01 (sample SAMEA103939777, study PRJEB20133) | metagenome
GAGAATAATGAACTACCTTTACCAATGAAAATGGTTGCTTTATATAAAAGTGATTTGGATCCATCTTTGGAATATCGAACGACAACTTTTGTTACGATTCGTACCAATGAGGCAACCGTCTCTGATGTGGAAATAAAATAACTGATAAAGAACTATAACATTGAAGTTTTTGGTCCAAGGACTACTCGGTTCGGCTAAGAAAAACAGATTCCAGAAATTTATCTTATAAAATAGAAAGCAAATACCCTTTCATACTAATCCTTCCATGAAGCAAAATAGAAAAATTACTGTCAGAGTATTTGCACTCAATTTTTAATGACAACGGGCGCAATGTTTAAATATAAAAAGCAGTTCAATCCGAACTATTTCCTTTAGAACGGAGACCCAGCATACTCCCGGGACATTAGAACCAATGATATACCAATCATGCGGTGACTTTATCCATCCATAAGCCACCCAGCTCGAAAAAGCAAAGAAGAGCATAACCATCATAAAAAGAGAAATCCTTGCCGTGGATTTGTTCAGGTAATTCCTGCGTGCCTGAATCGGTAATCCGAGGCAGGTGTGAATGACAAAAGCAGTTCTGCGGTAACGGAGACAAAAGAGGGTTATGTTCCTTCGACTGAGTTTATCCAGCAGCGTCGAAGGGCTCAGGACAGGCATTTCGACCCCGTGAGATAATTTCACCCCATGGGATGTTTGCTATCCCACGGGGTCATATCTCATGGGGGAGAAATCTTAGTGGAATAGTGTTTAGTAATTAGCAATTAGTTTTTAGGACACACTCCTTAGTTATGATTTAAGATTCCTCATATTCATTCGGAATGACAACATTGGCCCCCTCACAGGAGTTTATCCTGAGTAAAGCCGAAGGATTCGGGACAGGATTCGGAATGACAGTTGTATGGCGCTCGTAATTGTATGCCCTAAGAATCTATTCCAGTTGATGCATAGTTTCAAACGTTATTCATATTTTTCGTTGAGTTTTGAGTGAGTTTTGTACTTTTATAGTTCCTGTTTTAATATAAAGTGAGGGTGTGGTAGAAAACTGTGTTTCCCGTGGGAATGGGAATCCAGTTCTTAACTATGGATCCCCGATAAAAGAATTCGGGGATGACATGTGGAGTGGATCCCCGATTAATCCTGTCCCCAAATGTTTTTATTGGGGAACATTCGGGAATGACAGGGAGGAGTGGTAGCCCGATTAACCCCCGATTTAACCGGGGACGGGTATGACAACATGGAAGATTGCAGATTAGACTTGTGTTCACATGTGCTAGTAGCAGGAATATTTGTAGAGACGCATTGCAATACGTCTCTACAATAAAACACTATTAATACGTTCGGGAATAAGTTTCGAGGATGAGATGTCGAAGAATCCAAACACATTTTAGATTCTTCGCTGGTTCGCAGCTCAGAATGACAAATAAAGTCAGATTGCTTCACATCCTCTGGATGCTGGCGATGACATAGAGGGATCAATGGCCAATTCCAGAAACTCTTATACGGATGTACTGGTTGTAGGGGCCGGGCCGGTCGGCCTCATGATGGCCGGAGAGCTGGCTCGCCATGGCATAAAACCGCGAATAATCGACAAAGCCCCTGCCCCCTCCGACAAGTCTAAGGCATTCGGCATTCACGCACGCACGATGGAGATTTTCGAGAACCTGGGAATCGTGGAACGCTTCCTAAAAGAGGGGAATATCTGTAACGGTCTAATTTTTTACGACGAGGGAAAGGAACTTACCGAAATCGACCTCTCCCACATAGAAAGCAAATACCCCTTCGTATTAATCCTGGCGCAGAGCATAACGGAGAGATTACTGGCTGAACACCTGCGTTCGTTCGGAATCGAGGTGGAGCGCGAGACCGAGCTTATAGGATTCGAACAATCAAAGGAAGAAGTAGCGGCAAAAGTCAAACTGAAAGACGGAGGGGAAGAACTGATTAACTGCGCTTACCTGGTGGGCTGCGACGGAGCACACAGCACCACCAGACACCTCCTCAACCTTGATTTCAAAGGAGACCCATACCCCAATTACTGGCTACTTGCCGACTGCGACATAAAGTGGCGATACCCCAGGCAGCGTCTGGCATTTTTTATTCATCCAAAGGGTTCTATCGCCTATTTCCCGTTCGTAGGAGACAGAGGAAGGTTGATATTCGAGCTCCCTCATGTAGGCGAGGAGGTCGAGCAAAGCGAGCCGACCATCGAAGATGTAAAACGTCTCGCCGACGAGAGGAGGCTCGAATACGAATCCATAGACAATCCGGTTTGGGTGACATACTTCAAGATACACCACCGCATAGTCAACCGATACAGCATAGGACGGGTTTTTATTGCCGGAGATGCGGCACACATCCATAGCCCGGTCGGCGGCCAGGGGATGAATACCGGGATCCAGGATGCCTACAACCTGGCCTGGAAGATGGCGCTTGTACTCAAGAGAAAATCCCCTGAGAGCATTCTCGACAGCTACAACTACGAACGACACCGCATCGGCGAGGAGGTCGTCGGCCGCACGGATAGAGCTACCAGGATGATTGCCATACACAACCCTGTCCTCAAGGCTATCCGCAATAAGTTGTTTCCACTGGTGACCAGGCTGGGTAAGGTGCAGGAAAAGATGACCAACACGATTGCTCAGGTCGAGTTTCACTATAAGGGAAGCCCGATTGTATCCGAGAAATGGAACCCGGATAGGATAGTCAGATGGAACAAGGATTTTTCACACCTCTTGGAAGCTGGGGAAAGGGTGGGCGATTATAAGATTCTTAGCGCGGAGAAGAGAGCCGAGGCCAACCTATACGATTTACTCAAAGGGACAACCCACAAACTCCTTTTATTCACCGGAGAAAAACCAGGCGCCCAGGAACTCGATGAGCTGACAACAATATCCAAGAACATTGTTTCCAACTATTTAGGGTTGATCGACTCCCACCTGGTCACGGTCAAAAATGGAAACCCCTATGATTCTCCCTATTTCGTTTCCATCTACATCGATAAAGACTTTAAAATGCACAGGGATTTCGGCGCGGTTAAGGCGAGCCTATACCTCATCCGGCCGGACGGCTATATCGCATTCCGCAACCAGCCGGCAAAAAACGATGACCTGATTCAATACCTGTCTAAAATATTTCTGGTAAAACCCTGAAAGAGCGGGGTTGCAATAATCCGTTCGATGTAGGGATAGACCTTGGAAAGTGATTGCCCACATTGAGGGCGAACACAAGGTTCGCCCTACGATATAAACAACGGACCTTTATTCACCGGTAGTAGCAAGCTGGAGTCAAGAACGAAGCGCATGTTCTTGGTTGTCATCCTGAGCGCAAAGCGAAGGATCTATCTTTTAGATTCTTCACTGGAGCCTGCCCTGAGCGAGGTCGAAGGGGTTCAGAATGACGGCGTCAGATTGATTCGCTCCTTTGCGGTCGCTCTGAGTAATGACAGAACGTAAGTTTCATCGCAGAGTCGTAATGGCACGCTGCGGCGTGCCCCTACATTCAATAAAAAGATCTCCTCACATTACATCATTTCAGATGTCCCAATGACAATCGAAACCGGCTGTTTGCCCCCGCCGTCAAATTAAGGAAAATACCAATAGTAAAAATGATAATTATTAGAGTAGCTTTTTCCGGAGAAGGGAAAAACAAATAATCTACTTAGAGATAAAGCAGGTGCACAGGGAATAAGGAGGTATATCATGAAGGTTGGATTACAGATTGTGCAGTTTAACTGGCCGGGCAGCCCGGAGAACATGGGTAAGAAGCTGGCCGAGATAGGAAAAGCGGCGGATGAAGCCGGTTTTGCTAGCATCTGGGCCATGGACCATTTCTTTCAACTGGATATGGCACAATACGGCTTATCGCCACAGGACCCCATGCTGGACGGTTACATCGCCCTCAGTTATCTAACTGCGTTCACCAATCGCGCCCGTCTGGGCACTATGGTAACCGGCGTCATCTACCGCCATCCCGGCCATCTGATAAAGATCGTCTCAAATCTGGACGTACTGTCGGGCGGGCGCGCCTACCTGGGAATAGGAGCGGGATGGTACGAACGCGAGGCAGTAGGGTTAGGCTTTCCCTTTCCCCCGCTGAAGGAGCGTCTTGAGCGACTCGAAGAAACGCTACAGATTGCCAAGCAAATGTGGTCAGGCGAAGTCAAACCATATAGGGGAAAGCACTACCAACTGGCCGAGCCGATAAATAATCCACTTCCGCTTTCAAAACCCCACCCGCCGATCCTGGTCGGCGGTTGGGGCGAGAAGAAAACACTCCGGCTGGTCGCTCAATATGCGGATGCCTGTAATCTCTACGCTCATCCTTTTGCTGGCAAAGACGAGGTGGCCAGAAAACTGGATGTGTTGAAGCGCCATTGTGACGATCTTGGCCGCCCTTATGACCAGATTGAGCGTACTGCCCTGGGCATGGTCAACCTGGGAACAGGCGGTATGTCCGTGTCCGACCTTATCGCCGTGTGCCGCGGGCTGGCGGAAATCGGTATTGAGCATTTTATTTTCAGCATGCCTAACTGCCATGAAATCACCCCGATCGAAGTTATCGGCCGCGAGGTTATCCCGGAGGTGGCGGATTTCTAGCGAACCAAAAAGATCCTTGTATTGCCAACCAACAAGACTGTTAGGCTACTCTCCTTACCATATGTATAGATTCGATACTAAACAACTGGTTTAGGCAAAATAGCGGGAGTCTCTTACCCCCACCGTTAACCACGAGAAAAGAATTTGGTTGTCATCCTGGAGCCAATGCGAAGGATCTGATTTTTTAGATTCTTCACTATGTTCAGAATGACAGGAAGACGACCCTCAATCTCTGGTCATCGCTAAGTATTAATTGTAAAATATCTCGATGCCCGCGCCGGAAGAGGATTCACGTACTTTTGTCTTACAGATCGACAATCATAACCGGATAAACTACGTAGACGACGAGTGGCTAAGTTTTGCCTCCGAAAACGATGCCGGATTCATAACTCGCGACCAGGTGCTTAATAAACACATATTCAAGTTTATTTCCGGATTCGAGACAATACTTCTCTACCAGCTAATTTTTGAAAAGGTAAGAAATAAAAACAAAAAAGTAACCCTACCTTTCAGATGCGACTCACCTGATTATCGCCGGTACATGTATGTTGAATGCCAGCCCTCCTCAAAAGACCATATAACAATCATCAGTCATCTCATGAAACGGCTGGAGAGAGAATATGTCTCCCTGCTCGACTACAAGTTAGAGAGAACCGATGAAACTATTTCCATATGCAGTTGGTGTAAAAAGGTAAATATCGACAAGAACATCTGGGTTGAAGCGGAAGTGGTAGATGGAATTCTTAGAGCCTCGCCAAAACCAAACCCGCCTAAACTCACTCATACCGCCTGTCCCGCATGTTATAACGGACTGATGGTGATAATCTCCGCCTGAATAATGGGATTCTTTACTGTTCCCAGAGTAAACGGATTTTATTTCACTAATCATTTTCAGCGGATGTACATCCGCTCATCCTGAGCGGGATCGAAGGATGGGATTTCTTGAAGAGTTCATTCTTCGACCCTTCGGCACAACTCAGGGCAGGCTAGACTCTGGAATGACACATGTAGTATTAGTTTCTTCTATCCATTGCAGTCGCTTGTGATGAAATACCCTAATTTATCCGCAAGAAACCGTAGGGCACGCTGCGGCGTGCCCCTACCACTGTAAGGGTCACTTCGTGGGCTTTACACGATCAAAGAATGCCCCAAGCGTAAGCGCAAAATATTTCCTTCTTGCATTCAGAACCAGGTGGCTGCTTCGTAGCTATGCTCCATGAGCCACTGTTTTATATCCTCGCGGTCGCGCTTTAGCACGGCAATATTTAGCCTTATGGTCTCGAGAGACTGCTTTATCGTGCGCTTTGCCCCCGGCACCTTGTGGGTTTTAAAGAAGTGGTTAACGTCCCGTAATTTATCAGTCGCGGCAAAGGCGGTGGTCGTACCTTCTATAATCCTTCCAATCAGGAAAAGACCTCCTTCATGGTAACGGTCCATGAGCATCTGCCATTTTTCCTTGACAAACTCCCAGGCGATGCTCCTGCCCTTGGGGTTCTGGCCGATGTGGGTAAGCGCGACGGGCAAATCCTGGGGGCGCACCTTTTCGGAGAAAGCAAATTCCAGTACGTTCCTCAGAATTTCTTCGGTCTGGAAGTTCCCGATTGCCGCAAGAATCCTGTTCTTCTCCTCATGTAGGTCTGTCCGGTCATAAAGATTAAGCAGCTTTTCCAGTTCTTCCTGGCCGCCGTTTTCCGAAACCAGTGAATAGACTGGGGACTTCAGGTCGGGGTCCAGGCTGCCTCCGGTGATATAACTCTCGAAGCGGTTCCTGGCCTCTCCGATCGTGGCCTCGTCCCCATAGCCGCCGAGATTCCTCAGCGCAAGCGACCTCAACATCACGTCAAGATGGCTGTCCCCGGGCGATTTGTCCCACCCCTTTGAATGGGCGATATGTCGGAAAAGCTCCCGGGCAAAGATGTTGAATGCGTCCTTCCAGGCTTCCTCCGCGAGAAGGATGCTGAGATATCTCAGGTTCTTGGATATGGCCGTCCACACACTGAAGTCGGTTTCGTTGCGGTAGGCGCTTAACACGCTGAGCGCCTGGGACGTTTTCGTGTAACCGGCGCGGGAGAGCGCAAAGACATCATCCAGAAATCCGAGCCGGTCAACCGTACCTAGCTCTCCTGATTCGACTGCACCGATGAGCTTTGAAAGAAGGTCCGGTGAGTAGAGTACCCGGTAGAACCCGCTCTGCGACGGATTTAGCTTGACCCACCCATCAGCCCCGGCTCCGAGCGGGAAATCCATTCTTTGACCTTCCATATATTTGAATACCGGGTCCCCCGAATTCGAGGTTAAAACCCCTACCGGTATTTTCCAGGTTAGGTTTTCCTTATCTTTGGAGCCGTCGACGATGAACCGCTTCTGCTCCAGGCTGAGCACCTGCTCATCCCCGCGCTTTTCACTTTTCACGAGTACGACCGGATAGCCGGGCTGTTTTGTGTAGCTGGCCATGATCGCTCTAACCGGCTTTCCGGAGACCTCTTCGAGCGCTTGCCACAAGTCCTCGGTCTTGGCGTTATTGTAGGAATGGCGGTTGAGATAGGCATTGAGCCCTCTTCTGAAATCCTCTTCCCCCAGATAATGCTCGATCATTCGGTTTACCACCGAGCCCTTCCTGTACGTTATTGCATCGAATAGCTCGCTGATTTCGTAGGGGTTCTTGACCGGGACCTCCACCGGGTGGGTGTTTTTCAGGCTGTCCTTGTGTAGGGCGATGAGGAAATCGTCGGCAACGTACTGCGTCCAGACATTCCAGTCCGGAAACTGACGGTCTACGGCCTTAGGGCCCATGTAAGAGGCGAAACCCTCGTTTAGCCAGAGATCGTCCCACCATTGCATAGTAACCAGGTTGCCAAACCACTGATGGGCAAGCTCATGGTCCACGACTTCGGCTACGCGCTGCTTGGCGGTGACCGCGGAATTTACCGGGTCAACCAGCATCGCCGTCTCACGATAGGTTATGAGTCCCCAGTTCTCCATGGCCCCGGCGGCGAAATCCGGAAGCGAGACCATGTCCAGCTTGGGAAGCGCATAGGGAATGCCAAACCATTCGGAAAAATAGGGAAGCGCATGTAGTGCGCATTCGAGGGAGAATCGGCCCTGCTCTTTCTTACCCGGGGTAGTCCACACCCTGACCGGCACCCCGTTTCTATCCGTGGACTCGATCGACTCGAGGTCGGCAACGACGAATGCCAGGAGGTAGGTGGACATGATGGGGGTGGTGTCGTAGGTAACCCGTTTGAAGCCAGAGCCCATCGGCTCCTCACTGACCACAGGCATGTTGGAGAGTGCGGTCAAATGCTCGGGTACAACCAGCGAAACGGTGAACTCCGCCTTCCTCGCCGGCTCGTCCCAGCACGGAAACGCCCGGCGCGCATCGGTAGCCTCGAACTGGGTGGCAGCGCCATATTTTTTAACGCCGTTCAGATTGTAGGAAGTACGGTAGAAGCCGTGCATCTTGTCGTTGAGCCGGCCCTCGAACTCTATGCTCAGGTTTGCTATGCCCTGAATTTTTTTGCCGAAATCAAACGTGACCGTTTCCTTCTTTTTGTCGCCGGTGATTTTCCTGGCCTCGATAACCTGTCCGTCGGCCTTCAACCAGGCTTTCTTAATTTCCAGGTCGACCGCATGAAGGGTGATTCTGGAACTGGGCCCTTTGATAGTAATGCCCACGTCTTCTTTCCCGTGAAATGTAGAGTTGTCCAGGTCTATCTTGAATTCAAGCCGGTAATGTGCCGGCTCGACAACGTCGGGCAAAAGAATCGGGTTCCTCTTTTTTCTCATTTTAATCATTTGTGCTTCCTCTCTTTCTTTGAATTGGGATAATTCAGAAATTACAATACGGTTCTTCGTTGAAGCGTATCAAAGAATAGCATTAATAGACAAGGCGGACAAGTTCGGAAATGAATTGGATTCCCGCTCCCGGGGGAACGACAGTTGCTAACCTGTCATTCCCGAATGTACCAATCGGGAATCCATAATCATTTAAACACAAACTTGTCCAAAATAGAGATTGCTTCACCACAAAAAGAAAGGATAGAATTTTTTGAGGTGTTCGTCCTTCGACAGGGCTCAGGACGAACGGCTTATTAGTTAAAACAAAAGAATTCTTAAGGCTTTATCAAGGAAAAAAACATAGGTTTGGTTAAGAGTAAGCTAATTGCATATTTTAATCAATTCCCCTCGGATTTCGGCTTCCTGTTCTTGAGGGCCTTTATGGCCTTTGAAATGCCGGAAAGGGTTAGCGGGAACATTCGACCATCCATGAACTTCTTCAGCATCTGAACGGTTTCGACGTAAATCCAATCCTCCTCTGGCACCGGGTTCAGCCATACTATGTCCGGGTATTGGTTTTTAAGCCGTTCCAGCCACACGAACCCGGGCTCGTCGTTGTTGTGCTCTACGCTTCCGTTCCGGTAGAGAAGCTCATAGGGCGACATAGACGCATCGCCCACTACGATCACCTTGTAGTCGCTGTTATATTTGTGGAGCACCTCGAATGTGGGAATGGATTCATCCCACCTTCTGGCGTTATCCCTCCAGACCTTTTCGTATATGCAATTATGAAAATAGAAATACTCCAGATGCTTGAATTCGTATCTGGCGGCGGAGAATAACCGGGCGCAAATCTCGATGTGGTCATCCATAGAGCCGCCCACATCGAGAAAAAGCAAAACCTTCACGTTATTCTTCCTTGCCGGGATCATCTCCAGCTCTAGCATTCCGGCGTTTTTGGACGTTTTTCTGATTGTCTCATCCAGGTCAACCTCCTCGTCGATGCCTTCTCTGGTAAGCACTCGAAGCCTTCTCAACGCCATCTTCACGTTCCTGGTATCGAGCTCGACGCTGTCATCAAGGTTCCGGAACTCGCGCCGGTCCCACACTTTTACTGCCCTTCTGTTCCTGCTCTCATTCTGTCCGATTCGTATGCCCTCGGGATTGTACCCGTAAGCCCCGAATGGAGACGTGCCCCCTGTGCCTATCCACTTATTGCCCCCTTCGTGTCTTCTCCTCTGCTCTCTCATCAGCTCCCTCAAGCGGTCTAGCAGCTTATCCAGCCCGCCCATGGCCTTGATCAACTCTTTTTCCTCATCGGTCAAGGCATTCTGCATGCTCCTCCGGAGCCACTCCTCCGGAATTTTAAAAAATTCCTCGGCATCGATCGTCTCTATACCCTTGAAGTACCGGCCGAAGAGCCGGTCAAAACGGTCCAGGAACTGTTCATGCTTGACCAGAGTCGAGCGGGAGAGATAATAGAAATCGTCCACGTTGTAAGCAACCACGTCTCTATCCAGAGCCTGGAGCAAGGTGAGGTACTCTTTGAACGTTACAGGTAAGCCGTCATTCTTGAGTAAAAGAAAGAAATCTAAGAACATTTTTTATCCGCCTAATTCGTATAACCACGTTCTGTCGTGCCCGTCCCCCAGTTAAACCTGGGAATCAATCGGGCATCTAGTCCTTATGTCATTCCCGAGATCTTTAAATCGGGAATCCATAATAGTATCAAAAATGGATTCCCGCTAAATACGTGCGGGAATGACAATGCTTTATTTATACTATTTCAGTCCACGAAATCCCGAAATGTAAAATTTCATCTATACTGCCTCCTGTACTGCTGCTGGATACGCTTGAGAAGCTCATGGTCCTGCTCATCCTTGAGCAGGGCGCCAGCATAAGGAGGTATGGTCTTGGTCAGGTCGACAGAACTTAATTCATGAACCGTTATCTTGCCCAGGATCAATAGTTTTATCCAATCCAAAAGCTCGCTGGTAGAGGGCTTTTTCTTTATCCCCTTGACCTCTCTCAGCTCGTAAAACACGTCCATAGCATTCTGTATCAACTTGCTCTCCAGGTTGGGGTAGTGCACGTTGACGATGGCCTGCATAGTTTCCCTGTCCGGGAAGCTGATGTAATGGAAAAAGCATCTCCTCAAGAAGGCGTCGGGAAGCTCTTTCTCGTTATTGGAAGTGATAATGACGATAGGACGATGCTTTGCTTCTATGGTCTTCCTTAATTCGTAGCAATAAAACTCCATCTTATCCAGTTCGAGCAGTAGGTCGTTGGGGAATTCGATATCCGCCTTATCGATCTCATCTATGAGCAGTACCACCTGCTCGTCGGACTCAAAAGCCTCCCAGAGCTTTCCTTTCTTCACGTAATTGGCGATGTCGTTCACCCTTTCATCGCCCAACTGGGAGTCCCTGAGCCTGGCCACCGCATCGTATTCGTAGAGTCCCTGCTGGGCGGTGGTGGTAGATTTTATATGCCAGGTAATGATTCTTTTTCGAAGCGCCTTGGCTACCTCGAATGCAAGCATCGTCTTACCGGTGCCCGGCTCACCCTTTACCAAAAGCGGCTTCTGTAGAGCTACGGAAGCGTTCACGGCGATTTCCAAATCCCTGGTGGCTATGTAACTGTCGGTACCTTGAAATCTCATCGCAATAAACCCCTTATTTAAAATTCTATTCCATAATCGATTTATGAGGCAGTGAAATCAGAAACCCCTGGATTATACGCTAGCCGGCGCTCTCAAGCAAACTACTAGCGCGTTGGTATCAATCACGGAAATTAACAAACTGTAGCGGCAAGCCGAAGTTTGAATTCCGCAAGATGGCTATTATCTCCTGAAGCTCATCCTTCTTCTTGCCGCTTACCCGCACCTTTTCATCCTGGATGGAGGCCTGAACCTTTAACTTTGTATCCTTGATCATCCTGACCATCTGTCTAGCCATATCGGCCTCTATTCCATGGCGAAGGGTTACGCTCTGACGGGCTCGGTTGCCAGATATCTCCGGCTTCCCTTCGAGCAGGCAGCCAATGTCCACCCCGCGCTTACTCAGTTTAGTCCGCAAGATATCGAGCATCTGCTTCAACTGAAAATCATTCTCCGCCGATAGTGTCACAACATATTCGTTAAGCTCGTACCGGGCATTGCTGCCCTTAAAATCGAACCGATTGGCCACCTCCCGGTTGGCCTGGTCGACCGCATTGGTCACCTCATGAATATTTACCTCGGAGACAACATCGAATGAAGGCAATTGTCCACTCCTTTCTTCTTCAGGACTTATTTCCTAGTAGTTTAACTTAAGATTAATGTGAAATTAAGATTAGACGCTTGGCTAAAAGCTCGATTGCTTTATTTCTCCATCTGCAGGGCGCTCAACGCCACCGGAGTGATCAATTCCACCCATTCTGCATACATCAGGTCAGATGGGTGTAAACCGTCAGACGCTATCAGGTTTGAATCCTGGGCAGCCCTTCGGGAAACCTCGGTGATGTCGACGTAATTCACGCCCTTCTCCATCGAGATTTTTCTGTTTATCTGGTTAAAACGGTTGATTTCCGCCCCGGTCCTATTCGAACCGTATCTTTTGCCGAATTTAGTAACACTGTAATCCGGAATTGACACCACGATCACCCTCCACGGCCTGCCACCGGCGAATGCGATAGCCCCGGTGAGCAGTTTATCAAAACCATAGGCATACATGTACTCACTATAACCCTGAAACTGGTCATTAACCCCGATTAACAAGGTAACGATATCGTATTCTTTCCCTATATCCGATTTGGAGATTACCTCCATCAGGTTCGAAGTCGTCCAACTGGTAGCGGCGATGATTAAAGGCGTATCGACCGGGAGGTTTCTATCCTGCAGCCGCAGGGCGAGCTGCATCGGCCAGCTTTCCGACCGCTCTACCCCCTGGCCAATGGTATAAGAATCTCCGAGAGAAAGGATTTTCAGCATCTTAGTCTTTTCCCGAACAGACTGGCGGTCCTTCGTCGAGCATTGGCCCAACAAACTCTGATGAAAGGCCGGGGTAAAAGTGAGTAGTAAAGAGATAAAAAAGAGGATGATTCGCAGCATTGTTAAATAATGTGGTGAAACATTTCAGGCACCGCTCGAAACCCCTGCGCTCTACCTCCGGATACCTTTTTAACTTCGGTAAGAAACAAAAACCCATTGCTGTAATCATTGGCCGAGGTTTTCACCCTGCTAAAACCTGGATGCTAAAGTTCAGTAAACTGGGAAAGCCTCCGGGAAATAACCCCCGGTCTTTGACCAATTAATCAACTAATTATATACCCTATGCAACTAGGAGAATTCATTTAAGCTTTATTTCAAGAATGCTTTACTTATATATACGTTTTCCACCAATAGTCGGATTGTTGGGAAGTAAAATCATCCGAGCAGCACACACCACACTGATTTGAATCGAATAAATTATAAACCATCGACCCTCGAAAAATGAGAGGGTTCCGAACCCCTCCTTCGACTTTTGTACAGACGGACAAATATCACGATATGAGAGAAGATAATTATAGGAACCAGAAAAGTAGGCAAAAGGCTGAGGGGTAGCCTGGAAATTGCTATCATAGACCCTGGAGAGGTCAAGGCTAACCGGGTAGCCGTGGCAACGACGAAAAGAATATCAAGTAAACCGAGTAAGTTCCAGAGGAAGAGGACCAGCCGGCTCGCTTTCCGGTCGGTTGATAAGAAAATAGCTACGAAAAGAGCGGTCACAGCCACCGCAATGTCGCCCCATCCTCCCGGCACGGCAAACGCATAGGGAAGCTGGCCATGAGAATATAGGACTAGGAAATAAATCCCAACCAAACGTGATAGATGGATCAATACCAGCGCCCTTACATCGACGCGCAAAACCCACCCATGAAAAGGTCGATATTTCCAGAATAGCAAAAGCAGGATTAAAACCAGGCCAAAAAGAACGCCCTGGGGAAACGGCGGCGGGAATAGAGCCGGGAACCCATATGCTCCCAGGACAACAGCAAGCGAAAACCAGGCCAAGACTCCAATCAGCACCATAATCGGGTTTACCGTTTTTGTTTCAGGCATTCCTAGGGATATGGGCTATGGGGTAGTTCTTCCGGTAGCTATGCACATAAGAAGTTAACTGGGGAAAAAAAGCCCTGAAATTCTCTTCTAACTTTTTATAGTTCTTCACCAGCTCCTCGACCGCACCGGTCAGGTTGTTCTCCCTTTTGAACCGCCTAGCAATCCGGTCAAGCGCCTTACCAACGCCTTCTAGCTCTTTATACGAACCGAGCCAATCTTCCTCGACCATCCTGTCAACCACCGATTTTAGCCCGTCCGGGAGCAGGTTTTCATGGTCCTTCAACAGGTCGTATATTTTCTTGGTAAAGACCCCTAAATCCACGCTCGAGTACTCCGACCAGTTCCTGGCCAGGAAATGGTCGAAGCCCAGGTCCACTATGATACCGGAGAACCTTCTTCTCTCGGCGCTGATTAATCTTTTGCTCGACAAAATCAACTCATGAGAATCGGTGAAAGAATCCACCTTCCTGTGGGTAGTTATACCCTTAACTATCCCTTCTCTGTACCGGTCGTCTAGGCGACCTTTGACAAAATCCCCAAGAAGATTTCCTATAATGGAGTCAGCGGAGTCCTCAGCCAGGTATAGATGAGCCAGGTAGTTCATGATTTATTCTTTTATTGCTACCCCCCGCCACCCCTTTTATAATGATTAATAACTCCGGGGAAACCGATATACCAAGAGCACCAAGAGGTTATCGGGGTCGGAGGTTTTTTCCCAACTCCTTTAGGATTTTAGGTTAACTCAGGATATAGGATTAATCCTAAAATTCAAGCTAACGGAGAAGGGGCAATTAACCTCAGATGAGGTATCAAGATTATACGGAGAGCCCGTTCTTAACCGCTTCTGGCCGTTTTTACCCGATTATAAGCATTACCGGCGCTACATGGTTTAATCTTCCATATTGGTTTATAATTTCTGGTGGAGGAAGGTAAAGCTTGAAAACTAATCCATTAGTTTTATTAGGGTTTAGCGATGGTGACCTGGCCAGCGGGCTGGTCCAGAACCTCAAGGGGGAAGACCTTAACTTCAGCATAGCCGAGACAGCGCACGATGTGGTTGAAAGCGTTACCAAAAGGTTCTTTCACGTGGTTTTAGTGGACGTTTCCCTGCCTGATAACATCGGCATGGAGGTGTTGAAGCAGATTAAGTCCACCTCTCCCGATACGGAAGTTATTTTATTTACCGAACCGGGCACCCCAGACGATTTCGCAATCCAAGCCATAGCCGATGGTGCCTATGACATTGTGGAGAAGCCCGTTAACTTCCAATATGTAAGAGTGCTCATCTCCAAGGCCCTGGAAACACAACAAATAAAACTCCAAAGTATTAGAAGACTGGCTCAGGTGGAATCCCTCCTGAGCGCGACCGAGGATATAAACTCCCAGCTCGACATGAAACAGCTCCTTCGCCAACTGGTAAAAAGGGCGCTAGCTCTTACCGGATGCGAATGCGGCGCTATCGCCCTCTTTGGGAATGATAAGGTGACAATGCGGGAATTTTGGGATGGGAAGAACTGGCAGGACATATCCGATTCCGGGAATGTAGAGATGGATAATTTCCAAGAGTTCTGGAAAGACAAAAATATCTATGTCTCCAACGATCCCGACGCCAAGGAAGGTTTAGACATTTTCTTTCAACCCCTACCCTGGGCTAATTCTTATGTCTGTGTGCCCATAGTCGGGAGAAAAAATGAATTTCTGGGCGTCATAGAGGTTTGCAATAAAAAAATTGCCGATTTCGGCCGGGACGACGATGCCCAACTATTGGAAGGGCTGGCTCGAACCGCATCCATCGCCATAGAAAACGCCAAGCTGTACGAATACACCAGGTGGAAATCCGAGAAGCTCAAGGAGTCGGAGCAAAAGTACCGGGTGCTGGTGGAAAATTCCCCCGACCTGGTCTTCATAATCCAGAACCACCGGGTCAAGTATGCGAACAGAAAGGCTTCCGACCTGCTCTCTTATAAGCCGGAGGAGCTTCACAGCTTCAACATCGTAGACATCATCGCCCCCGGATACAAAGACCTCTTCATGGAGAACCTCAAAAAGAAGGCGAAAGGAGAGGAAGTCCCCAATTACGAAGTCGTACTGGTGAACAAGAATGGGGAAGAAGTAGTCCTGGACGTAAACGGCGTTTTAACCGAATATGAGGGAAAACCGGCCGTACAGATAATCGGGAGGGATATTACCGACCGGAGAAAAGCGGATAAAGAAATACTAAGGCTGGCGGCGGCGGTAAGAAGCTTAAACTCCGCGGTGACCATCACCGACATGAACAGAAATATCATCTACATAAATCCCGTTCATAAGAGGGTATTCGGGTACGAGCTCGAAGAACTCATGGGGAAACAAAGCAGTATTCTATACCCCTTCGACGACCCATCCGGCGTCAGCAAGAAGATTTACGAGGCCATCCTCATAGTGGGATGGGAAGGGGAAAGGCTGGGGATGAGAAAAAACGGGGAGGTTTTTCCGGTCTACGAAAAAACATCGGTGGTCAAGGATAAGGACGGAAAGCAGATAGGGATAGTATCGGTGGTGGAAGAAATTACATTGAGAAAGAGGCTGGAGCAGGCGCTTAAGGAGTCCGAGGAGAGATATAGGACGCTCGTCGAAACCGCCAAGACCGCAATTATCGCCATAGACGAAGAGGGCAAAATCGTACTCTTCAACCCTTCGGCAGTAGAACTTTTTGGTTACACAAAGGAAGAGATAGAGAACAAAGAATTCAACATCCTTACCCCAGAACGGTATAAGGACTTTTACAAGATCGGACTGGAAAACTTTCTCGGGACCGACGTCTCCAACCTCCTGGGAAAAACCATGGAGATAGCCGGGCTGAAAAAGAGCGGGGAGGAATTCCCGATCGAGGTCTCCCTTTCTGCCTGCAGAATAGGCGGGCGCCAGATTCTCACGGCAATCATATTTGACATCACCGAAAGAAAGAACCTACAGGAACAACTCATACAGTCGGCAAAACTGGCCGCCGTGGGCGAACTGATCGCCGGGGTTACCCATGAAGTTAATAACCCGCTGGCAGTGGTGATGGGCTATTCCGAGATGATTCTTGGAGAGGAAAACCTCGACCCACAGCTAAGGAAGTCAATCGACGTGATTTACAACGAGGCGAACAGGGCACGGAAGGTGATCCAGAACCTCCTTTCATTCGCCCGGGGGCATAGCCCGGAGAAACAGTTCACCTCTATCAACGAAATCATGGAGAAGACCTTGAGTCTTACCGAGTACGACCTCAGAAAGAATAATATCGAGGTGGTGAAGAGATTTGACCCAGACCTGCCGGGCACTATGGCAGACCCAAACCAGCTCCAGCAGGTGTTCTTAAACCTGATAATCAACGCAGAGCAGGCCATGTCCGAAAACGCCGGGAAAAAACAACTCATAATCGAGAGTAGGGTGAAAAACGGACAAAGCCGCATCAGCACAGACGTAGGCAGCGTAATAGAGATCTCGTTTCGAGACAATGGCCCCGGCATCACCGAGAAACATCTAAAGAAGATATTCGACCCCTTCTTCACCACGAAACCGGTTGGCAAAGGGACCGGCCTTGGGCTTTCCGTGTCTTACGGGATCATAAAAGAGCACGGCGGAGAAATTTACGCCCACAGCAAGGAAGGAGAGGGAGCAACCTTCTTCATCGAATTGCCCGTGGTTTATGAAACTAGCTAGCGGCAAAGCACAAGACCGTCTACCCTCAAACCATGAACATCTTTCCAGGCAATCTCCTGATCGCTTCCCGGTACGAACACTCCCCTGATACCACCTTTATAAAACCTTCGTTCAATATGTCTAACGACCTGGCCAGGTTGTAGGAGACGAAACTGAGATTGTAGAGTAGCTTAGCCAGATAACCGGCATACCTAAAATCTTCGAGAATTTCATCCCTTATTTTTTCGGTGTATTCGTCCAGGTTAAAAGCAAACCCGGCTAAGCTTCTCTCTATCACCTCCGCCGCTATCTGGCCGCTTCTCAGGGCAAAGTAAATGCCCTCCCCGGTTATCGGGTCGGCCAGGCCGGCGGCGTCTCCGACGAGCAATCCCCTTTCCGTATTCAGAATCTCGTTTCTTCCGCCCAGAGGAATCTGATGCCCAATCAGGGAACGGCATGAATAGTCTTTGCTGAGTCCCTTGTCGGCGAGATATAGATAAAAATACTTTTTAATGTCCTTCATCCGGGGAAGTGTAGTGAAAACCCCGACCGAGAGATGGTCTTTTTTGGGGAATATCCAGCCATACCCCTTGGGAATGACGTTGAAATCAAGATGAAGCGACCGGTCGTATTTAGTCAGCTCGGATAAATCAGGGTTAGGAAACATCTCCCCCTCGACGGCGACTCCCAGCTTTGCTTTTTTGCGGAGTCCTAAGGAGCGCGCTACCAGGCTGTTAACCCCGTCTGCTCCCACAATCACCTTTGAGCGGAAATTTCCCTTATCCGTCTTGACCAGGACATGGCCAGGAGATTCCTCAACGGAAGTAACTCTCGTTTGCTCCTGAATGCGGGCTCCCTTTTCCGCGGATTTCCGGATGAGCAAATTATCGAACCCGTCTCTCATCACCATAGTGACTATGGGAAAAGAGGTAGCTTTGGAAAAACCCCGCTTGTGCTTGAGCGTCAGGTGAACCACATGGGTGTGATTTTCACAAACATCCCCAAGCTCGAAGGATAGAAGCTTGACCGCTTTTTTGGTCAAACCACCGGCGCAGACCTTGTATCGAGGAAGCTTCTCTTTCTCCAGGAGAAGCACACTCAAACCCCTATTCGATAGCTCGTAGGCGCACATCCCTCCGGCAGGCCCCGAGCCTACGATAATTACGTCGTACACGGTGCGAGAGTTATTCATCTATGCGCTGTTAGTTTGCCACAATGATTTTGCCGAGACAAAAGAAAAAATAAACCAATAACCAAATCACGAATCACAAAATTCAAACAAATCCAAAATTCTAAATTTACCCCTATCCAAATTTTTCCTCCCCTTGCAGGGATGAATCATTTCGAGCGCA
>FWPU01008044.1_pt1 | contig 18463 bp, 13 predicted proteins | sample 2228361 | NCBI WGS metagenome assembly FWPU01 (sample SAMEA103939777, study PRJEB20133) | metagenome
TACCTCCTTCGAAAGAGTCAATCTCGCTTTTGCGACTCTATCGTAAGGAAAATCCAGGCCCCCTGCCAACTCTTTTTTGGCCAAAGTCCAGTCAAAATGACTGAAAAAAGTAAGAAGGGGAGGTGAAAAACCTCCCCCGAGGCAGCCGTCTAGCGGTATGCTAGACATGTTATGTGTACAACTGCCTCGGAAAACATTATATTCGATTTGCGTCGCCGTGTAATGGAATCTTTTAACTCTAGTGGTGACGTGCTGATGAATATCTTGGACGCTTTGGCTGTCGGACCGCGTATTGCCACCCCATTCGAGTTGGTCTTGAGTCCAATCTGGGGCTATGGCTGGTCTAGTCTCTATACAGGCATAAGCCGGGCTGCTGAGGAGAACTCTCTTTTCAAGTTGCAGAAGGCAAGGATCGCTTGGCTGGAACATTGGGAAGAGAATCTCGGAAGTGATCGAAGAGTTGGCCATTGGAAGGTTCGCATCTTGGATTCCACAAACTATGACCGACCAAAGACGGAAACGGTTCGGATCGGTTATGTGCACGGACAGGATGGGATGAGACCAGGACATGGCTTGTCTGTGCTTTCTGAAAAGGTAGGAGAAGGTAGTTGAAACCTTCCCCTGGAAATAGCTTTGATCCCAGTAGATAGTTCCCCAACCGAGTTTGGAGCAAAACAAGTGGTCACTACTTTGGACAAACTTAGGCCAAGATGATCGCAAATCAGTTCGACTTTTGTCAGCCTGAACACCGTTGTGATGGTTCATTTCCGCTCTACAACAGCGCGCCGTGCCCTTTTGCCATAGATTCTGTACCTTGGTCTTGGCTCAAGGCGCATCCCAAAAGGTCTTCCTGGAGATTTTCCTCGCAGTTGGGGCTGAGGAGGAAGGATTCCCAACTTCAAGAAAATTGCTGGCTCGAGCTGGCGCACAGCACCTGGGGTAAGGCGACGACTTCTCCAATACCTGGGCCAGGGTATATCGTCGGCCCGAGCAAGAAGTCTAAAGGCTAGAAAGCTTGAAAGCTAGGATGCTAGGAAGCTTTCCAGCCTCCTAGCCTTTTGGCTTCCTAGCCTCTTTTCTGCAACTGCAAGAGCGAATTTCCCTCGGCAACACGGCGAATGGCTGTATACAAAAAGGCTGGGAAGCTGGGAGGCTAGGAAGCTGGGAAGCCTCCTAGCCTTCTAGCCTCCCAGCCTGGGGTAGCAATACGTGGACCCACAGTAAGCGCATCCAAAATATTCATCAGCACCTGGCTGCTGGAGTTAAAAGATTCCATTACACGGTTACGCAAATCGCGTATAATATTTTCCGAGGCACTCAAAGTCATGCACATAGTACGTCTAGCATGCCGCTAGACGGCTGCCTCGGGGGAGGTTTTTTACCTCCCCTTCTTACTTTTTTCAGTCATTTTGAATAATCTCGTGATACTTGTGGGTAAAGATAAGCCAGCTTGTAGAGGGGTGAGGCGGCTGCTAGCAGCGGCACCCTTTCGCTCCGAAGGGGCGATGGAGATTAGCCGGCGGTGCAACCGCCGACCATCCTTTGGGGTAAGGCCAACCCGAATCTTTACCGAGTTCCAGTTGGAGCGCCGGGATCTTAGTTGACGCCAGGCGGCTTTAGAAATACAATCTTAAATGAGGTAATACCAATTGGAGATAAGCAATGCCAATAGCAACGACAATTACAACTAAAGGTCAAGTAACCATCCCGAAAGAAATTAGAGAGAGATTGGGGCTCAGGTCCGGAGATAAAGTTATTTTTGTAACAGAGGAAGATAAAGTGGTGATTAAATCCGCTAAGACTTTGCTTGATTTCAAGGGCTATTTTAAGGTCAAACGCGCGATCGACTTCGAGGCTGTCAGGAGAAGGGTCAAGCAAGCCCGGGCTCGAAAGATTAAAGAGGAGCTGGCGGATTGAAGCGAGCTTTTCTAGATACAAATGTCCTGATAAGATACGCTACCGCAGATATCCCGGAAAAGGCGGCGCGAGCAGAGAGGTTACTCAAAGAAGCACAGGAAGGGAAAATCAAGCTGATCACAAACGTCTTGATAATTGCCGAAACCATTTGGGTCCTCGAATCCTACGCCTTCCCTAAAGGGGATATAACTGCTTTTCTTATGACCATTTTAAGCATCCCGAACATAGAGGTCCTACAAAAGCGTTTAATTGAAGAAGCGCTCGGCGTTTATGAAGCTCAAAACATCGATTTTGTAGATGCCTATTCTGTGGTCTGTACGAAGAGGATGAAGATCAAACCGATCTACTCGTTCGACAAAAAGCACATGAAAATGATTCCATGGATTGAGCTTCTTGAACCTTAATTGGATATCGATGATCCAGCAAATCGCCCGATTAAGCCGATCCAAGCTTTAGACTCGGCAGGTTTCGCGCTCTGGGGGAAGATAAGGATGGAGGCTCTCCATCAAAGCAGCGGCCTCTTCTGAAATGTCTTGATAGTAACCTGACCTCGGAAGTATTACGGCTGATTCGAGCGCATTTCTATCCCGCAATCTGAGACCGCCACCATAGCGGTGGATGAGTTCGTCGTGAATCTCAATTATCTCGTCTACGTTGAGGTAGAGCAGGCACCGGCCGGTCTCTTTAAAAGCTCTCCATGATCTTCGCAAAATCTTCAAACGCAGCCAGCTCCTCCAGGCGGCTGGCATTCTCAGGTTTGAGGTTTATTTGTGGCATATCTTACTTCGTCCCCTTCTTCGTGATTGTAGCATAAGTTCTCATGGAAAGAGGCTATGAACTTCTCACAATAACCTTAGCGCTTGACAAGCGGCTCACAAAGGGGGTATATGAAGCATGGGCAATTGATTGCTGCTAATATAGTTCGAGGTTAACCCGCTTTAGATAAGGGGGTGTCCGGTGAGATGGCCTGGTTTGACGATCCGGCTTTGTCTCGTTGTGCTTGTAGCTTCGGCCGGCCAGGCGGAAGCGCGGCAGGACAAGGGCTCTAAAGTTCTGCAAGCGATGAGAGACGAGCTTGCTCGCTCTCTCGACGCCTTGAAGAAGGAGCCGATCCCGCCTTATTTCCTGAGCTACGAAGCGACAGAAAACCATACTGTATCTGTAATCGCATCTTTCGGCAAGCTGATAAGCAGCTCTGAGAATAGAAGCCGCCAGCTCGACATCGACCTCCGCGTCGGCAGTTACACCCTCGACAACACCCATCCTATTCGCGGCGGCTTTCCCGGCTTCGCCTTTGCCGACCTCTACTCGTTCATCGAGCTTCCGATCGACGATGACCCGGATGCGATTCGGAGCATCATCTGGTACCACACGGATAAGAAGTACAAGCGTGCGCTCGAACAGCTTACGAAGGTTAAGGCGAACATCCAGGTCAAGGTCGAGCGGGAGGACAAATCGAATGATTTCTCGAAGGAGCCGCCCGAAAGATACAGCGAGGAGCCTGTTCGGTTGTCAGTGGACCGCCCTGTTTGGGAGGAAAAGCTCAAAAAATATAGTGCGCCTTTTGCCAAATTCAGCGATATCTACGAGGCGCAGGCCAGGCTGGATGTCAACGGCGAAACGCGCTGGTATGTAAACAGCGAGGGGGCTGAGGTCCAGACCTCGCAGGCTTACTATCGCCTCTTTATCTCCGCCTTCGTAAAGGCGGATGATGGCATGGAGCTGCCGCGCTACGAATCGTTCCTGGCCTTTACTCCCGATGGCCTTCCCGACGACGCGGCGGTGCTGCGGGCGGTCGGTAGAATGATCGAAGACCTGCTCGCTTTGCGCGTCGCCCCGGTCGTCGATCCCTACGTCGGCCCGGCTATCCTCTCGGGCCGCGCCAGCGGCGTCTTCTTCCATGAGGTCTTCGGACACCGCATCGAGGGGCATCGGCAGAGGAGAGAGGAGGAGGGGCAGACCTTCAAGAAAAAGGTAAACGAAAAGGTCCTGCCGGAAATATTCTCGGTCTATTTCGATCCCACCCTGCGCCGGGTGGGAAAAGAGGACCTGGCAGGTCACTACCGGTACGATAACCAGGGCGTCAAGGCGCGCCGCATAGCGGTGATCGAGAAGGGCATCTTCAAGAATTTCCTCATGTCGCGGACTCCGATCGAAGGCTTTCCGAATTCCAACGGCCACGGCCGGAAGCAGGCGGGGTTTGCCCCGGTAGCGCGCCAGTCGAATCTCATCGTCGAGGTCTCCAGGCATGTCTCGCGGGACGAGCTGAAAAAAATGCTCATCGAGCAGGTGAAGAAAGAGAACAAGCCGTTCGGCCTCTTCTTCGAGGACATCCAGGGCGGATTTACGATCACGGGGAGAAGAATCCCAAACGCTTTCAACGTCCTGCCGATCATGGTTTACCGGATCTATCCTGATGGGCGGGAGGAGCTGGTGCGCGGCGTGGACCTGATCGGGACGCCGCTGACGGCTTTCAGCAAGATCGTGGCCGGCGATGATCAGGTCGAGGTCTTCAACGGGATCTGCGGCGCCGAGTCGGGAGGCGTTCCGGTCTCCGCTGTGTCGCCAGGCATGCTCATCTCGCAGGTCGAGGTGCAAAAGAAAGAGAAATCGCAAGAGCGGCCGCCGATTCTGCCCGCGCCATTCGAGCATGAAAAATAGCCGGGGCCGGCTGCGCGGGCGGGAGGAAATTAAATGAAGCGTATCATGGTTTTCAGCGTACTGCTATGTTCTGTAGCTGCTTTCACATCGCTACATGCGCAGGAAGACGTCGTGATGAAGGCCATGCGCGACGAGCTTGCGCGCTCGATGGAGAAGCTACAGCTCGAGGGACTGGAACGGCCCTACTTCATTGCCTACAGCGTGCAGGATCGAACCGAGGTCAGAGCATCGGCGAGCTTCGGCGCCATGCTGGGAAGCAGCGAGCGCCGCTCGCGCTATCTCAGCGTGGAACTGCGCGTTGGCGATTACGCGCTCGATAACACCAATTTCCTTTCGTTGCAGTTCGGAAGGGTCGGCGTGGTCAGCATGTCCGCCGGGGCGATTGCGCTTCCGTTAGAAGATGACTACAAGGAGTTGCGTAGGCAGATCTGGCTTGCTACCGATGCGGCATACAAGAAGGCGCTGGAAGACCTTTCAAAGAAACGGGCTGTGCTTCAGACCAGGATTCGCCTCGATGACATCGCGGACTTCAGCCGCGAGGAGTCGGCAACGATCAGGGAAGATGCAGCGTCGGCGCAAATAGATCTGGCACAAGCCGAAGCGCTGCTGCGCGAGCTGTCCGCGCTCTTTAAAGGAATGCCTGAGGTCTTCGCTTCGACGCTCAACATTTCAGCGACCACCACCCGCACCCGCTACGTGAACAGCGAGGGGACGTCTTTCACCCGCACGGCTCCCCTGGTCAGCTTTGTCGCGCTCGCCGCAACCCAGGCGCCCGACGGAATGCCGCTCGAGGACTTCATCGCTCTTTACGGCCGCTCGATGGACCAGCTTCCGAAGGGAGATGAGCTGGCCGGCCGTATTCGAGAGCTTGGGATGCGCCTGGCCAGGCTGCGCGCTGCGCCGCTCCTTGAGCAGTACAACGGCCCGGTGCTCTTCGCGGGAGAAGCGGCAGCAGAGCTGTTCGCACAGATATTCGCGCCGAATCTCCTCGCCACACGCCGCCCCATCACGGATAACCCTCAGTTCGAAAGGCTATCATCTCAGTTGCAAAACCCATTTCTCGACAAGCTCGGCGCGCGGGTGCTGCCTGATTTTATCAGCATCATCGACAACCCGACTCTTGACGGGCACGGGAAAACGCAACTCGTCGGCGGATATAGAGTGGATGATGACGGCGTACCAGCGCGCGAGACGAAGCTGGTCGAGAAAGGGGTCCTTAAAACGCTGCTTGCGACGCGCAACCCGGTGCCGGGCGTGACGCGGAGCACCGGAAATCGGCGCGGCGCCGGCCCGGCGCCGAGCAACCTGGTCATGGTTTCAGAAATGGGGCTCGGCGATGAAGAGATGAAAAAGGAGCTTCTGAAGTTAGTCGCCCAGCGCGGCAAGGAATACGGCGTTATCGTGAGGCGAATAGCTAACCCGATGTTCAGGTTGTCGCGCGACCGAATAGCCCAAAGCTTCTTCCAGCCCGACAGGGAGGGGGGCAGGGCGGAGAGCGTCATATTAGCCTACAAGTTGTTTCCCGACGGCCGCGAAGAGCTGGTGCGAAACGCGGAGCTGTCCGGCATCAGCGCGGCAACGTTTAAAGAGATCGTCGCCGCGTCGAGCAACCAGACCGTCTACAGCGTTCCGTTCATCGCTCTCGAAGCCGCCTTGCCGCTCGGCGCAGGCGTGCGCGCAGCCGTTCCCAATATCGTTTCCTTCGTCGTGCCATCGCTGCTCTTCGAGGATATCACGCTCAAGAAACCGAGCGGCGAGATGCCCAAACCGCCGGTGGCAAAGCATCCGTTCTTCGATAGGTAGCAGGCGTACACGAAAGACGAACGAAGCGCTTTTTTTTCGTTTCCCGAATTCCGGCTCCTGGACCCCTTACGAATCAGACCACGCGCGCGATGCGCGAGAGGGGATGGCCTTTGGCGCGCACCTCGAGAGTGTTGAACCAGCCGAACGGGGTGCGCTCGACGCGGTAGCCGCGCTGGTTCAATCTCCCCTGAATCTCCTTTAAGACGGAGACTGCTGTTTCAGGTTTAGCCAGCTCGGCGAAGAGGTGGGCGAAGGAGTGAATTACTATCGTCCTGACCTTGAGCTGTTCGGCGATGCGCGCGATTTCATCTGCCGCGCGCGATGCGGAGGCACTGGGATTAGCCTCATCGGCCTTCTCTACGCTGGATAAGACGACGAGCGCCTCATCGACCGAAACGGTCCTGTTCTCGGGCTCCTCGCGCAGCGGCGAGCGGCCGCGCTCGGTCATCTCGGTGCGAAAATAATCGACGTGCAGGGCGAGAAAGCGCATGGGAGAAAGCAAAAAGGCTGTGGCCATGATCGGGCCACAGCCTTTGCAATTTGAATTCAGCGCCTGATTACAGTTCGGCGCGCTTGCGCTTCACCTCGGACTCGAGCGCCTCTTCCGTCAGTCCGGCGACTGGCGGCTCTTCAGGCTTGGTCACTTCATCGGCCAGCCTGAAGCTGCGGTAGAGGTCCATGCCGGTGCCGGCTGGAATGAGGCGTCCGACGATCACATTCTCTTTGAGGCCGCGCAGGTAGTCGATCTTGCCTGCGATGGCGGCCTCGGTGAGAACTCGCGTCGTCTCCTGGAACGATGCGGCCGAGATGAAGGAGTCGGTCGAGAGCGAGGCTTTGGTGATGCCGAGCAGCAGCGGGCGGCCGATGGCCGGGCGTCCGCCCAGCTTCTCGACCCGCTCGTTCTCCTCCTCGAACCGGAACTTATCGACCTGTTCATCGAGCAGGAACTCGGTGTCGCCGACGTCCTCGACCTTGATCCAGCGCATCATCTGGCGGACGATCACCTCGATGTGCTTGTCGTTGATGTTGACGCCCTGGAGTCGGTAGACCTCCTGGATCTCATCGACCAGATAGCGCTGGAGCTCCTGCGGGCCGAGCACGCGCAGGATGTCGTGCGGGTTGCGCGGGCCGTCCATCAACGGGTCGCCGGCCTGCACGTACTCGCTCTCCTGCACCGAGATGTGGGCCCAGCGCGGCAAGAGGTACTCGCGCTTGTCGCCGCCGTCGCCTTCGACCACGATCTTGCGCTGGCCGCGCACGATTCCGCCGTACTTGATGATGCCGTTGATCTCGGTGATCACGGCCGGCTCCTTCGGGCGGCGCGCCTCGAACAGCTCGACGATGCGCGGCAGGCCTCCCGTGATGTCCTTGATCTTGGTGGTCTCGCGCGGGATCTTGACCAGGATATCGCCCGGGAAGATCTCGTCGCCGTTCTCGATCATCAGGTGTGCGCGGGCCGGCAGCAGGTAAACTTTAATCACCTTGTTGTTCTTGTCCTTGATCTGGACCATGGGCTGGAGCTTCTCGTCGGGCGACTCCACGATGACCTTGTAGGCGTAACCGGTGACCTCGTCGATCTCCTCCTTCATGGTCACGCCCTCGATCACGTCTTTGAACACCACGGTCCCGCCGAACTCGGTCAGAATCGCAGTGGTATAGGGATCCCACTCGACCAGGAGCTGTCCCTCTTTGACCTTCTGCCCATCGCGCACCTTGAGCGTCGCGCCGTAGACCAGCGAGTAGCGCTCTTTCTCGCGCCCACGCTCGTCCTGAATGATCAGCGAGCCGGTGCGGTTGGTCACGACCAGGTCGCCGTTCTTGTTGGTCACCGTCTGGACGTTGAGGAACTTGACGATGCCCGAGTTCTTGGCCTCTTCGGTCGATTGCTCGGCAACGCGCGCTGCGGTACCGCCGATATGGAAGGTACGCATGGTGAGCTGCGTGCCCGGCTCGCCGATCGACTGCGCCGCGATGATTCCGACCGACTCGCCGAGTTCAACCATTTTGCCCGTAGCCAGGTTGCGGCCGTAGCACATGGCGCAGACGCCGCGCTTGGATTTGCAGGTCAGAACAGAGCGTATCTTAACCTTCTCGATGCCGGCGGCCTGGATGAGCGAGGCCCTCTCCTCTGTGATCTCCTCGTTGACGCCGACGATGATATCGCCCGTGAGCGGGTCCTTCACATCCTGCAGCGAGACGCGGCCCACGATACGGTCGCGCAGCGATTCGATGATCTCGCCCCCCTCGACGATGGCCGTGACGTCGATTCCCTCGAGCGTCTGGCAGTCCTGCTCGGAGACGATCACGTCCTGGGCAACATCGACCAGGCGGCGCGTCAGGTATCCGGAGTCGGCGGTCTTGAGCGCCGTATCGGCCAGGCCCTTGCGCGCGCCGTGCGTCGAGATGAAGTACTGGAGCACGGTCAGCCCTTCGCGGAAGTTCGAGGTGATCGGCGTCTCGATGATCTCCCCCGAGGGCTTAGCCATCAGGCCGCGCATGCCGGCCAGCTGGCGTATCTGCTCCTTGCTGCCGCGCGCGCCCGAGTCGGCCATGATGTAAATCGGGTTGAACTCATCGCCCGTCTCGTCCGAGTGCGCCATCTTCTCGAACATCTTGTTGGCCACCCGCTCGGTCACCTCGGACCAGATGTCGACAACTTTGTTATGGCGCTCGCCGTTGGTGATCGCGCCGTCCAGGTACTGCTGCTCGACCGAAATCACCTCCTCGCGCGCGCGCTCGACCAGCTCGTTCTTGTCCTCGGGCACCACCAGGTCATCTATGCCGATGGAAATGCCGGCCTTGGTCGCATAGAGGAAGCCGAGGTCCTTGAGCGTGTCGAGCATCTCGACCGTGGTGTCCAGGCCGAAGCGCAGGTAGCAGTAGTTGACCAGCTGCTGAAGCCCCTTCTTCTTGAGCAGGCCGTTGACGTAGGGCATCCCCTTGGGAAGATGGCTGTTGAAGATCACGCGGCCCACACTGGTCTTGATCGGAGCGTTCTCGACGTGCATGATGTCGGCACGCATCACCGCCTGGTCATCGAACATCGTGGTGAGATCGATCAGCTCGCCGCTGTAGCGCAACCGTATCGGAGTGAGCAGCGTGACCTGACCGGTCTCGAAGGCAAATATGACCTCCTCGACCGAGCCGAAGAGACGACCCTCCCCCTTGGTCCCCTTCTTCTCTTTGGTCAGATAATAGATGCCGAGCACGATATCCTGCGTCGGCACGGCGATCGGCTGGCCGTTGGCCGGCGAGAGGATATTGTGCGATGAGAGCATGAGCACCGAGGCCTCGATTTGCGCTTCGGGCGAGAGCGGTATGTGCACCGCCATCTGGTCGCCGTCGAAGTCGGCGTTAAAGGCCGTGCAGACCAGAGGCGGGATCTTGATCGATTTCCCCTCGACCAGAACAGGCTCGAAAGCCTGGATGCCCAGCCGATGCAGGGTCGGCGCGCGGTTGAGCAGCACCGGGTGGTCTCTGATCACCTCTTCCAGGATATCCCAGACCACAGGCTCCTGGCGCTCGACCATCTCTTTAGCCTCTTTGATCGTGGTGGCATGTCCGCCTTTTTCCAGCCGGTTGTAGATGAAGGGCTTGAAGAGTTCGAGCGCCATTTTCTTGGGCAAGCCGCACTGGTGGAGCTTGAGTTCCGGCCCGACGACGATAACCGAACGCCCCGAGTAATCGACGCGCTTGCCGAGCAGGTTCTGGCGGAAGCGTCCCTGCTTGCCCTTGAGCGTATCCGAGAGCGACTTCAGCGGGCGGTTGTTAGCGCCGCGCAGCACGCGGCCGCGGCGGCCGTTGTCGAACATGGCATCGACCGCCTCCTGGAGCATCCGCTTCTCGTTGCGTATGATCACCTCGGGCGCCTTCAGCTCCATTAATTTCTTCAGCCGGTTGTTGCGGTTGATCACGCGCCGGTAGAGGTCGTTGAGGTCGGAAGTGGCAAAGCGCCCGCCGTCGAGCGGCACCAGGGGCCTGAGTTCAGGCGGCAGCACGGGTATCACTTCCAGGATCATCCACTCAGGCTTGTTGCCCGACTTGCGGAAGGCGTCGACCACTTTCAGCCGCTTGGCGTAGCGGATGCGCTTGAGGTGCGAGCTTTCCGTCTTCATGGCGTGGCGCAGCTCTTCGGCCAGCTTATCGACGTTGACCTTCTTCAAGAGTTCGCGTATCGCCTCGGCCCCCATCGCCGCGCGGAACTTGTTCGGGTGCTCGCGCTGCAGCGTGCGGTAGCGCTCCTCGGTCAGAAGCTCTTTCTCTTTAAGCCCCGGCACTTCGCCCGGGTCTATCACCACGTAGGCCTCGAAATAGAGCACGCGCTCCAGGTCGCGCAGCGACATGTCCATGAGCAGGCCTATGCGGCTGGGGGGTCCCTTAAAGAACCAGATATGGGAACAGGGAGCGGCCAGTTCGATGTGGCCCAGGCGCTCGCGCCTGACCTTCGACTGGGTGACCTCGACGCCGCACTTCTCGCACACGATGCCGCGGTGCTTCATCCGCTTGTACTTGCCGCAGAGGCACTCCCAGTCGGTAACCGGTCCGAAGATGCGGGCGCAGAAGAGCCCGTCCCTTTCCGGCTTCAGGGTACGATAATTGATGGTTTCGGGCTTGGTCACTTCGCCGTGCGACCAGGAACGGATTTTGTCGGGCGAAGCCAGCCCGATGCGAATGCTGTCGAATTCTCTCAGGATATCGGCCTTCTCGACAGTCTCAAGTAAGCTTTTCAAAGCTTATAACCTCCCTTTATACGCGACTGCCGGAGACGGCAGCCGGCGTTTTAGGATTTGCGTGCTCTGTTTCTTTGCAGCAGCTCGACGTCAAGGCAGAGGCTCTGCAGCTCGCGTATCAGGACGTTGAACGACTCCGGTATTCCGGGCGTGAACGTCGGCTCGCCTTTGACTATCGCCTCGTAAATTTTGGTTCGGCCCTGGACGTCGTCGGACTTGACGGTCAGAAGCTCCTGCAAGGTATGGGACGCGCCATAGGCCTCTAGCGCCCAGACCTCCATCTCGCCAAAGCGCTGTCCGCCGAACTGCGCCTTGCCGCCGAGGGGCTGCTGGGTGATGAGAGAGTAGGGACCTATGGAACGGGCATGTATCTTATCATCGACGAGGTGCGACAGCTTCATCATGTAGATATAGCCAACTGTCACCTTTTGAGCAAAAGGCTCTCCGCTCATGCCGTCGTAGAGCGTGGTCTTGCCGGAAGTCGGCAGCCCGGCCTGTTCGAGCATGGACTTGATCTCCTCCTCGGAAGCTCCGTCGAAAACCGGGCTCGAGAAGAAGAGCCCGAGCGCGCGGCCGGCCCAACCGAGGTGGGTCTCGAGGATCTGCCCTATGTTCATGCGCGAGGGAACGCCGAGCGGGTTGAGCACGATCTCAACCGGTGTGCCGTCGGGAAGATAGGGCATATCCTCTTCCGGCAGAATCCTGGCCACGACCCCCTTGTTGCCGTGCCGTCCGGCCATCTTATCGCCGACCGAGAGCTTGCGCTTCATGGCTATGTAGACCTTGACCATCTTGATCACGCCGGGCGGCAGCTCGTCGCCCCGCTTCAGCCGCTGCACTCTCTCTTCATAAATCGACTTCAGGATCTGTATCTGTCTTTCGGTCTTCTCCTCGAGCCGTCTCACCTCGTCATAGACCTTGGTATCTTTGAATTCGGCCTTGATCTTGTTCAGCTCGGTCTGGCTCAGCTCGCGCAGGAAGGACCTGGTCAGGCGCGTCCCCTTCTTGGCTATGACGTTGCCGCCCTTGTCGGTGACGTTTCCGGTCAGGGTCTCGCCGGCCAGCAGCTCGATCAGGCGCTTATGTCTCTCCTCTTTGATAATGCGGATCTCGTCGTTCAGGTCTTTTTCGAGCTTATCTATCTGCTCGCGCTCGATCTGCTTGGAGCGCTCGTCCTTCGGCTGTCCCTTGCGCGAGAAGACCTTGACGTCGACGATCGTCCCTTCTATGCCGGGCGGGCAGACGAGCGAGGCATCGCGGACTTCCTCAGCTTTCTCGCCGAAGATAGCGCGCAGCAGCTTTTCTTCGGGCGAGAGCGGGGTCTCGCCTTTAGGCGTAACCTTGCCGACCAGGTAATCGCCCGGCTTGACCTTGGCTCCGATGCGGATGATTCCGCTCTCGTCCAGGTCCTTGAGCAGGCCCTCGCTGACGTTCGGTATATCGCGCGTTATCTCTTCGGGACCGAGCTTGGTGTCGCGCGCTTCGATTTCAAGCTCTTCGATGTGTATGGAGGTGTAGCTGTCGTCCTTGACCAGCCGCTCGGAGACCAGGATCGCGTCCTCGAAGTTGTAACCGCGCCAGGGCATGAAGGCGACCAGGACGTTGCGGCCGAGCGCCAGCTCGCCTTTATCAGTGCAGGGTCCGTCGGCCAGCACCTGTCCTTTGACCACGCGGTCGCCCTTCTTGACCAGCGGCTTCTGGTTTATGCAGGTATTTTGATTCGAGCGGCGGAACTTCATCAACGTGTAGATATCGACGCCGGCCTCATCCAGGCCGTCGCCTTCGACGCGAACGATGATACGGGTGGAATCGACGCTATCGACCACGCCCCCGCGGCGGCAGACGACGACGGCGCCCGAGTCCTTGGCCACGATGTGTTCCATACCGGTGCCGACAATTGGGGCTTCAGCGCGCAGCAGCGGCACAGCCTGGCGCTGCATGTTCGAACCCATCAGGGCGCGGTTGGCGTCGTCGTGCTCGAGGAAGGGGATCAGGCTGGCGGCCACGCTCACCAGCTGCTTGGGAGAAACGTCAACGTACTCTACCTGCTCGCGCGGCGCCAGGATGAAATTGCCGCCGAGGCGCGCGTTCACGCGCTCGCGCATGATATTGCCGGTCTTATCCAGCTCGACGTTCGCCTGCGCTATGACGTGCTCGTCTTCCTCCCAGGCCGTCAGATAGAAGGAATGAGGCTCGTAGGCAGCAGGCTGCTTGCCGGCGGCCAGGGCCTTTTTGTTCTCGCGCTCGGCAACTTCCTTCTCGGCCGGCTGTCCGACCTTGAGGCCGGTGTCCCCGGAGTTGGTGACGATGACATAATCGACGACGCGCGCGTTCTTAACTCTGCGGTAAGGCGACTCGATGAAGCCGAAGTCGTTGATGCGCGCGTAGGTCGAGAGCGAGGAGATCAGTCCGATGTTCGGACCCTCAGGGGTCTCGATCGGACAGATTCGCCCGTAGTGGGTCGGGTGGACGTCGCGCACCTCGAATCCGGCGCGCTCGCGGCTCAAGCCTCCAGGTCCCAGGGCCGAGACGCGCCGCTTGTGGGTGATCTCAGAAAGCGGGTTGGTCTGGTCCATGAACTGGGAGAGCTGGCTCGAGCCGAAGAACTCCTTGATCGCCGCCATCACCGGCTTGGGATTGATCAGGTCGTGTGGCATGGCGGTGGTCATTTCCTGGTGGACCGACATCTTCTCTTTGATAGCGCGCTCCATACGCACCAGCCCGATGCGAAACTGATTCTCGAGCAGTTCGCCCACAGCGCGGACGCGGCGATTGCCCAGGTGGTCGATGTCGTCGACGTTGCCGATATTCTTGCGCAGCTTCAGGACGTATCTGACCACGGCGCAGATATCATCGCGGTTCAGGGTGCGCTGATCGAGCGAGGTTCCCAGTCCGAGCTTGATGTTGAACTTCAGCCGCCCGACGCGCGAGAAGTCGTATTTGCGCGGGTCCTGGAACATCGATTCGAAGAGGGCCTGCGCGGTCTCGCGCGTCGGCAGGTCGCCGGGCCGCTGCTTGCGGTAGATCTCGAAGAGCGCCTCCTCGTAGGCCTTCTCCGGGTCGCGGCTGGCGCTGTCGCGCTTGAGCGTATGCATAATCACGACGCCCACATCGTCCTGTTCAGGGAAGAAGACCTCGAATTCAGAGATGCCCGCCTCGATTATGGCGTTGACGGCCTGAGTCGAAAGCTCGTTGTTGGTCTCGACTATCACCTCGCCGGTCTGAGCATTGACTATGTCCGCTACGGCATATGCTCCCTGCAGGTCGTCTATATCGATCTCGACCTCGCGCACGCCCGCCTTGGTCATCTGGTCGTAGAGAGCGCCGGTGATTTTCCGGCCAGCCGGCACCAGCCCTTTGCCCGACGGGTCCTTGATCTCTTTGGAAAGCTTCAGTCCTATCAGGTTGCGCGAGAGGGGGCGAAAGAGCTTGCGCCCGGAGACCGAGATTTTGACCACGTCGTAGAAGGTGCGCAGGATCTCCTCGTTGCTCTTCAGGCCGAGCGCGCGCAGGAACGTCGAGGCCAGGAACTTTTTCTTGCGGTCGATGCGCACGTACAAGATGTTCTTGGTATCGTATTCGAACTCAACCCAGGAGCCGCGGTAGGGGATGATCTTGGCCAGGAAGAAAGTGCGGGCCTGGTTCGATTCGAAATAGACGCCGGGGGAGCGGTGAAGCTGGCTGACTATGACGCGCTCTGTGCCGTTTACGATAAAAGTGCCGTTCTCGGTCATCAGGGGGATATCGCCGAAGTAGACCTCCTGTTCTTTGATATCGCGTATCCGCTTAGTGCCGCTTGACGACTCTTTTTCCCACACCACGAGGCGCACCGTGACCTTGAGCGGGACAGCATAGGTCATGCCGCGCTCCTTGCACTCATCGACCGAGTATTTCAGGTTCAGCGCCACGGGCTCGCCGCAGTATTCGCAGCGGGCGACCTCGTTGCGGTTGCGCGCGCCGCAGTACCGGCAGCTGATGTCCTCGATCGAGTAGGGGTTCGTAGCTATGGTCTTGCCGCACTGCACGCACTTGGTGCGCAGGTAGACCAGCCCCTTCAGGTTGCCGCATTTGCACTCCCAGTTTCCTATCGAGTAGTCGATGAACTCCAGGCTGGCCGTCTCGCGGAAGTCGGTGATGGGGAAGACGGACTTGAAGACCGCCTCAAGCCCCATGTCCTCCCGCTCCTGTGGCAGCAGATCCATTTGAAGGAACCTGTGATAAGACTTTTTCTGGACCTCGATCAGGTTGGGAATGGGAATTGCCGTTTTAATCTTAGCGTATTCGATGCGAGTCCTGTAGATATTGTGGGTAAAAAGCTCGCTCATCGCTTTTATTTACTCCAAATTAAACGCAGAGGGCGCGCAGAGAATTCTTTTTGTTTTTCTCTGCGCCCTCGACGTGCTCTGCGGCTAGGATAGGTATTCTCACTTAATTTCGATGGTGGCGCCGACCTCTTCGAACTTCTTCTTGATCGCCTGGGCTTCCTCTTTCGAGACGTTTTCCTTGACCGGCTTGGGCACTCCTTCGACCAGGTCTTTCGCCTCTTTCAATCCCAGGCTGGTCACCTCTCGCACTACTTTAATTACCGGGACCTTGTTGGCGCCGACGTTGGTCAGGATCACGTTGAACTCGGTCTTTTCCTCCTCAGCCGGCTTAGCGGCCGCCGGCGCAGCCGCGGGCCCGACGGCCACGGGGGCGGCTGCCGCCGCCGTAACGCCAAACTCCTGTTCCAGCTGCTTGACCAGCTCGTTGATCTCCAGCACGGAAGCCTGCTTGATCCACGCTATAACTTCTTCTCTTGTGATGGCCATTTTCTCCTCCAAAGTTATTTTTTCTCTGCAATCTGCTTTAGCCCGGAGGCCAGATTGCGCAGCGGCGCGTTCAGGACGGTGGCCAGCCTCGAGACCGGCGTGTTGAGCAGGAAGAGGAGCTTAGCGATCAGCTCCTCGCGCGGCGGTATCCTGGCGATCTCGGCGATCTGGTCGGCCTGGACTAATTTCCCCTCGACGATGCCGGCCTTGAAGGTGATTACCGGAACGCTGCGCGCGAATTCCGTCAAGAGACGGGCCAGCGCCACCGGGTCGTCCTTGCTGTAGGCAATAGCCGTTGTCCCGCGCAGGTGGTCGCTGAGCTGGTCCAGCGCGGTATCCTTGACGGCGCGCCGCGCCAGGGTGTTCTTGACCACTTTATAGCCGACGCGGGCCTTCCTGATTCGCCTGCGCAGCTCGGTGGCATCGACCACCTTGAGGCCGCGAAAGTCTATCAGGAAGGCCGATCTAGCCTCCTTTAAAGAATTGTGCAGCGATTCTACAACCTTTGCTTTATCGGCTCTGTTCACGAATGGTGCTCCTTATCAGACCAGGGCCTCGACGGAAGCAAGGTCAACCGGCACTCCGGGGCTCATGGTCGATGATACCGTGATGCCGCGCAGATACCTCCCCTTGCTCGTGGGGGGCTTGGCGCGCACGATTGCTTCGATCAGGGCGCGCGCGTTCTCGACGAGCGCCTGCTCCGGAAACGAGATCTTGCCGAAGGGGGAGTGGACGATTCCGGTCTTATCGACGCGGAACTCGACCTTGCCCGCCTTGATCTCGCGTATCGCTTTGGTCACCTCGAAGGTGACCGTGCCGGTCTTGGGGTTGGGCATCAAACCGCGCGGCCCGAGGATCTTGCCGAGCCTTCCGACCGATTTCATCATGTCGGGGGTGGCAACGACCGAATCGAAGTCCAGCCAGCCGTTTTGAATCCGCTCGACTATATCTTCGCCGCCCACCTCATCGGCTCCCGCCTCGCGCGCCTCTCTGACCTTGTCGCCCGAGGCTATGGCCACCACTCGTTTGGACTTGCCCAGGCCGTGCGGCAACACCACGGTGCCCCGCACCATCTGGTCGGCATGCTTGGGATCAACGCCGAGCTTTACCGCCATCTCCATGGTCTCATCGAAGCCGGCATAGTGCATCTTCTTGAGCAGCGCCATTGCCTCTTCCAGGGAATATTGTTTGGCCGGGTCGAGAAGCTCCAGCGCTTTTAAATATTTTTTACCAGCCCTTGCCATTCCTTGCTCCTGAAAAGGGCGGGGCTGATTCCGCCCCGGCATTTAACCTTAATTAAGCCTGTACCTCGATACCCATGCTGCGCGCTGTCCCCAGGACCGTTCTGATGGCGGCATCCAGATCATCGCAGTTCAGGTCGGGCAGCTTGGTGCGGGCTATCTCCTCGACCTGCTTCATGGTTACCGTTCCCACTTTGGTCTTGTTGGGCTCGGAGGATCCCTTGGCGATATTGACGGCGCGCTTCAAAAGCACCGAGACGGGAGGGGTCTTTGTGACGAAGGTAAAGGTGCGGTCCGAAAATACGGTGATAACTACCGGTATAATCAGTCCCTCCTGCTTAGCGGTGCGCGCATTGAAGGCCTTGCAGAACTCCATGATGTTGAGGCCATGTTGCCCGAGCGCCGGGCCCACCGGGGGGGCAGGGGTGGCCTTTCCGGCCGGTATCTGAAGCTTTATGTTTGCTACTACTTTTTTCGCCACTCTTTCTCCACCTCGTTAGGTTAACTTCTCGACCTGAAGGAACTCGAGCTCCACCGGGGTCGGGCGCCCCAGAATCGTCAGCATCACCTTCAGCGTATTCTTCTCAGTGTTGACCTCTTCGACAACTCCGCTGAAGTCCTTGAACGGGCCGTCTATGATCTTGACGTACTCGCCCTTCTCGAAGACGTACTTAGGCTTTGGAGTTTCGGCGATCGAAGAGACCCGATTTATTATCTCGTTGACCTCATCTTCAGTGAGCGGCGTCGGCTTCTTGCCCGAACTTATGAAGCCGGTCACCTTGGGGGTGTTGCGCACCACCTGCCAGGTCCGCTCGTTCATGTCCATTTCGACCAGGATGTAGCCGGGGAAGAAGAGCTTTTGCGAGACGACCTTCTTGCCCCCTTTCATCTCGACCACGTCCTCGGTCGGAATCAATATTTGACCGATCTGGTCCTCCAGGCCATAAGCAGCTATTCGGTTCATCAAGCTCTCGGCCACCTTGCGCTCGTAGCCGGAGTAGGTATGGATGATGAACCATTGCTTGGCCATTTTCGAAACTCCGGTGGATGGGTTACCTTGTCTCACGATGTATTGTGTGCTTGCGGCAGTATCGGCAGAATTTTTTGAACTCCAGCCGCTCGGTAGTTTTCTTCTTGTTCTTGGTCGAAGTGTAGTTGCGGTTCTTACACTCCGTGCACTCGAATGTTATTATCTCCCTCATGCTGCCTCGGCTATTCCAAAATTTCAGTAACAGTTCCAGCGCCGACCGTTCTGCCACCCTCACGGATGGCAAAGCGCAGCCCCTTTTCCATAGCAATC
>FWPU01008047.1_pt1 | contig 18460 bp, 8 predicted proteins | sample 2228361 | NCBI WGS metagenome assembly FWPU01 (sample SAMEA103939777, study PRJEB20133) | metagenome
CAGGTTCCGATTCCGGCGGCCCTTTGCGCGAAAGCTGTTCGACAGCCTTTTTGATCCCCTCGTGGTCGGCCGGCCGGGCCCAGGCGATGACCTTGCCCGGGTCGGCGCCGGCGCTGAATTCGGCTTCGGGAAAAGCCGCGCTCAATAGCGGCAGGGCCGCCTGGGCGCCGAGTGACTCGATGTGGTACACCTCCATGCGCCGCGCGGTCTCGGGGCCCTCGCGTTTGGCCAGTTCCTCGATGGCTTGTTGGATGGCCTTGTGGTCGTCGGGCCGGGCCCAGGCCACCAACCGGCCCGGCTCCGTGCCCGGCGAAAACCGCGCATCGGGAAACATGGCCGTCAACAGCGAGATGATATTGGTCAGCCCGGCCCGACCTTGGGCCTCGAGGGTGTAAGTGACCAGGCGGCGGGCGATTTCGGGGGGATCGCGCTGCGAAAGCTGTGCCACCGTTTCTTTGATCCGCTCGTGTTCCCCGGGCCGCGCCCACGCCACCAGCTTGCCCGGCTCGGTGCCCGGCGTGAACTTGGCCTGCGGGAACATCGTGGCCAGGATGCTGATGGCATAGGAGACGCCGTAGGGACTTGCCGAATCGAGCGTGTACACGACGGTGCGGCGGGCCTTCTCGGGGTCCTCGCGGCCGAGTTGCTCGATGGCCTTTTGGATGGCCTTGTGGTCGTCAGGCCGGGCCCAGGCGATCAACGTGTCGGGCTCGCTGCCGGCCACGAACCGGGCATCCGGGAACATGGACGTCAACAGCGACACGGCATTGGACACGCCCCCGGCTCCCGCCGACTCCAGCGAGTACACCACGATCCGCCGGGCCTTTTCCGGCGGGTCTTCCTCCGACATCTGCTTGATGGCGCTGGCGATCTCTTGATGGTCGTCCGGCCGGGCCCAGACGATCAGCTTGCTCATGTCCGAGCCGATCGAGAACTGGGCGTCGGGAAACATGCTTCGCAAGAGATTCAGGGTGGCCACCGAGGCGCGGGCGCTGGCCGACTCCAGCGTATAGACCACGACCTTGCGGGCCTTGTCGGCCGGGGCCAGTTGGTCCACAGCCTGTTTGATGCGGTCGTGCTCGTTGGGCCGGGCCCAGGCCACCAGTGTGCCAGGCTCGGTCCCAACTGTGAACTTGGCCTGGGGGAACATGGTCGAAAGCACGTTCAAGGCCGCATACGTTGCGGAAGGGTTGCCGGGATCAAGCCGATACACCACGGCCTTGCGGGCTTTTTGGGGATCTTCCTGGCCTAACTGCTCGATGGCCTTTTGGATGGCCTTGTGGTCGTCGGGCCGGGCCCAGGCGATCAGCGTATCGGGCTCGCTGCCGGCCACGAACCGGGCATCCGGAAACATGGAAGTCAGCAGCGAGATGGCATGGGAGACCCCCGCGGCTCCCGCCGACTCCAGCGAGTACACCACGATCCGCCGGGCCGTTTCCGGCGGGTCTTCCTCCGACATCTGCTTGATGGCGCTGGCGATATGCTCGTGCTGGTCGGGGCGGGCCCAGACGATCAGCTTGCCCATATCCGCGCCCAGCGAGAACTTGGCGTCGGGGAACATGTTTTGCAGGAGCAAGTATGTGTAGTACGTCCCCTGGCCGCTGGCCGACTTGATCGTGTACACCACGACCTTGCGGGCTTTGTCGGGCGGGTCGCGGCGGCCGAGTTCGGCCACGGCGGTCTGGATGGCCTCGTGCTCGGCGGGCCTGGCCCATACGACCAGGCGGTCCGGCTCGGAGCCGGCCAGGAACTGGGCATCGGGGAAGATCGCCTTGAGGGTGGGGATGACCGCGGCGGCCCCTCCCGGCCCGACCGAATCGAGCGTGTAGATCGCCATTTTCGGCTGGGTTTCGGGCGGGCCCTTCCGGGCCAGTTGCTCGATGGCCGTGCGGATCAGCTCATGCTCGCGGGTCGTGGCCGTGGCCACCAGATTCCCCGTCTTGCTATCCACCGCTACGGTGGCCTTGGGCACCAGGGTCTTGAGCATAGTGGCGATAGCCGACGCATCGCCCTGGGCCAGCGGATACACGACCAGGTGCGGTTTGAAATCGCCCGCGGGGCCAGCCAGCATGTCTTTGAGGGTCCGGGCCAGAAGCTGGTGGTCCGCCGCGCGTCCCCAGGCCAGGATGGCCCCCGCCTTGGGGTCCGCCGAAAGCTTCATTTCCGGCACCAGTTCCTGAAGGATGGGGACCAAGGTGGTCGGGTCGGACTCCGGCACGGGATAGACCATCAGTTTGTCCAGGGTTTCGGCCGGGGCGCCCGCATCCAGCTTTTCGATGGTGGTGCGGATGGTGTCTTGCTCGGCAGGCGGGGCGGTGACGATAATCCGCCGCGTGCGCGAGTCGAGCACGAACTGGGCATTGGGGAACAGCGTTTGCAACACGCTGAGCACGCTCTTGGGGTCGGCCGATTTGATGGGATAGACCGCCACCTGGTTCTTTTCTGCGCCGGGCACCTCGCGCTTGATCTGGGAGAGCAGCTCGGCCACGACCACATGCTGCGAAGGCCGAGCCCACACCGAGACCTGTCCCGGCTCGCCGTCGGCGATCACCTGGACGCCAGGCAAGTCCGCGCTGAGCGACGAAAGGAGGGTCTGAAGCCGCTTCTGCTCTGAGGGCGTGGCCGGATAGACCACCAGCTTCGGTTTCTCCTCGGCCTCGGCGACCTTTTGGACCTGTTCGACAGCCGACTTGATGATTTCGTGGTCGGCCGGCGTGGCGACGACGTTCAAGCGCTTTCCAGCCGCGTCCATGGTGATCTGGGCCTTGGGCACCAGTCCCTGGATCGCCGTCAGCAAGCTGGTCGGTAACGGCTGGGCCAGGGGGTAGAACCGCAGTTCGGGGGCATCGGGCGGCGGTTTTTCGGGCTGAAGCTGCTCGAGGAGGTTCTGGATCGTCTTGTGGTCGGCCGGCGTGGCGATGGCGATCAACAGCCGGGTTTGCGGATCGACGGTAATCTTGGCCGCGGGAACCACGCTTTGCAGCAGCCCCGAGACGGTGTTGGGGTCCGCCTTGGTGAGGCGATAGACCTGAAGCGAAGCGGCGGCCTCGCCAGCCGGGGCAGCCCCCAGTTTGCTCAGGGCTTTTTTGACCGCTTCCTGGTCGGGGGGCGTGCCCCAGACCACCAGCCGGCCCGACTTGGCATCGAGCGTGAACTTCGCATGGGGGATCGCCTGCTGGAGGTTGGCGAGCAGGCTGGTCGTATCCAGGCCGAAGACCGCGTAAGTCTCGAAGGTGGCCTGTTTCTCCGCCGGCGCCTCGGCCTGAAGCTGGTCGATGAGGGCCTTGATGGCCTTTTGATCGGCGGGGACCGCCACGGCCACCAGGCGCTTGGTCTGCGGATCGACGGAGAGCTTGGCATCGGGCACCAGCCCTTGCAATAGCGCCAGGGTGGTGGTGGGGTCGGCCTTGGTCAGCAGATAGGTCTCGACCTGCGGGGTACTTTCCACCCCGGCGCCGCGGCCCAGTTTTTCCAAGGCCTTGCGGATGATCTCCTGGTCCTCCGGCGTGGCCCACACGATCAAGCGGTTCGCCTTCGAGTTGACCATAATGGTCGCTTCCGGAGCCAGTTTTTCCAAATGGGCGGTCAGGCCGCTGAGGTCGAGGCCGTAAAGCGAATACGTCTCGATCTGCGGCTGCTTTTCGGGGGGAGGGGGCGCTTGGATCTGGTCGAGCGAGGCCTTGATGGCAGCCTGGTCGGCCGGATGGGCCCACACCAGCAGCCGATGCCCCTTGGGGTCCAGCACCGTCTGGACGGTGGGATGGAGGGTCTTGAGCATGGTCTGCACGCTGGCCGCGTCGGAAGCCTTCACCGGGTAGGCCGACAACACATACTTCTCGCCAGCGGGGACCTCGGCCTTGAGCTGTTCGAGCAACTCGGCCACGACCTGGTGCTGCTCGGGGCGGGCCCAAATGGCCAGCTCCGAAGGGTCGGTCTCGGCCAGGACCTGCAAGCCGGGCAATTCGGCGGTGAGGGTCTTCAACACCGCCTCGAAGCGCTTGCGCTGGGCCGCGCTGACCGAGTACACCACCAACTTGTGCTTTTGCGGCTCCGGCGTCTCCTTCTCGTATTTGTCGACCATGCCTTTGATGAGTTCATGGTCGGCCGGTGAGGCAACGACCATCAGCCGCTTGCCCGCTGGGTCGGGAGTGACCTGCGCCTTGGGCACGATCCCCTCGATGACCTTGACGAGGTTGGCGATCGACGCCGTTTTGACCGGGTAGAACCGCAGCTCGGGCGAGTCGGGCAGGGGCTTGTCGGGCTGCAACTGCGCAAGGAGGTTTTTGATCGCCTTCTGGTCGGCCGGCGTGGCGATGGCCACGAGGGTCCGGCTGGTGGGGTCCACCGCCAGCTTGGCCCGCGGGAGGAGTTTTTCCAACAGCGGCAAGATGGCCTGGGGATCCACCTTGGTCAGCCGATAGACCTCGAACTGGCGGGTCGTTTCCACCGAGGGAGCCGGGGCCAGCTTGTCCAGCGTGGCCTTGATGGTTTCCTGCTCGGCTGCGGTGGCCCAGGCGACCAACCGCCCTTGCACCGCGTCGTACGACACCTTGGCCTGGGGGACGATCCTCTCCAGGGTGGTCAGGACCTGCTGCGAGAGCGCCTCCTCCAACGGATAGAGTTCCAGCCGAGGCTTCTTCTCGGCCGACACCCCCGCCTGCATCTGCTCCAGAATCGACTTGGCCAGTGCCTGCTGCGAAGGGACCGCGTGCACGTGGACCTGGCCGGTCTTGGGATCGGCCACCACCTTGGCCTTGGGGAGCATCGCCTCGAGGACCTTTAGCGCGGTTTCGGCATCGGCCTCTTTGAGCGGGTAGGCGGCGGCCACCGGGTTTTCTGGGGCCGCAGGGGGCGGCACGGGTTTGCTGACCGGCACGGGCACGTGTTGGATGGCTTTGTGCACATCGCGCATCACGCCGGCGATGTCGGTGACAAGAAGCTGGCCCCCCGATGAAGCCAGTTTATGGTGTGGCCCTAGCAGGGGCTTGACCGCGGCCTCGACCGCTTGAACCGGCCGACCCGCCAGGGGGAAGGCCACCGTGACCAACTCGAACCGCCCCCGCGTGTCGGCCTCTTCCAGCGTCACTCGAGGGACCAGGTTCTCCGGAATCGCTTCGGACAAGTCCACGACAATCAGCATCCGCTCGCGGCGCACCAAGGCATACCCCTTGGTCAGCAAGACGCTGTTGAGCAGATCCATGGCCTCGCTGGGGGTGAACTCGCGAGTATCCACGTAGTTGAAGGTCCCCTCCGGCGGGTGATCGAGAACCAAAGAAAGGTCCGCCTGTCTGGCCAACCACTCCAGCACGTCGATCCATTTCTGATAGCGAAAATTGAATCGCAGGAGGGGTTCGGGCGGCACTTCGAGCCACTCGGCCCGCTGTTGGTCGGTCAAGAGGGCGGCCAGCTTCTGCTCGATCTGGGCCATCACCGCCGGCCGCTGGGCCTCGGGGGTTTTGGCCAAAAGCTCGGCCCGCTCGGCCAGGATAGCGGCCAATTGGGCCTTTTGGGCGTCGGTCAACTTGAGCCGCTCGGCATACTCGGGTCGAGCCAGGAGGGTGTAGCTTGCCACCCGGCCGCCGCTGGCCCCCCGGCGCGAAGGCACTGCGGGCGCAGGTGCTGGGCCGGGCTTCTCGGCCGGTCTGGGTTCGGCTGGTTTTTCGGCGGGCTTGGTTTCCGCGGGCTTAGCCTCGCCGGGCTTTTCCACCGGTTTGGTTTCTGCGGGCTTTTCGGCGGGTGGAGATGGCGCTTGAGACGCGGCAGGCTTGGCTTCTAGAGGCTTTCCTTCGACCGGCTTGGAGCCTTCGACCGGCTTGGAGCCTTCGACCGGCTTGGAGCCTTCGACCGGCTTGGAGGCTTCGGCCGGCTTGGAGGCTTCGACCGGCTTAGAGGCTTCGACCGGCTTGGCATTGGCAGGGGGGGGCTCGGCCGGCTTCTCGACGGGCTTCTCGGGTTTGGCTTCCGCCTTCTCCGCGGGCATGGACTCCGTCGGTTTGGCCCCGGCCGGTGCCGACTCGGCCGGCTTCTCGACGGGCTTCTCGGGTTTGGCTTCTTGGGGTTTGGCATCGGGGGATTGGGCGGCCGGTGGCGTCTGGGCCGCAGCCGTTGGCTCGCCAGCGCGCGTGCTGGTGGCCAACCCAAGTGGGATCGCCCAGGCCATCACCAGGGCCGCCAGCAGGAGGGTGTCCGCACGTGGTCCGAAAGGTCTTTCGCAAAGGCGGGGCATAACCGTACCCTCTTCCGATGGGGGATCGCTCGGGTGGAGGTACAGGGGGGCAACATTCTAGGCTACTCCCCAGGCGGCGCCCCGTAAAGCTGGAAGACTGGAGAAAATTGGAGGGCGTTTCCTTGTGTTCGGCGGATCGGGCAATTAAGATCGAAAGGTACTGGCCGTGCCAATCATGCGCTCCCACCGGCTGGCGGCCGGCTTAGTTCGGTGGGAGCGTGCGGATTCTCGCTGGGAATCGGAGACGTTCGACATGCGCTGGCAAACGCTTCGCCTGGTCAAAGTTATTGCGGTGGCTGCCGTGGTTGCGTGGGCGTTGCCGCCCGGCTCGGTGGTCGGCCAGCAACAGCAACAGCAGCAACAGCAACAGCAGCAAAACCTCAGCGGCGTGGCGGGAATCGCGGTCGATGCCCGGGGCGTGGTCGAGACCCGCATCGTCCCCGATCCCACCGGGCAGTTGATGCGCCTGCAGATTCAGGCAGCCCGCCAGTCCCTGCCGCGCGAGGTGGCCAGCTTCAGCAAGCTCCGCAAGGTATCGCTCACGCGGCTGGAAAAGGCAATCATCGACAAAAACGGGGTCGTGACCGATGAGATGCGCTACCTGGCGGGCTTGCTCCGCGTGCGTTACGTCTTCCTGTATCCGGAAAGTGGCGACATTGTGCTGGCCGGCCCGGCCGAAGGATGGGTCACCACCCCTGCGGGGCGTGTCGTGGGGCTGACCACGGGCCGCCCCGTGGTCCAGTTGCAGGACCTGGTGGTGGCGCTGCGGCTGTTTCCGCCGGGCAAGAAAGGGACGGAACTGATAAGCTGCTCGATCGACCCCACGCCCGAGGGCCTGGCCGCCATGCAGCGCTTTTTGCGAAGTATCGGTTCGTATGCCACGCCTGCCCAAACCCAGTTCATCGTCGATGGGCTGCGCACCAGCTTGGGGTACCAGGCGGTGAGCATCAGCGGTGTGCCCCCCACCACCCACTTCGCCCAGGTGATGGTCGAGGCCGACTACCGCATGAAGCTGATCGGCATTGGCCTGGAGCGGCCGCCGGTCAAGCTGGTGAGCTTCGTGGACCGCGTCAATCCGAGCCAGGTGGCACGCAACGCCCTGGTCCGCTGGTTCTTCACGCCGGATTACCAGTGCGTGCGGGTCAGCGAGGACAAGCTGGCTATGGAGTTGGTCGGCGACGGCGTCAAACTGGTGGGCGAGGACGAGCTGGTCAGTGCCGGCGGGCAGCGGCACGCTTCCGGGCGATCGAACCCCGCCAGCCAGGCGTTTGTGATCAGCTTTACCAAGCGATACCCCGAACTGGCCGAGCGCTCGCCCGTATTCGCCGAACTCCGCAACTTGATCGATCTGGTAGTTGCGGCGGCCTTTCTCCAAAAGGCCGACTACTACGGCAAGGCCAACTGGAAAATGGAGTTTTTCGGCAGTGAAAAGCAGTTCCCGGTCGAAACCTACCACGCACCGAAGATGGTCGGTTCGGCCGTGGCCGCCATCTGGAAAGGAAATCGGCTGATGACCCCCATCGGAGGCGGCGTGCATATCGAGCCGGGCATGGCCTTGAGCGACGAAAACCTGCTTGCCGACGAAAAGGGGCAAGTGGCGGCCTTGCGCAGCCAGACCCAGGTGAAGCTGGCCAAAGGCCAGTGGTGGTGGGACTAACCGGCGCTTGGGAGCTTGGGCCAGTCGAGCGATGGCCCACGTCCTTTTTTCCGCTGCGGTGGCCTGGCAGCGCCCGGGAAAAAGCGGCACGGGGCCGGCGGTATTCGGTACCAAGACGGTGTAGCTCCGCACCAAGCTTCCGCGAATTCGGCGTCGAGCCCTCGCAATTCGGGGGTGCGGCTTTGTTCCCGCAGCCGTCCCACAGGGGGTGGGCGAATCAATCAGGGGCCGCGCTGGGCAAAGGCGAAGCACGCACCCCGGCCGCTGGGTGTGTGCTCTGCCAGCGTCTGGGGCCGCTGGCTGTCCGCTCTGGCAGCGTCTGGCTGTTTCGGCTATTCTGCGCATGCAATCCGCCCGGAGGCCCTCGCAAACGATGAGCAAGGTACTGAAGCGTGTGCTGGTTACAGGCGGAGCCGGATTCTTGGGCTCCCACCTGTGCGAACGGCTGGTGGAGATGGGCCACGATGTGATCTGCCTGGATAACTTTTTCACCAGCCAGAAGTCGAACGTGGCGCACCTGCTCGAGCGGCCCAATTTCGAACTCATCCGCCACGATATCACCCAGCCGATCTTCCTGGAGGTGGATGAGATTTACAACCTGGCATGTCCGGCGGCGCCGGGCCATTACCAGTACAATCCCATCAAGACCATGAAGACCTCGGTGTTGGGGGCGATCCACGTGCTGGGGATGGCCAAGCGGTGCCGGGCCAAGGTGCTCCAGGCCTCGACCAGCGAGGTGTACGGCGACCCGGAGGTCCACCCGCAGCCGGAGAGTTACCGGGGGGCGGTCAATTCGATCGGCCCCCGCGCATGTTACGACGAGGGGAAGCGGGCCGCCGAAACCCTGTTCATGGACTACCACCGCATGAACGGGGTCAACATCCGCATCGTGCGGATTTTCAATACCTACGGGCCGCGGATGCACCCCTTCGACGGCCGGGTGATCTCGAATTTCATCCGCCAGGCCCTGCGGGGCGAGGATTTGACCATCTTCGGCGACGGCTTGCAGACCCGCTCGTTCTGCTACCGCGACGATCTGGTCGAAGGGATGATCCGGATGATGGACGCTCCGGACGATTTCCCGGGGCCGGTCAACCTGGGCAACCCCGCCGAGTTCACCATCAAGGAACTGGCCGAACTGGTGATTGAACTAACCGGTTCGCAATCGCGGATTGTGTATCTTCCGCGGCCGGCGGACGACCCGGAGCGTCGCCGGCCGGACATCACGTTGGCCCGCACACGCCTGGGATGGGAGCCCAAGGTCCCCCTGCGCGAAGGCTTGGCGCGGACCATCGCGTGGTTCGGTTCGATCGACATGGCCCACTACCGGCCACCCACGCCGAACTACTGAACGGAGGAGGGCTGGGCGGCATGGCCAGCCCGCAAGTGCTGGAACTTGCCCCCCTCGGCCGTCGCGTTGGCTCCCAGGCCCATTGCCGGCGCTTTGCGGCGCAGGCGTACTCGCCGACGAGTGCCCGGCGCGGTGCCTGGCTGGCAGCGGCCGCTCGATCCTCTTTCAGGCCCAGAGGCCCAAGGCCTGATTGCGCCAGTTCCAGAACCAATACCAGTAGTCTTCCAGAAGCTGGTAGTTGGGATGCCCGTGCGGCACTTCCAGTTCGAACAAGGGGACCCGCGTCTGTTGGCGCGCGGTGAAGCGGCTGCGCTCGTGACCGGCCGGCTCCACGGCGCACAGCAGACCCACCTGTTGGCCCCCGTCCCATTCGCGCGGGTCTATAAGGGCAAGGGCCAGCACGCGCACGCTGCGATCGTCCTTGTCACCCCCTGGCGCATGGCATGCATGGAAGGGGATCGTCAGGCGCGCGGCGAGGTATTGGTAATAGCGGACTAGCGAGGTGGGATCGACTGGCGGCAGGGGGGCATCGCTTGCCAGGTCGAACACCGCGCGAAGCCGCGACCGTCGGCATTCGACTTCTGCCGATCGGGGCAGCACACCCGCAGACCGATCGGGTTGAAAAGCGTCATCCGGCCCGCGCGGCCCGGGGCCGGCACTCGAATCTACTACCGATGCCATTGCCTTCTATCCTTGCGGCACCCGAGGTCTAGCGTCGCCCCGCCGTTGCCCACTAGCGCGATTATAAACCGCGGGTCAACCACGTGCGGGCTGCCAAAGCCTTGGGACACCAAAAAACACAAGTCCCCGGGCCACGTGCTCCAAGACTACCCAGCGTATTCACAGCGTTGGCGCTGCGGCAGGGAGAATCTCTTACGCATTCCCAGCCGGGGAAAGATACGCAAAAGACACTGGACACCTGGTTTGGCCAAGCCGTTCACCAAGTGCCGGATTGCTCGCACTCCTAGCGGATTCATCGTATCTGGAAGACCGTGCCGGACGGTACGAGGTTCGCCTGCCTGCGCCCGGCCCCCGCCGATAGTCCATTTGCGCATGCGCTTGTACGTCCTGCGAGGGGATCAGCGGTGCACCAACAATCGACCGTGGCCGAGCGAAGTCCCGCTGCGCCTGCCGAAGGGTCATCCGTGCACCGTTGCAGCCGCCGCGCACGAGCAACCCGACAGGGCAACCCTTTGCGCAGCGGCAGGCTCATCCTGGGGCCGGCCCCCCTGACACCGTTACAATGTCCCCGAGTACATAAAGCTGCCGGGGCCCTCTCGGCTGCAAACCGGTCAGCCAAAGTGTGGATCCGGCGGCTGCGTGCTCTCTGTACAGCGACCCATAAAGGTGCCGAAGCTGGCCGCCGGATTCATGAAACCCCATTCTGCCCTGATCGGCGCATGGTGCGCAGCCGTGGTGCAGCGCCCATTGGGCGGCGACGGCTTTGTTTCTCCAAGTGTTGTAGATTATTATGGATATGTGCGGCCCGAGCGTCGGGGCCCCTCGGCCGGCGGGGAGGGCTTGACCCCCAACCGCAACGATCGCGGTCGGATTGCAAAGTGTGTGCCGGCTCTGCAAGGCCTGTGGAAAACCGCGCTTTTCGGCCCATCGCCACACTGCGCTTGGACTTGCCGGTTGACACCGTTATGGACCGATCGCTTGGAACCACGCTTTCCGAACCCTACCCGCCGGTGGTGGCGGTCGCGCCGCTGGATGGGGTCGCGGCTCCGCGGAGCGAAGCGCCGGCGACGGTCGAGCAAGAACCCCAGCGGCCGCGCTATACCTGGAAACAGTGGTTTCGCGAGGACGGTTACTGGTACCTGACCAGCGCTTTGGTCCATGCGATTGGGTTTGTGATCTTTGCGCTGGTTGCGCCGGCGCTGCCCCAGGTGTGGAGTTCGGCCTCGTGGTTTGGGCAAGCGCCCTCGTTCGAGGCGGTCGAGCCGTTGCCCAAACCGGCCGACGAAGTGGAGCGATACGAGCTGGGCGAAGCGCCCCTGGAGCCCAGCGAATTAAATACGGAGACCTTGCTTTTGCGGCAAGCGCCGGGCCAGACGCCGAAATACTATGACGATTCGGAGGTGTTTGAAGAGGAGGGGGGCGGCCGGCCCCTGGAGACCCCCGGGCCGCTGGTCGGCGGACTGGGCGGCTTCCGGCTGATTCACGGCCCGGGCCTCGGCGGATTGGGAGGGGTGGGAACCGAGCGGGGCAAGAGCCGGAATCCGGGCAGCGGCGGCAGCGGCACGGGGTTCGGCCGCGGTCGCGGCAGTCGCGGCGGATTGGGCGGCGGTGGGGGGACCAAGGCCACCGAGCGGGCCGTAGCCGCTGCCCTCTATTGGTTCCAACGCCACCAGGCGCCGGCCGGCAACTGGAGCCTCCAGTTCCAGCACCAGTGCAAGTCGTACCCGTGTAGCGGCCAGGGGAGTGTGCGGGCCGATGCGGCCGCCACGGCCCTGGCACTTCTGCCGTTCCTGGCGGCCGGTCAGACCCACAAGAGCAAAGGCCCTTTCCAAAAAACCGTCAACCGCGGCATCGCCTGGCTCATCAAGCAGCAGAAAGACGATGGAGACCTCTCGGCCGGTGCTTTCCAGCCCATGTACTCGCACGGCCTGGCCACCATCGTGCTGTGCGAAGCGTATGGCATGACCGGCGACGAATACGTCGGCCGGGCCGCCGCCAAAGGGATCCGATTCATCGAGATGGCCCAGAACCGCGCGACCGGCGGCTGGCGCTACGTCCCCGGCGACGAGGGCGACACGTCGGTCGTGGGATGGCAAGTCATGGCCCTCAAGAGCGGCCAGATGGCCGGCCTGGGGGGCCTGGGGGTCAACACTTTCTGCCTGGAAGAAGTGCACAAATGGCTCAGATCGGTGGCCAAGGGGCATTACGGTGGGCTGTTCGCGTACCAGCCGCACAAGGAGCCGACTCCCTCGATGACTGCCGTGGCCCTGTTGTGCCACCAGTATCTGGGCACCCCGGCCGACGCCCCCAAAATGCTCGAAGCGAAACAGTACCTGCTGAAGAACCCTCCCTCGGCCGACGGTGATCGTGATACCTATTATTGGTATTATGCCACCATGGCCCTGCACAATTTCCTCGACAAGGACTGGGATACTTGGAATCGCCAGATGCGCCGGGTGCTTATCAGCACCCAATCCAAGGCAGGGTGTGCCGAAGGGAGTTGGGATCCCGATCGCCCTGTTCAAGACCGTTGGGGCCAGGCGGGCGGCCGATTGATGACCACCTCGTTGTGCACCCTCACGCTGGAGGTGTATTACCGGTACCTGCCGCTGTTTCGGGTCTCGAGATCAGACGTGCCTGCCGACCAGGGCACTGCGGCGGGGACCAGCGCTCCGTGAACGGTGATGAACGGCGCAGCGCCCCCTAGCACCGTGCTTTGCTAAGCATGATCGTAGGCGGGTGCGAACGGGCTGGCAGGCCGTCCACAAGGGCCGGGCTCTGAGCTTCGAGTGTGCGGTTGGTTCACGTGGGGCAAGATTTCTCCGGCTGATGAACGTGGCCAAAGTCGCAATCCTTGGATGCCTGGCCGTTGAGTCACCTGGGTGCAGGGGCATTTGCGCCACGCGCTGCGGCAGGCTCTTGGAATGGGCCGCTACGCCGCGAGTGCTCTGGCAGCCGGCTGCTATAGATCGCGCAGGGCCACGAACTCGGCCAGTTCCACCAGGGTGTGGCGGATGGGCGAGGGGGGCAGCGGTTCCAGGGCCTGTTGGGCCAGGCGGACGTGGGCCTGGGCTTGGGCTTCGGCATAGGCCAGGGCCTCGTAGCGCTGGAGCCAGGGGGCCAGGGCCTCGGCCGCGTGTCCATCGCTTTCGCGGAGGATGGCCAGCACCTGCTCGCGTTCGCCGGGGGACAGCCGGGCCAAGAGCGAGATAACCGGCAGGGTGGGCTTCTGCTTCATGAGGTCGGTCCCCAGCGACTTGCCCACCACCGCCTCGCTTCCGCGCACATCCAGGAGGTCATCGACGATCTGGAAGGCCACGCCCAGGTGCCGGCCGTACTGGGCCAAAGCCTCCACCTGCGGGACTGTGCCACCGGCGAAATGGGCCCCCAGGCGGCAGCAGCAGGAGCAGAGTTCCGCGGTCTTGGCAGCGACGATGTCGAGGTACTCGGCTTCGGAAAGCTCGAAATTGCCGCGTGTGCCCACCTGCCGAAGCTCCCCTTCGCACATCACCCGCACTGCCTCGCTGACCACCCGGCATACATACAAGCTGTCCAGGCGGGCCGCCAGACACACGGCCCGGGCGAAAAGGTAATCGCCCAACAGCACGCTGGCCTCGTTGCCGAACCGCGAGTTGACCGTTTCCAGATGGCGGCGCACGGCGGCCTCATCCAGGACGTCATCGTGGATCAGCGTGGCAGTATGGACCAGCTCGACGACCGCCGCCAGCACCGGGTGTTCGGCGCCGAGGGTCCCGGCGGCTTTGCCCGACAAGAGCACCAAAGCAGGCCGCAGCCGCTTGCCGCCCAACTGGAACCCATGCTGTACCAGGGTGTCGACAAACGGGAAGTCGCTGTGCAGCTCGCCGCGGAGGATCGCCTCGACCTGTTCCAGTTCTGCCTGGATCGGCGCATAGAGGCTGCGTAAGCGTTCGGCAGCAGACGAACCTGGGCGGGTAGCTGGGCTCATCCGACGATTCCCGATGCCTGGCGCACGTAATGGCCGCTTCGCCCGCCGGACTTCTCTTCCAGCCGGACGTGTTCGATCACCATCTCGCGGTCCGCCGCTTTGCACATGTCATAGATGGCCAAAGCCGCGACGCTGGCTGCCACAAGGGCCTCCATTTCCACGCCGGTCCGGGCGGTGGCATGGACTTCGGCTTCGATGGAAAGCGACTGGGCGTCAGGAAAAGCGAACCGCACGTCCACGTGGTCCAGCGGGATGGTGTGGCACAGGGGGATCAGCGCAGGGGTTTGCTTGGCCGCCAGGATCCCCGCCAGCCGGGCCGTTTCCAACACGTTCCCCTTGGCCGTGCCCCCCGTGCGGATAAGTTCCTGGGTGGCCGGCTGCATCCGCACCCGGGCCGAAGCCGTGGCACGCCGCACGGTGACGGGTTTGCTGCCCACGTCCACCATGCGAACGGTCCCTTCCGGGCTTAGGTGACTCAACTCGCTCATCGCCCGATGCCTTGCTAGCGAAAAGTCTTCATTTTAAGCTCCCGCGCGGTGGTCGTCGAGGGGCCACCGGCCCCCTGCCCGGCGCCCGTGCCTGGGGGCAGGTGCGCCGCCTGGGCAATTCCGGCCGCACGGCAACGAGTTCGGCTTTGTCCTCGAAGAACGCGCCCGCCATGGCAAGCGCGGCAAGCAGGCTGGACCGCGATCGGCGGGGACTACTGGCCACCGCTAGCGGGCGGCATCGCGCGCCCCTGCGCAACGTCGCTGGCTCCGATGGGCAGCGGCAACTCGATCAGACGGGCAATCCACACCCCCTGTTTGGCCACTTCGGCCACCAGCTTACCTTCGACGAGGCCTTTCGGCACATCGGCCAGGTCTGCGCGGCGCCGGTAGACCACGACATGGCGGAATGCCCACCGCCTCTTGCGCCCGCCAGCGGTTCCAACCCACCAGCGTTACCTGGCGCTCGGTGAGCGAGGCCGAGCTGATCTGGATACCCGGCGCCTGATAGGGCGCCAGGTTGGGCACCAAGAGCAGTTTGCCACCGGCGGCGCGGCGGGCTGCTTCGGCCAGGAGCGATTCGGTCAAGCCGGCCCCCCAGTAGTCCACCTCGAATCCCAGGCGTTCGGCACCGGCCAGGCCGCCGACCAGCGCACTGTAATGGCTCAACTGGCAGGGGTGATAAAGGACGATGCCGCAGCCTTGCAGGGCGATGCCCAAAGCGGTGGCCAGAGCGACCAGCCGGCGGCGGGCCTGCAACCGTGGGTGCTCGATCAGCCAGCGCGCCCCGATCCCCGCCCCGATTGCCCAAAGGGGGAACACGGGGAGGAACAGCCGTTCGCCATCGTACACAGGGGTGCCTGGGAGGCAAAACACGGCTACCAGGAACAGGCCCAGGAGTGCTGCCAGGACGACACCGGCCGGGGCGCGGGCCAGGCGGCGCCGCGCCCACCACCCGGCCAGGCCCAACAGAAGCAGGCCGGCGGGCAGCGCCGCCAGAAACACGATCGGTGCATAGTGGCGGGGCACTTCCCGGTCGGCCCAGACCTGCGCCCAGTAGAACACGTGAATGGGCTGGCGCTGGCTGCCGCTGGCCAGGTACAGGCGCAGATTGCTCCATGGTGCCAGCCATAACCAGGGCCATGCGGCGTACACGGTGAGGATTCCGGCGGCCAGCCAGGCGGCCAGCGGTACCAGCACGCGCCGCCGCAACCGCCATACCAGCCAGGCCGCCACGGGCAGGGCCATGAGCACCCCATGCAGGCGGACGAGCATGGCCAGCCCCCACACCACCCCTGCCAGGCCGAAGCGCCACCAGCGGGCCTGGCGGGCTTCGGCACGGGCCACCGCCGCCGCCGCCGCGGTCACCGACAATGCGGTAAACATGTCCAGGGCGGCCAAATGGGCATGAGCAAACAGGCGGGGCACCACGGCCACGCTGGCGGCGGCCGCCGTGCCAGCCAGGTAGCCTTCCATCCGCGCCGTCCACGCCCCCACCAGCCACACCAGCAGGCCGAAGGCCAGTGCGGGCGCAAATCGGGCACCCACGATTGCCACACCCGCCGGGTTGTCCGGGGCCGTATCGAACAGGTGGTGGGTCCACCCCAGGAGCCAGTTTCCCAGGGGGGGATGCACGGGTGGCCCGCCGGGCTGCCAGCCAAAGTTCCGCGCAATGTTCTGGGGCTTGAAGAACGCCAGGCCCTGTTGGCGCCACGCCCACACCAGGCTCTTGCCGTAAGCCACCTGGTACGGTTCGTCGCAGGTGATACCCGGCCCGCCCATCTCCGGGGCGAGGGTCAAAAGGACGGCCAGCGTCGCCAGCAGGCCGAGAAGGGCCGGTCCCCAGGCCAGCCATCCGGCCGTGGGGGCGGCTGCGGGATCAGCGTCTGCTGGCCAGCCAGCGGTCGGCCAAGGCAGCGGCGGGTCGGGTCGAGGCGGGTCCGGCATTGCCCGGACTCCCGGGCCGCTGGGGCCCTATTCCTGTTCTTCGGGCTTGGGTTCGGGCGGACCGGTCGGCGCTTGGCCTTCCTTCTCCGCCGCGGGTACCGGGGCCGGCAGGGGTTCCGGCTCTTCGTCCACGTACACCTCTTCCAGTTCCGTCGCGTCGGCATCGCGGCGCAACAGCAGATACACGCCGGCCGCGGCCGTCCAGAAGTAGCTTACCAAAAAGCCCGCCCCCAGGAGCTTGACGCACTGGGTCCAGAAGCGGATGACCGCCGCCCCGAACTCGCGGACCGAGCCGATGGCCGAGGGCGTCGCCAACTCCCGCACCGTGGCCACGCCGCTGCCCCAGCTTGCGGCCCAATAGGTCATATACACGATGGCCCCCAGGATGCTGGCCAAAAGCAGCCAGCCCAGAGTTCCCAGCACGCCGGCCAGGGCGGCGTAGAACAGGTAGTGCACAGGACGCTGAAAGGTGTAGTTGTAGGCCCGGCCGATCGCATCGTAAGCGTCGGTCCCCTCAGCACTGACGCCGGACCACAACAGCGGCCAGCCCAACAGCAGCCCGACCACAACCAGGGCCAGCACGAGCCCAGCCAGAAGGGCCAGCGGCCAGAAAATGGCGGCCACGACCACGCCCGCCGAAAACCGTAGCAAAAGCCCCAGGATGAGCACCGGGACGGTCGTCGCCGCTACGACCAGTAGCGGCGTCACCGGTGCCGCCAGGTAGGAAAGCCATTTGTTGCGCACAAACCGGATCACCCGCCCCAATTCCAGGCGTTCGCGGGTGGCCAACTCGTAAGCCGCCGCCCGATTGATCGCCCCGCCGAAGAACGTCCATACCACCAGGCTCCAGATGCCCAGCAGCAAAAGCCCCACAAAATCACGCAGAACGATGTCGCGGCCGAACATCCACACAAAGGGGCGCGCGACAATAATCCAGCCGGCCGAAATATGCTCCCAATGGAGGACCCGTTGGACGAAAGCCTTCAAACCGGGCTCGCCCGCCGGTCCGGCCTCCCGTGCCGGAAGGTCCGCGGGGGCGGGTGCGCCCGGTTGGCCCCCGGCCGGGTCTGTGCTTTCTGGATGGGGATAGAAGTCGGGGACAACTTTGGCGGCTTCCAGCCAGGGGCAGCGGGCCGCATGAAAGCTGTCGCCCAACTCGCCCGGGCTGAAAAGCGCCCAACTGATCAGCGCCCAACCCGCCAAGGTCAAAAGCGTGCCTGCGGTCCCAGCGACAATCCACCGCACCTGCAGCGCGATCCGGAAGCACCGCAACAGCAGCAGCCACGGAGCCAGTTCGGCCCAAACCACCCGACGCACAGCACCGTTGTCTTGGCCGGTCATGCTTGCGCTCCCAACATGCGGTTTTTGCGGTCAATCTCCAGACCCCGGCATTATAGTTGCCCAAGTTGCGCACGCAAGCCTTGGCAACCACGGGGTAAATCGCCTACGCTGGAAGCGCCGGCTGTTTGCCCCGCCACGGAGCAACACTCGCTTGGGGAGCGATCCGCCCCGGCGGTCGGCGCGGCCGGCCCGCTCCACCAATCACGCCTCCTGTGGGAGACTAGCTATGAACACCCCCCTTGCAAACCGCCCGGTTGTGGCCCGCCAGAAGGCAGTCTGCACGCGCCGGCGATTCCTTGCCGGCGCCGGTCCCACCGCACTGGCCCTGGCCAGCCTTTCGATGGCCGGCCCGCAAGCCTGGCCCGCTCCCGCCGTGGTCCGGCCGCGATTTCCCAAGGCCAAGCCCCGCCCCGACCTGCTCGACAAGGATTCACCCCAAGGACTCGAAGTCTTCCAGCTTACTACCGAGCCCGATGTCCCCAGCTCGCACCTGTATATGGAGGCCCAGGTCTTCACCCTCGACTCCAAGCGGTTCGTGCTTCACCGCTCGGCCACCGCCCACGGCAGCAGCAAGACCGATCCCAAACATCAGTATCTGCTCTGCGATCTGGAAAACGGCGGGGCACTCAGCCCCCTGACCACCGAACTGGGGGCCACCGGCGCGTCGGTCTCGCCCGACGGCAAGTATTGCTACTATTTCGTCGACCAGACCAGGCTGGGAGGGGGACGCTTGCTCCTCAACCGCGTGCGGCTGGATGGCACCGAGCGCCAGACGTTGTTCGTGCTGGATACCGCGTTGCCGGGC
>FWPU01008050.1_pt1 | contig 18454 bp, 17 predicted proteins | sample 2228361 | NCBI WGS metagenome assembly FWPU01 (sample SAMEA103939777, study PRJEB20133) | metagenome
AGCGCCGGAGGCGCGACCCAGGCTAGCCCAGGCCTTCAGGCCTGGGTGACGGGGCCTGTAACGATCGGGTTCAAGCCCCGGAGGGGCGGCCGAGCTGAGCGACTCCACGGCTCGGTCGTCCCTCCGGGACTCTCCGGACCTTCGGATCACCGCCCTTGCACCTGTCCCGAGTCCGAGCCGCCAGGCGAGACCCCGGGAACGCGCCCCAACCACCACCGGACAGCAGCCTGAAGGGCTGCCACAAAACGACCCGGCGCCAAACCGTCCACCCGCCGCCAACACCTTTAAACCCTTGAACCCTTAAACCTTTAAACCTCTTGAACCCTTCAAACCTCCGCCCCCGAACCGGAGATCCCCGAAGCGCAACGATCACCCGTTCACCTGGATCTTCAGCTTCGGCAGCTCCAGCATCACCTTCGACCGCGGCGGGACGCTCTTGATCACCCACACGTTGCCGCCGATGATCGAATCCCGGCCGATCACGGTATCGCCCCCCAGGATGGTGGCGCCGGCGTAAATCACCACGTTGTCCTCGATGGTGGGATGGCGCTTGCGGTTCCGCATCGCATCCGCCCCCTCCTTGAAGCTCAGCGCCCCCAGCGTCACCCCCTGGTACAGCTTGACGTTGTTGCCGATCTCGGCGGTCTCCCCGATCACCACGCCCGTACCGTGGTCGATGAAGAAGCTTTCGCCGATCCGGGCACCCGGGTGGATGTCGATGCCGGTCTCCCGATGGGCGTACTCCGACATGATCCGCGGAATCAGGGGCACCTGCAGCCGATACAGCTCGTGCGCCAGACGGTGCACCGTGATCGCCATCATGCCCGGATAGCTGAACACGATCTCGTTGATGCTCTTGGCCGCCGGATCGCCGTCGTAGGCGGCCTTGGCGTCCAGCGCCAGCAACCGCCGGGTTTCCGGCAGGGTCTTCAGAAACTCGATACAGGTCTGCTGGGCCTTCTCGTGGCAGACCTCCGGCTTCACTTTCTCCTCACCGCAACTTTGCCAGGCTTTGAAGATCTCGTCGCTGAGCTCCTCGTGGATCTCGTAGATCAGCTCGCCCACGTAGTAGCCGACACTGCCCCGCCCCACAAACTCCTTGCCGAAGAAACCGGGGAAAAGTACCGCCCGAAGTTTACACAGGGCGCCGATCACGCGGCGCTCGCTGGGAAGCGGAGTCTCGCCGAGGTGGTGGATCTGGTGTTCGCGGTCCTGGTAAGTCTCGGTGACCGCCTTGACGATGTGTGGAAGCTCGCCCCGACTCTTATAAGTTCTCACGTTCCACCCCGTGGACGGACCGGCGGCCAGGATGGTCCTGGACCCGCGGACCGTCGCTGTCTCAGGGGCCGATCTTATGATAGTTTCCCGAGGCACTTCAAAAACTTGCGGGCCGCCCTGCCCGGCCCTGGAAGGAGGATCGGCATGCACCCTCCCCTGACCTTGCTGAGTGAGGAAGAACGGCTGTTCCGGCAGACCGTACGGGACTTTGCCGAGACCGAAATCCGTCCCTGGGCGGCCGAAATGGACCGCGACGCTCACTTCCGGCCGGAGCTGTTGCGGCAATACTTCGAACTGGGGTTGATGGGGATCGAGATCCCCGAGCGGTGGGGCGGCTCACAGGCCGGCTTCTTCATGTCCATCCTGGCCGTGGAGGAGCTGAGCCGCGTCGACCCCTCCGCCGGGGTCATCTGCGACGTCCAGAACACCCTGGTCAACAACGCCCTGTTGCGCTGGGGCACCGAAACCCAGCAGGAAACGTATCTGCCCCGGCTGGCACGGGAATGGGTAGGCGCTTATGCGCTGTCCGAAGCCGGCGCCGGCAGCGACGCTTTCGCCATGCGCACCCGAGCCGTACGGGAAGGCGACGGCTGGCGCCTGGACGGCCAGAAGCTCTGGATCACCAACGGCGCCGAGGCCGACCTGTTCCTGCTGTTCGCCAACGCGGACCCTGCGGCCGGCTACCGGGGCATCACCGCTTTTCTCGTCGAGAAGTCGTTCCCGGGCTTCCGGCTGGGCAAGAAGGAAGACAAGCTGGGGATCCGGGCGTCGTCCACCTGCGAGGTGGTGCTGGACGGCTGCCGGGTACCGGCGGGAAACGTCCTGGGTGAAGTGGGCAAGGGTTACCGGATCGCCATGGAGACGCTCAACGAAGGGCGGATCGGCATCGGCGCCCAAATGGTGGGCCTGGCTTCCGGGGCGTTGGAGCTGGCGCTCTCCTATGCCCGCGAACGAACGGCCTTCGGGCGGCCGATTGCGGACTTCCAGGCGGTCCAGTTCGCGTTGGCGGAAATGTCCACCGAGCTGGAGGCGGCGCGGCTGCTGGTTTACAACGCGGCCCGGAAGAAAGAGGCGGGGGAGGATTTCGTGGCGGCGGCGGCACAGGCGAAGTACTTCAGTTCCTGTGCGGCGGAACGGATCGCGTCCCAGGCGCTGGAGATCTTCGGGGGCTACGGCTACACCCGGGACTACCCCATCGAAAAGCTCTACCGGGACGCGAAAATCGGGAAGATCTACGAGGGCACATCCAACATGCAGCTCCAGACGATCGCCCGTATGCTGTTGAGGGGATAGGGAGGGTTCAAAGGTTTGGCGCGTCGAGGTGTTCCTCAAGAACCCCGGCCGGTGGCCCGCGCCATCGTCTCCAGAATCTTGCGGGTTGCCGCGGCGACGGGTTGACCCTGGCCCGGAGACACCCACTGATAATCTTCCGCACCAGGCGAGCCCACTAACCGGCAGGCAAACGGCCGATACCGCAGATCACGGAACGTGATCCGGTGGCGAACGGGGATCAACTCCCGCAGGACCTCCACTTCCAGTCCGAGGTTGCCCGGCGAAAGGGCCGGGACTTGCGCGGCCTCAACGAAACCCGCCAGCATCGGCGGCTCCCAGAATCCACGGAGATACCTACCCTCGTGCCTCCGACGCATCAGGGTTCTCCCCTGGTCCTGGATGACTAACACTGTGAACTTCTCCACAACGGTTCGAGAACGACGCGACTTGCGGGGTAACTGATCCTGGATCCCAGCAGCTCGAGCAACGCAGCCGTCGGCTACCGGACAGTCCCGGCAACGTGGGGAGCGAGGTAGACATACCACTGCACCGAGCTCCATCAGGGCCTGGTTGAAGTCGCCGACCCGCCGTGCGATCTCCGGACTCCTCACCAGCTCTGAGAGTACCTCCCAGAGCTCCCGGTCGGCTCCCGGGTGTTGCACACCGAGGTAGCGGGTCAGCACCCGTCGCACGTTGCCGTCCAGCACAGGACAGACTTCTCCGAAGGCGATCGACGCCACCGCGGCGGCGGAATAGCGACCCATACCGGGCAGTTCCAACAGCAGCCTGCTGGAACGGGGGAAGTCCCCTCCGAACTCCGCCTGGATCTTCCTCGCCGCCTTGAGAAGGCTCGTCGCGCGCCGATAGTAACCCAGGCCCGCCCAGTGTTCCAGCACCTCTGTTTCATCGGCCGCGGCCAGATCTTCAAGGCGCGGGTACTTGGCGACGAACTTCCGGTAGTAGGGAATGACGACCGAGACCCGGGTCTGCTGCAGCATGACTTCCGACAGCCAGATCCTGTACGGGTCTCGTTCCCCCCGCCAGGGCAGTTCGCGGGCGTGCCGGTCAAACCAGCTCAGAAGCGAGGCTCCAATCCCGGCCAACTCCGATGCTCGTACCTTCATGGCAAGGCCGCAGGGCCGTAGGCTTCAGGCGTCACCTGTACTTCCGTCCCCGATCGGGTGAGTGTTCCAAGCGTGATGTGAGGCGATAGATCATCGCTGAGACTCGCCGTGTCAGGTTGCAAAGTCGTTCGAGTTCGCTTCGGTCGAGGTAGTCCTGATCGGCTGATCGTATCAGTTGAGACTCGAGTTCGCCGCAGCTGGCGATCCACAGGAACTGGACTGACTCGCGATTCCCGCCACGTTCGAACCCTTCCGCGATATTGGAGCTGACGGAAACAACGCTCTCCCGGACTTGCCTCGCCATGGCGAAGTCCCTCGCCATGGGATCCCTTCGGGTGATGGAGTACACCTCCCTCGCCCGTTGCCGCGCCAACTGCCGCACTTCCAGGTCGGTGAAATGCGAGACCGTCTTGCGACGTTTTCTCTCTTTGTCCATCTCAACCTTTATAACGCACGAGCTGCAAGAATTTGCCCGGTCAGCGAAGAGGAATATCGGGATCCCGGTCAACCGCCGACCTTTAAACCTTTGAACCCTTAAACCTTTGAACATTTGAACCCTTGCCCCCCTTTCTCCTCCCCGTCCACCTGCAGCCCGGAGCTTCCCGAACCGAGATCGTCGGGTTCCGCGACGGTGTGCTCCGGGTACGCCTCACCTCACCGCCGGTGGAAAACCGCGCAAATCGCCAGTTGATCGAGTTCCTCGCCCACGTCCTCCACCTCCCCAAATCGCGCCTGCGGATCGTCTCCGGATCCCGCTCCCGCCGCAAAACGGTTGCTGTGGAAGGGCTTACCCGGGACCAGGTCATGGCCCTTCTGCTACAATATGTTGAGGCATAGACAGGCGACCCCCACAAGATGTGGCGAGTGCCCGCTGGAAAAATGTCAGACCGACGCCATATGATCGCGGGCACTTTTCACCCCCGGGAGTCGCCACCGCGACCCGTCGGGCACGTTGACGGGAGGAGTCATGAAGAAGGCAGCCAAGCCCGCGCCCAGCTCAGCTTTGAAGTTTGACCGCTACTTCACCCGACCCGGCGTCCACCCCTTCGACGCCGTCGAGTGGGAGATCCGCTCGGCGGAGATCAAGGACTGGAAGACCGGCAAGGTGTCGTTCCGGCAGGACAATCTGGAGTTCCCCCGTTTCTGGTCGCAGCGGGCCACCGACATCGTGGCCAGCAAGTACTTCCGGGGACAGCTCGGTACCCCCAAGCGGGAATACAGCGTCCGCCAGCTCATCGGGCGTATCGCCGACACCATCACCAAGTGGGGCGTCAAGGGACACTATTTCGCCTCCGCCCAGGACGCCGAGGTCTTCAACCACGAGCTGACGCACCTGCTCTTGCACCAGATGGCGGCCTTCAACTCCCCTGTCCAGTTCAACGTCGGGATTCAGCCCCACCCGCAGTGCTCCGCCTGTTTCATCAATTCGGTGGAGGACTCCATGGAGTCCATCATGGCGCTGGCCCGCACGGAGGCGCTCATCTTCAAGGGCGGATCGGGCTCGGGCGTGAACCTCTCCAGGATCCGCTCCTCCCGGGAACCGCTGGCGGCGGGCGGCGTGGCCTCCGGGCCGGTTTCCTTCATGCGGGGGTTCGACGCCTTTGCCGGCGCCATCAAGTCGGGAGGCGCCACCCGGCGGGCGGCCAAGATGGTGATCCTCAACGTCGATCATCCCGACATCGAGGAGTTCATCTGGTGCAAGGCTCGCGAGGAGCAGAAGGCTCAGAAGCTGATCGAACTGGGCTACGACGACTCCATCGACGGCGAGGCCTACCAGAGCGTGCAGTTCCAGAACGCCAACAACAGCGTGGCGGTCACCGATGAATTCATGGAAGCGGTGGTCAACGACCGTGACTGGACCACCCATACCGTCACCACCGGCGAGCCCATGGACACCTACAAGGCCCGTGAGATTCTGGACTGGATCGCCGAAGCCACCTGGATCTGCGGCGATCCCGGCCTGCAGTTCACCAGCACCATCAACGACTGGCACACCTGCCCCAATTCCGGACCCATCAACGCCTGCAACCCGTGCTCGGAATACGTGTTTCTGGACAACTCCGCCTGCAACCTGGCCTCACTGAACCTGATGAAGTTTGTGGACGATGACTGCAACTTCCAGGTCGAGGCCTTCCGCCGGGCGGTGCGCCTGATGATCACCGCGCAGGAGATCATCGTGGACAACTCCAGCTACCCCACTCCGGAGATCGCCCGCATCAGCCACGAGTACCGGACCCTGGGTCTGGGCTACGCCAATCTGGGGGCGTGGCTGATGGCCCGCGGACTGCCGTACGACAGCGACCGTTCCCGCCAGCTGGCGGCGGCGGTCACCGCCCTGATGACGGGAGAGGCCTACCGTACCAGTGCGGAGCTGGCGGAGGCGCTGGGACCGTTCGAAGGCTTCGCGGCGAACCGGATCCCCATGATGCGGGTGATCCACAAACACCGTGACGCGCTGTCGCGCATCGATTCCGCGCTGGTGCCCATGGATCTGTTGCACGCTGCCATGGAGACCTGGGACGAGGCCATCCTGCGGGGAACCGACCACGGCTATCGCAACGCCCAGGTGACGCTGTTGGCGCCCACCGGCACCATCGCCTTCATGATGGACTGCGACACCACCGGCATCGAGCCCGACTTCTCGCTGGTTAAGTTCAAGAAGCTGGTGGGCGGCGGCACGTTGAAGATCGTCAACAACACGATCCCGCTGGCGCTGAAGCGGCTGGGCTACTCGCCCGAACAGGTGGAGTCGATTCTGAAGTACGTGGAGGCCAACGACACCATCGAGGGTGCGCCGGAACTGAAACCGGAGCACCTGCCGGTCTTTGACTGTGCCGACCGCCCGCGCAACGGCACGCGTTCCATCCACCATCTGGGCCACATCCGGATGTGCGGGGCGGTGCAGCCGTTCCTGTCCGGGGCCATCTCCAAGACCATCAACATGCCCAATGAAGCCACGGTGGAGGAGATCCGGGAGGCGTACCTGCAGGCCTGGCGGGTGGGAATGAAGTCGGTGTCGATCTACCGGGACGGCTGCAAGGCGGTGCAGCCCCTGAGCAACAAGGAGGGCAGGGCGAAGGCGGCGGGCCCGGTCCACCGCAACATGCCCAAGGACCATCCGGCCTACCAGCACGAGTTCCGGATCAAGGGGTTCAAGGGTTTCCTGACCATGGGCTTGTATCCGGACGACAACCAGTTGGGCGAGATCTTCCTGAACTTTGCCAAACAGGGGTCGACCTTGCAGGGTCTGGCGATGGCTTGGGCGATCGCCATCTCCATGGGTCTACAGCGGGGGGTTCCACTGCAGGACTACGTGCGGATGTTTGCGGCGATGAGCTTCGAGCCGGCGGGCTTTACCGACAATCCCCAGATTCCGTTTGCCAGTTCGATCCCGGACTACGTGGTGCGGTACCTGGCGTCGAAGTACCTGAGTCCGGAGGAGCAGGAGGCGCTGGGGATCCACAACGTGAAGCCGAACGGGTCGGTGCAGCAGGGGGTTCAGGTGAAGTTCCCGGAGCCGCCGGTGGCTGCCGGTGGAGCGTCGGCGCGGCTGCTGTCGGAGGCGCGCAAGGGCGAGTCGCCGACCTGTCTGAACTGCGGCAACCTGATGCTGCGTAACGGCAGTTGCTACGTGTGCACCGGCTGCGGCAGCACGTCCGGGTGCTCGTAAAGGTTGGCGACCGCAGATCCCCGAAGGGGATCCACAATGGCAGCCCGACCACGGCGCCGTCACCCCTGGATGCCGGCCCACCGGAAGCGCCGGAGGCGCGACCCAGGCTGAGCCCAGGCCTTCAGGCCTGGGTTCACAGGCCTGTGACGTAACGGTGTTGCGGGGTTTCCGCGAAGCCCGCGCCAGCGGGCTGAGCCTTGGAGTGCGGAAGCTTGCTTACGCTTTGCCCCCCGTTCCCTCGGCACCCGGCCGTAAAGCTGCGGCGCCGGTGATGATCCTCCTCGATACGTCGGCTGGGTATCTACACGGCCGCCTGTCCTGGGGCGGCGCCCTGCGGGCTTGCCCCAGGCTCTCACCGCTGGACCGACGCCTCCGGCGTCCTCCCACCGACCGCCGGACGCCTGGCCCGCCACGACCCAACGCCGACACGTGAACCCTGGGGCAGTCCGCCCTGCTGGCTTGCGCTCGCCACTTTGGGTAGCCACCTACCCACGAGCCGGTAGACGCATACTGCCTTGCACCCTGTGTCGGCCGCCGGAAACCCTTACAAATTCGGTTGGGGCCGGGACCCGCGGAGCCCGGCGGACGCGCGCTCCCGCCCTTTTCAGATCCAGTGGCTGCCGTGTTTCGGAAGGTTTTCCCTGGTTCTGGCACGTGTCTTGCTTGAATGGAGCGACAGATTCGGTTTCAACCAGAATTACTGCCCCGAAAGGCGGTTCAAGCTGAACATGAAGAATACGACTTGGATATGGACTCTCTCAGCCCTGCTGCTGGCGGTTCAGCCGTCATTGAAGGCAGACCCGGTCTCGTTGACGCCCACCTCTGGGACTCTCAACACCTCCCGCTGGGAGGGCAATCAGACCTCGCAGGCTCAGATCGATAGCGCGATCGCGTCAATCATCGGATCGGCCACCGTTCAATACAAACAGGACGTCGGGCAACCTGAGACAGGTGCCTTGGCGTCTTTTTACATGACGACTTTCTCAAACACTCCAAGCGATCCGATGGATGCCCTCATCCAGTACACAGGCGGGCCGGGCGATCCATTCATTGACCCCGGTACCGCCTTTCTCCTGGTCAAGGATGGAAATCAGGACCCCGCATGGTATCTGTTCAAACTGTCCGCCTTCAACTGGGACGGAACGAGCAACATCACCCTCACGGGTTTCTGGCCCAACCAGGGTGCGATCTCGCATGTCACGATTTACGGCAACGTTGGCACCCGCGTCCCCGAACCCGGAACGCTGGCCCTGCTCGGCCTCGGCCTGTTGGCTGGCGGCCTGGCCCGGCGCCGTCGCGGCTGATCTCCGCCTTTCGCTCCGATCCACCCCGAGGGGAGCCTCACCGGCTCCCCTTTTTCTTTTTCGCGATCACCAACACACCCGCAAACCCGCAACCCCGTAACCGGCGCAAAGACGCCTCCGGCGTCCTCCCCACCGACCGCCGGACGCCTTACCCGCAACGACCCCACGCCGACACGTGAACCCTTTGAACCCTTAAACGGGTGCCACACGTTCCATCGCAACCATCCCCTGGAACGGCCGGACGACATCCCTCCGGCCCCTGCAACCGGGGAAAGGACGCCGAACGCATCGCCCCAGCCTCAGGGCAGCCGCCCGGCGGGCTTGCGCTTGCCACGCATTGGGTAGCCGCCTACCCAGGAGCCGGCATTCGCATACTGCTTTCGTCCCTTTGTCGGCCGCCGGAAACCCTTACAATTGCGGTATGGGGCCGGGACCCGCGGAGCCCGGCGAACGCGCACTCCCGCCCTCTCCGATAACCAGTGGTTGCCGTGTTTCGGAAGGTTTCCCCGGTCTGGCACGTGTCTTGCTTCAGGAAACAGCAGTTTTCGTTTCAACCAGAAAACGGTGCGCCGAGAAGGCGGTTCACGCTGAAAGGGAAAAGGATGAGAAAACCGCTCTTTGCACTCCCGCTGTTGGCAGTGACAATGTTCGTATCCCCCCGTGTCTGGGCTGACCCCTGGAATGTAGGGGACGAGGTCACCTACTACCTGGCGAGCAGCAACCGGATCGGGGCATGGACCTACAGTGGCACATTCCTGGGCTACGGCGGGCTGTTCAAGATCACCAACCAGGATACAGGTGCCGAAGTTTACACGTTCTGTCTCGAAATGGACGAGTTCATTTCGAACCCCTCCTACGTTCAGGGCGTCAGCGGTATCGCCCAACTCGGCGGCCGCAACACCAACAGCGGCGACCCCCTGTCCGATGCCGCCCGATGGCTGTATGCCCAGTACCTCAGCGGAGCTTCCGGCTACCAGAATGTGAAGGCTTTGCAGCTGGCCATCTGGTGGCTGGAGGATGAATTTTACGACTGGCAGAAAGGCAGCTATGCCACTCCGCTGGACAACTGGGCGGCGTTTTACGACACCAAGGTGTCAGGCGTGGGTACCACCGCCAGGAACTATGTCCAGAACGCCCTGGCCAACGCCGGCAACGCTCCGTCCAACATCTACGTGTTGACCTTGCGGGGCGGATCGGACGGCGTTTCCGGCGCCCAGCGCCAGGACTATCTCGTGCGGGTATCGGAGCCCACCACCCTGATCCTGCTGGGCGGCGGCCTGGTGGCGACCGGCCTGTTGCCCCGCCGTCGAAGCCGCTCGTAAGCGTTCCCGGAACTGTCGGCCGACTTGACAATCCCTTGCCTCCAGGGCGCGGCGTCAGCGACCGCCAGCGCCGGCGAAGTCCCCTTGGGAAAGGCTGCGGGGTTCACGAGCGACCGCCCCCACCGGACCCCGCAACCGGCACCGAGACGCCGAAGGCGTCGCCTCCACCCACCGATCGCCCGACCCCCACACCTCAGCATCGCTCGTCTGACGCCTCCCCCAAACGACTTGGCTTCGACACCGTGAACCTTCAAACCCTCCAACCTCTGCCACCTCCTGCACCGAAGATTCCCGACGGGCGTTCCGGAGGCCCCGTGGTTTTCTGGTGCCGTCGGCGAATCTTACACTTATGTCTCCACTGCTCAGCCCGGTGATTGATAAATTCAGCACCATAACTGGGCGAGTACTGTTGGCACATATGTTGCTTTCGAGCCAGATGCGACACGAGAACCGAAAGGAGGGCTCGATGAAACTGGGGACAAGGCTGTGCCTGGTTTTGCTGACTTTGCTATTGCCCACCGCGTTTGTCTTGGCTGACGGAGTCTCGCTGTACGTTGACTCCGCACCCAACGTCTACGGCTCCCCGCAGTGGGCTCCCTGGTGGACCGCCACCAAGACTGACGTGGCCGGGGGAACATTTACAAACTTGCGGACAGGCACCTATCCCGGCAGCTTTTGCATCGATCCTTATGACGAGATCGTGTACAGCACGGGAGATCTTGGGAAGCGTCTCCACTGGATCTATTGGATCCCTGGCACCACCAAGGAGGCTCTGCAGGGCCTGTTTCAGGTGAAGTGGGTTATCGACTGGGACGGCACAAACTGGACCTATGACTGGTCGACGAACAATTGGGCTTTGGACGGACCAGAAGTCGGTTGGGTGCAGCCTGGCAGTTGGGAGAACTATAACGGGGGGGTCATCGGCACTTTTGGTTTCGCCTGGTGGGCGGTGGACGATGATGCGCTACCCAACTCCACTGACAGCAATCCCTACAACGAGGTCGACCAGGCGGATATTGACGCGCTGCGCGACCTCGTGCTGGTCATGCAGACCTTCGCCACCGGGATTGTCCGCTATCGCCCCGACCAGAACAGCGAGTGGCAATACACCAGTCTCCAGGTATGCGTGAGGACTCCGGAGCCTGCGTCGCTGCTCCTGCTGGGGCTGGGTTTCGGCAGTCTGGCATGGCGCTGGCGCCGCCGCTAGTCAGTCAGGGGTTCTTCTCTGAGGGAGCCGTCGGAGTTGCGGCGGCCCCCTCCCCCGGAACGGCCGGGCGGTATCCCTCCGGCGCCCGCAACCAGTGGAACGACGCCGAAGGCGTCGCCTCAGCATTTGCCGAACCGCAGATCCCCGAAGGCGATCCAGGTCAAGTCCCAAATTTCCTGTAAAAAGTTAGGCCACGCGAGCGGTACTCCTTCTGGTCGCCGTCGGCTGCCGGTTAACCGGCAAGTCTTCATTCAGGATCTGCTTTCTCAGCTGAGCGATCTGCTCCCGCTCAAAGTAGCTGAACTGCGCTTGGGACCAGCGCGCACTGACCCGGATCAGCACCCCGAACACCAGCTCTCGCGCATGATGCGATGCACGGTCTTGCGTTCCACCTGCCAGCCCCGGCGCCGCAACAGCGCCCAGATCCGCCGGTAGCCATAGGTTCGGCAGCGGTCCTGCAGACAGAGCTCCCGGACCGCGGCACGCAGGTCCGCACGGCCGCTCACCGGGCGGGAGCGGCGGCGGGACGAAGAGGACCGCAGCGGACCGACCCACCGGGCCGCACAGGCGACGGGAACCTCAAAGCAGCGGGCCAAGCGTCGCACGCTCAGACCCGACTGGTGACGAACCGTCCGCACCGTCAGCTCCAACCTTTCGTTTTTTTTAAGCGCGAATCGCCAGCGCCTGATCGCCGGCCAGCTGTTCCAGCTCGGCGACACGCCGGGTCAGCTCCTCTTCTCGGCTGCTGGCGCGAGGAGTCTCATGGTCGATGCCTTGGCGCAGCAGTTCCAGCGCCCGGTCGCGCAGCTTATAGGCGTAGGTCGAGCTGATCTGGTGTTTGCGGCACACTTCGGCCTGCGAGAGCTTTCCGGCAATCAGGTCGAGGACAATTTCCAGTTTCTGTTCGTTCGTGAATTTCGACACCTTGGGCATGGGCACCTCCAGCGGCACAGGGCGCGAGGTCTCCTTTCATAGGTTCACAAACCGAGCCTAACCGCTCGGTCTGACCTCGCATCGCCTCGCTTTTTACAGGGATTTTGGGCCGTTATCGGAGATCCCCGCAGGGGGCCCAGGCTGGGCATCCCACAGGGCTGCCAGACCGTAGCCGTAGGTCGCCCCTGCGGCGACCTACGGAACGCCGCGTGTGAGAAACGAAAACCGGCACCCTGAAGGGGTGCCAGAGGTTCAACCGCAACCATCCGCACCGGAAGGCCGGGAGCATCCCTCCGGGCCGCCGACGCCGAGCTGGGGCAGGATCCCCACGCCGTCTTGGGACTCACTCTGGCGCACGCATTCAGCGTGCTTCCCAAACCTTGGGCGTTCCCTGTCCCGGACCTCCCGGCTTTCGGATCACCGCGCTTTCCCGCTTGGACACCGGGCGGCGCTCGTGGCACCGAGCTACCGGTTCACCCGCGGGATTCCCGGAAGAACCAACCCCCTCGGGGGTACCTGATCGAACACGACCACCGTGATCTCCGCCAAGGCGTCGGAAAGCCTTACAGAAATGTCGGTTCGGGGATTTCCACCGTGAAGCGTCTTGTCGCCGAAACCCGCCTCGGACTTGCCTTCTTGGGCAACCTAGATCATATCGCAAACTGGCATGCGCTGTGCACGGACTGATTGCAGGCGAACGAGAGAGTCAGGTCACCTGCTCAGCGGGGTCTACAAGGAGGTACGCAGAATGACTACCCGAGGCAGAATTATCTGGACAGTGGTTCTATCATCGGCTCTCAGCGGTCTGCTTTACGCCGATGAGGTTATCCTGGGACCCGACAACCAACGGGATGATTTGGGCTACTACTACGTGATCACGGGAGGGAAGTTCCCTACCGGGACCGTACCTAATGGGGATAATGCGAGCGGCGGGACCTTCCGCTTTCTTCTCGATGATCCGGCGTGGGGAGGATATCCCCTTGGGCAATGGAACAAGGACGACTGGTTCCCGTCGAACGCAAGCATCGCTCTTACTCTCCTAAACAACGGTAATATTCTTTACGATAACAACGGCATCGAGGACGGCACCTACGGTGACCACTATGACGCCACCGGCCTTGCATCCAGTGCGAACAAGCCCGGGCTCTACCGGGGCTATTCCATGTCGAACAACTACGACTGGATCTACGCGGGCTACTTTAAGCTTCTCGAGGCCATCACCATCAACGAGATCATCGGATACTATGATGAGAACTCTGGATTCAATTCCAATTCACCAAACATCATGTACGACATGAACATCTGGTCGGCGTATCAGGATAACCCGACCGGCAACCCTAATAGCTGGATGCCCGCAGTCAACTCCTTTACCGGAGATGTCTTTTCGGCAAAGAATACTCCGGGCACGTTTACCTGGTCTTACACGGGTGTCGATCGAATTTTTGGTGATGACTATGGGAATGCCCATGATCAGATTTTTCGGATCAGCTTCAAACTCGAACAACCGATCACACTTCAGCCAGGGGTCTATTTCTTCAGCCATGACGCCGAAATCGTCCCCGAACCAGCCACTTTGACCCTGCTCGGCCTCGGCCTGCTGGCCGGTGGCCTGGCCTGGCGCCGTCGCGGCTGATCTCCGCCTTTCGTTCCGATTACACCCCGAGGGGAGCCCCACCCGGCTCCCCCTTTTCTTTATCGCGGTCGCCACCCCCCCCGAACCCCGCGACCCGTAAAAAGAGGCCGAAACCCCTAAACCTTTGAACCTCCCCCCCTCACGCCTCCTCCGACCCCTCCCGAATCGTCGGAACCCTTGACACTCCCCGCGACTCCGATCGCGGGGCCCGCTTCCGCGCCGCATCCATAACTGCCTGTGCCGAAACTACTTACGAACTTCTTCGTCCTTGGCACGCCAATTGCTACCTTCCCTCGCAGCAGACTCGAACCCGGATGCCCCGGGTGGAGGGACAAACTGAGGACTTGGAACAGCGCATGGTACGAAAACAAGCAGTACTCGCAATCCTGTTGGCTTCGATTCTCCTGGCTCTGGCCCCGGCGGCCTGGGCCGGCCCGGTGGACATACAGATCCTCTGGCCCGGCAGCATCGGCACCGGTGTGGCCATCAGCTCGAACAGCGGGGGCACCTACACCACCGTCTTTGCCGGGACGCTGAAGATCCAGGTGGGCAGCACCACTACCTTCGGCTATTGCGTCGACCTTGAACACACCATCGAGTGGAATACACCGTATCCCGCCGACCTGGTGTCCACCTCTTCGGTGCCGCCCTCCGGCAACTACGATCTGGCCAAGGCGGCATGGCTTCTGAACACCTACGGCGGCTCGCTGCCGACGCTGGACCATCACGTCGCCCTGCAGCTCGCCATCTGGAACGCCCTGTACGACAACGACAGCGATGTGGGCAACGCCGGCTCCTTCCGTTCCAATGCCAGTGCGAACGTGGTGAGTATCGCCAATGCCATGCTGGCGGCGCTGTATGCCGCCGGTTACTCCGGAAGCCAGGCCATCCTTATCGACACTGAGGACATCGCCGGAACCACGTACACCCAGAACTTCATCATCACGCCGGAACCCACCGCGCTGGTTCTGCTGGGGACCGGAATGCTGGCGCTGGCCCTGGTGCGGCGGCGCCAACACTGAACTTTGAAGGTGCGGTCCGGTTGCGCGCAGGCCGGGCAGGCTCCAGCCCCACCCATCTGAGCTGAAAGGACATGGAAGGGTTGGGGTTTGCCGAGGGCCCGCTGGAAGGCGAAACGGGCACGAGGAACGGAGTCGGAAGGATCGACGGCCGATGGTTGGCCGGTCGACTTAAAAAGAGGAAGACAAGACCGAAGTCTCTATTAAGGGAGGAATTCGAATGAAGCTCTATTTGTCAGTGCTGGTTTTCATCGCGGTGACGGCCGCGGCGTTGGCAACGCCTCCGGCTCCCGTCCCCGAACCGTCCACGCTGATCCTGCTGGGACTGGGCGTGGCGGGCCTGGGTTTGGCGTCCCGCCGCCGGCGGTAGCCACGCTTAGCGTTTCTCGGTTCCTGGTTTCGGGTTGCTGTTTCCCCTTTCGGAAACCGGAAGCCCGGAACCAGACCAGGACGCCCTGCCCCTACCCTATCCGCAACCACCAGTACTTCAGGATGGTGGGCAGGTGACTGCCCAGGATCATCCGCCCCCCGACGGACAGATCCTGCGGGTTTCCGCGACCGCCGGTGCGAAAGTCGAAAGACTCCACCCTCACCCGGCTCTCGTCCAGCACACCCGCGCCCTGCCGGGCACACTCTTCCAGATACTGCCGCTGGGGACTGCCTGGATCATCGGGGTTGTGACAGCTCACCCGTGAGTTGAAATACAGCAGGTACTTCGTCGCGTGGAAGTCCAGCGCCACCGGATCGGTGGAGGCCAGAACCGCGCCCGTCCACGCTACCGGCGCTTCGGTGCGGGAAGCCAAGCCGACCCATTCGGCGGTGGTGATGTTCAGATCCGGACGGCGGATGTGCCGCATGTAGAAGCCGATCTCGGCTCCGATCATGCCGGGCCGCGGGCCCGGAGCCCACTTGTCGAAGGGGAACGAGTGGAAGTTGTAGTAGTCTCCCACCAGTCGCCCGTTGTGGTGGGGGTCGGGCCCTCCGCTCAGATCCGTCACTCCCAGGAAGTTCTTGATGGCGCTGGTGGCGCCGCAGTAGGTGCTGTGATGGTTGAGGGCGGCCAGGTTGACGAAGCGCAGGGGCCGGCCAGTGTAACTCCCCCGCTCCCAGACACCGTGCCGGAAGTCTACCATGGTTCCCCGGTCGGTTCTGAAAACGGGGTAGGTCATCAGGACCCGGCGCGAGTCGGGTCCGGAAAGCCCGTTGTGGAAATCCAGCAGGGGAACCCCGAGGGTACCGTCGCAGAACACGTAACCGGGACCATCCTGGGGCCCGGCGACCCGGCGGGCACCGGCGGCGACGTTGATCCAGTGACTGACCGTGAAACGGTCGCCGTATCTCTGTTTCAGCCGGCCACCCAGCTCCTGGAAGTTCCGGATGCCGGGGAGGTCAGCGTTCCGTTCGAAGTCCTGCGCCCAACCCGAGGCTTTGGACACCCATGGGGAAGCGCCGCGATGGCAGTTTTCCGCCAGCACGACTTCCCCTTCGAAGCCTCCCGGACGGTTGAAAACCAGATCCACCAGCGCCCGGGTGGCAGCCAGATTGGGCGCGCCCTGATTCCACCACTGAACGTTGGGCTTGATGACGACGACATCGTCGGGACCGAAAAGCCGCTGGACCCCGCCCATCAGCTCCAGGACTTTGGCCAAATTGCGGACGGGACCGCCATTCAGGGCGCGGCAGACGGTGGCCTGGGCTTCGGCGGCGTTCGGGCCGGCCCACCCCGACGAACCGGATGGCGCTTCAGTCAATCGCACACCGGCCGCCAACCCTGCAGCGGCCGCCTTCATGAACGACCGACGGTCTGACATGGGTCTGTCCTCGTTGACAGATAAACCCCGACATCGAAGGGGAAAGACGCGATTGGGGTCATTCTACCCCTTCCACCGCCCACCTGCAACCGCTGTCCCCTCTGAAGGAGCACCATGTTCGGCGAAAAACAGCCGACCCCACGGGCGCCGGAGTGCTCTCGAGGTCAACGTTGCCTGCCGCCACGCCCCACCGGCTGCAGCCCCGCCATGAATTCCTCGTAGGAGTGGTCTCGGGTCAAAGGCACCCGAACCTTGGCGATGGGTCCGGCCGGTGCACCTCCCCAGAACACGCCGGGAGGAATGCTGCGGGTCACGGTAGTACCAGCCTTGACCACCGACCCTTCACCGATCCGCACCCCCGGCAGCACCACGCAATGAGGGCCGATGAAGACGTTCGCTTCGATGATCACCGGCCGGAAACCCTGCTGAAGGCGTCGCGGACCCCAGTGAAAGTGGGCGAAGATGGAGGTCCGCAGCCCGAGAGTGGAGTTGTCGCCTAGGCTGATGGCTTCGGGGTACAGTTCGTCCAGGTAGACGTACTGGCTGATCCATACGCTGCGACCCACATGAACCCCCCGCATCCGGTGGAGCGCCGGCCGGAGGGAATCACCCCCGGGCGCGACGAACGCCAGCTTGGCCAGCAAACGCTGATAAATCCCCGACATCCTCCCCCCGACATCGCTGGAGAACTCTGTGGTTCGACATCATATCAGGGTTTCAGCGTCTCCGCCCCGGCGTGCAGATAGCGGGCCGCCTCGCGCTTGGCCCGGATGTCAGCGAACACCCGTTCCACCTGCTCCTCCGTCAGACCCACTGCCGGCGCTGTCTCCGCCGCCCCCAAGCCGTGGTCCAGAGCATAAAGGCACAGGTCCATCTCACGCCACGGCAATGAGAAATAAAACTCGTCCTGGGTTTGCGGCAACGAAAAGGTGTCGGTGGTGGGCGGGCGGCGCTGCACCTCCTGGGGCAGCCCCAGGAATTCCCCCAGTTGGTAAACCTGCGACTTGTAGAGATGGGCGATGGGCTTCAGATCCGCCGCGCCATCCCCGTTCTTGACGAAGAAGCCCTGGTCATACTCCAGCAGGTTCGGCGTTCCCGCAACCGCGTAGTGCAGCCGGTCCGCCCAGTAGTACTCCAGCATTTTCCGGACGCGCTGCTTGAAGCTGTTGGCGGCCAGAATGCCCAAATAGGCGTCCAGCGTCAGACGCGCCCGCCGAACTTCTCCTCCCGGCGACTGCGCCACCACTTCGAACAGCCGATAGCCTTCGCCCTGCAGCACTGAAGGCAAGACCACCTTGCACCGCCATTGCGGCCCATATTCGGGGATCACCTCGCGGACGGCGGCGTCGCGGCGCCGGTAACAACCCAGCGCCTCCAGCACCGGCGTGATATTCTCCAAAATCCAGCGGATGCCCAGTGCCTCCGCCACCTGCCTTCCCAGCTCAGGCGTCTCCTCCGCCGATTCCGCTTCCGGCAGCAACAGGCCGCACACCCGCTCCTTCCCCACCGCCCTCACCGCCAGTGCCGCCACCACACTGCTGTCGATGCCTCCCGACAGGGCCACCACCACGCCCTTGCGCCGCATCCGCCGCAGGTAGTCCAGGATGAAGCCGCCGATCCGCTCCACCTCCACCGCACAGTCCAAATCCAGAACGCCCGTTCCCAGCATCGCTTCACCCCAGAGACCGGCAGCCCGAAAGCCCGCAACCCATACCCTACTCCCCAGCCAGGCGCCGTTTGTCGATCTTGCCCGACGGGTTTTTCGGCAACTCCGGACGGATCTCCACCAGTTTCGGCACCATGAAATCCTCCAGATGTCCGGCACAGTGGCGGAGAATCTCCCGCTCGGTCAAGCGGCACCCGTCCTTGAGGCTGACGAAA
>FWPU01008051.1_pt1 | contig 18452 bp, 16 predicted proteins | sample 2228361 | NCBI WGS metagenome assembly FWPU01 (sample SAMEA103939777, study PRJEB20133) | metagenome
CGGGGCTGGTTCTGATGGGCGGGGCGGGCGCGTGAACCTGGACGATGTCGCCATCGACCGGGAGGGGTTCCGGCTGGCGCTGGCGCTGGGCATCGGCCTCCTGCTGGGAGCCGAGCGGGAGCGACGCAAAGGGGAGGGGCCGACGCGGGGCGCGGCCGGCATCCGCACGTTCGCGCTCGTGGCGCTGGCGGGGGGCGTCGCGATGGTCCTGGGCGGCGGCATCGTGCTGGCGGTGGCGCTAGCCTTCGTGGCAGCGGCGATGGTCGGCGCCTACCTGGTGGGCGACCGGACCGACCCGGGGCTCACCACGGAGGTGGCGGTGGTGGTGGCCTTTCTCCTGGGGGCGCTGGCCCAGCGGGAGCCACAGATCGCCGCGGGGCTCGCGGTGGTCGTCACCATCCTCCTGGCTGCGCGCGAACAGCTCCACACGATCGTGTCGCGGGCGCTGACGGAGCAGGAAGTGCACGACGGGCTGCTTTTCGCCGGGGCGGCGCTCGTCATCCTGCCGCTGGCGCCGAACGAGCAGCTCGGGCCGTACGGGGTCTTCAACCCGTTCGTGATCTGGCGGCTGGTGGTGATTGTGATGGCGATCGGCGGGCTCGGGTACGTGGCAGTGCGGCTGCTGGGCGCGCGGGTGGGCCTGCCGCTTTCGGGGCTGGCATCGGGCTTCGTTTCGAGCTCCGCGACGATCGCAGCGATGGGTGCCCGGGCGCGGGAGAACGCGGGCATCCGCACGCCCGCCGTGGCGGCCGCGGTGCTTTCGACGGTGGCCACCGTTGCCCAGATGGTGGTCGTGGTGGGTGCGACCGACCGCCGCACGCTGGCGGAGCTGTGGCCGGCGATGGCGTTCGCAGGTGTGGCGGCCGTGGGGTACGGGGCGTTCTTCGGCCTGCGGGCGCTGCGCGATGCAGCGGCCGACCACCACCAGCCGGGCGGGCGCGCCTTCGAGCTGCGTACGGCGGTGGTGTTCGCAGGGACCGTGACGGCGATCCTGCTTGCCTCCGCCGCGCTGAACGACTGGCTGGGCGGCCGCGGCGTGCTCATCTCGGCTGCCGTGGCCGGGTTCGCCGATACGCACGCGGCGGCGATCGGCGTCGCAGCGCTGGCGGCGGCAGGTCGCCTCGACCCGGGGGACGCGACGGTGCCAATCCTCGCGGCATTCACGACGAATTCGGTGACGAAGATGGCGCTCGCGGCGGTGACGGGCGGGCGGCGCTTCGCGGTCGAGGTCTGGCCGGGGGTCATTGCGACGGCCGTGCTCGCCTGGGGGGGCTGGCTGGTGGCCGGCGCTGCAGCCAGCTAGCAGCGGCCTTCTTCGTCGGCGTGGGCAGGACGCACCACGAGGACGCGGCCGCGCAGGACGGTGCCGTTGAGGGCGGCCACGGCGGCGAGCGCCGCGGCTTCGTCATCGAAGTGGCAGAGCGCGTAGCCGCGGGGCAGCCCGGTCGCCGGGTCGATGGCGAGCTCGGGCGGGGCGCCGGGACCGAACGGGGTTAGCAGGCCGGCCAGTTCCTCCGCCGTCGTGAGGTAGCTGAGATTGCCGATGTAGAGGTGCAGGTGGGTGGTCCTTCCGGGGCGGCACACGGCCGCCAGTGCACGCGAGGGGCTGACCTTTCCAGCGTACCACGCCGGGGGCCAGGGGCCGCGCGCGATCAGATCTCGGCGCGGACGACGTCTTCCGGGGGGGCCTCGGGGAGGGGCGGCAGATCGCGCGGGCTGCTGATGCCGAAGTGCTCGAGGAAGCGGATGGTGGTGCGGTAGAGGCGTGGCCGACCGGGGCCATCGCCGACGCCCGCCTGTTCGATGAGCCCGCGCTGCTCGAGGATGGCGACGTGGCGGTCGCTGTTGACGCCGCGGATGGCCTCGATCTCGGCCCGGGTGCACGGCTGGCGGTAGGCGATGATGGTGAGCGTTTCGAGCGCGGCCCGGCTGAGCCGCTGGCCGTGCCCGCCGCCGAGGAGGGCCTCGACGTAGGGGGCGTACTCGGGGGCGGCGCCGAGCTGGTACTTCTGGCCGTCTTCGATGAGGCGGAGGCCGCGGGCCTGGTAGTCGGCGGCGAGCTGCTGGAGGGCCTTCCGGGCGGCGGCTTCGCTCACGCTGGCGGCGCGGGCGAGCGCGCCGAGGGACTGCGGCTCATCGGCGACGAAGAGGAGCGCCTCGAGCACCCAGGGGAGCTCGTTGGCGGGCGGCGGGTGGGGCGGGCGCGCCTCACTCATTGCGCTGCACCGGCGGGTCGTCCCAGCGCGGCGGCTCGGGCTCGCGCGCGGCCGGGAAGATGGGAGCCGGCGGTGGCGGCTGGGGCGGGGCGGAAGCCCGCGGCGGCACGGCGCCGGCGGGGCGGGCGGCGAGCTCGTCGTAGCTGATGCGGATGGTGGGCCGGGCGACGGACGTCACGCCTACCTGCTCGCGCAGCACGGCGTGGATCGTATCGGCGATCGCCTTGGTGGCGTGCGCGATGCTGACGCTCGGCTGGATGACGGCCTCGATGTGGCTGGTGACGGAGCCGGAGCGGAGGTCGACCCGCGGTTCGGCGCGCCGCACCTCGGGCATGGCGTTGAGGGCGTCGCGCAGGATCCCTTCGAGCGTGGCAGCGGGGAGTTCGACGACGCCGCCATCCTGCTGGCGAAGGGAGAGCATGCCGCGCGAACGGGCTGGGCCGGTGCGCCAGACGGCGGCGAGGAGTGCGAGGAAGCCGACCAGGGCAACGGCCGCGAGGAGGAGGCCGAAGAGGGCGCGCGCGCCATCGCTCGCGACGATGAAGGCCTGGAGGTTGAAATCGCCGATGCGGATATCGAGCTTCTTCTCCTGGTTCCAGGCGAGGGCGAAGAGGCCCCCGCAGGCGGCGAGGAGGGCGACGCTGAGGACGGCGAGGAGGATGCGGCGGAGGGCGTTCATCGTTCCTCCCGGGCGAGGGTTCCGCGCACGCCGTCATGGTACACCTCGCCGAGTTCAACCAGCGTAATGCGGTTGCGCAGCGGTTCGGCCGAGGCTGCGTACACGGGGACGTAGGTATCGGTGTGCCCGAACCATTCGCCGTGCTTCTCCTCCTCCCAGAGCACGGGGCGCACCGTGCCGCGGTGGGCCGTCCGGAAGGCCAGGGAGAGCTCCTCGGCGAGGGCGAGGAGGCGGGCCATCCGCTCCCGCTTCACCTCCGGCGGGAGCTGCCCGGGCATTCGCGCGGCGGCGGTGCGGGAGCGCTGAGAGTAGGGGAAGGCGTGGATGCGCGCGAACCCGACCTCGCGGCAGAGCGCCAGGGTGGCCGCGAAATCCTCCTCCGTCTCGCCGGGGAAGCCGGCGATGACATCGGTCGTTATGGCCGCACCCGGTACGGCGGCGCGGATTCGCTCGGCGGCAGCGCGGAACTCGGCTGCCGTGTAGCGGCGCCGCATGGCAGCGAGGACGGCCTCGCTCCCGGACTGGAGGGCGAGGTGGAAATGCGGCATGAGGCGCGGATCCTGCCAGAGGGCGAGGAGCTCGGGCGTAATGTCCTGCGGCTGGAGCGAACTGAAGCGGAGGCGGGGGACATCGGTGCGTTCGAGGATGGCGGAAATGAGGTGGTGCGGGCGGAGCGGTGGGTCGAAGTCCCGGCCCCAGGCCCCGAGCTGGGTGCCGGTGATGACGACTTCGCGCGCCCCGGCCTCGACGGCGCGTTCGACCTCCCGGGCCACGAGGTGTGGCAGGCGGGAAGCTTCGCGACCGCGAGTCCGGGGAACGATGCAGAAGGCGCAGACGTCGTTGCACCCTTCCTGGGCCTTGATGAAGGCGCGCGTGAGGCCGGGCACGAGCGGCGCGGCCGCCGGCGCGGGGTCGCGGGGGGCGTCCCCTGCCCCCACCGCTGCGGCAAGGAAGGCGACGAGCTCGGCCTTATCGGCGTCGCGCGTGCCGGCCACGAAGTCGGCGCCGAGCGCCTGCACGGCTTCGGCGCCGGCCGACTGGGGGAAACAGCCGGTGACGGCGATGCGGGCTGCCGGGGCGACGCGGCGCATGGAGCGGATGAGCTTGCGCGACTTCGCATCGGCGACGTGGGTGACGGAGCAGGTGTTGATGACGTAGGCGTCGGCCTCGCAGACGTGGTCGACGACGGCGAAGCCGGCGCTGCGCAGCCCGGCGGCGATCTCGGCGGAATCGGCGAGGTTGAGCTTGCAGCCGAGGGTGAGGACGGCGGCGAGCGGCGGCATCGGCATGGCCCTCCTAGGGTACGGCACCGGGGGCGGAGCGGGCGCGCCGAGCGGGGCCGCGTGCGAAACTGGCGCCATGGCCCGCCTGCGCCCCAAGCCGAACAGCACACCCGACGACGTGGCCTTCGGGGTGAACGCCGTGGCGATGGCCCTGGCCACGGGGCACGCGCGCTCCCTGCTTTACCACCGGGAGACGACCAATCAGCGGGTGCTGGAGCTGGTGGAGCGGGCCCGGGCTGCCGGCCTGCGCGTGGAGCCGGTGGATGCCGGCCGGCTGGATCAGCTGAGCGGCGAGGGTGTGCACCAGGGGGTGCTGGCGCGGGTGCGCCCGGTTGAGCCGGTCGACCTGAAGCAGGTCGCGCGGGAGGCGGGCCAGCGGTCGCTCGTCCTCCTCCTCGATCGGGTGACGGACCCGCAGAATGTGGGCGCCATCCTGCGGACAGCGGTGGCCGCCGGGGCCGATGCGATTGTGCTGCCGCTGCGACGGGGTGCGCTCATCACGCCGGGGGTGCACCGCGCGAGCGCCGGGCTGAGCTTCATCGCGCCGGTGGCCGCACCCCAGAACTTGGCCATGGCCGTGCGCCTGCTGAAGGAGGCAGGCTACTGGGTCGCAGCGGCCGACGCAGGGGAGGGGAGCGCCGACGCCACATCGTTCGACTGGCCGGGGCGCACCGCGCTCATCGTCGGCAGCGAGGGCGAGGGGGTGGCACCGCTCCTCCTGCGCGAGAGCGACTTCCGCGTGGCGCTGCCGATGGACCCGCGGGTGGAATCGCTCAACGTGGCGGTCGCGACGGGGGCGCTGGCCTACCTATGGCGCCGGCAGCACCCGTTCCCTGCGGCTGGGAACGCAGGCTGAAGGCCGGCGGGCGGGCCAGGAGCAGGAGGGCGCCCGCCGCCGAGGAGGCGATCGCCATGCCGGCGGCGAGGGTGGCCGGGCCCGGCTCCACGAGGGCGGCAAAGGCGATGCTGGCGGCCGAGGCGATCGTCATCTGGGTGAATCCGAGCACGGCCGAGGCGAGCCCGGCGATGCCGGGGAAATCGGCGAGGGCAGTCGCCGTGGCCGCCGGCCGGGCCATGCCATTGCCGGCGAGCACGACAAAGGCGGGGAGCACCGTGGCCGGGAGGCTGGCCATGCCCGCGCCGGCGAGCACGACCATCGCCAGGGCAGCGAGCCACCCGGCGCCCGCCGCAACGGCGACGATTCGGCCCGGCGGCCAGCGGCTGCTCAGGCGCCGGCAGGTGGCAGCCCCGGCCATGATGCCGAAGGAGACGAAGCCGAAGCTGAGGCCGAATTCGAGCGGTGTCGCGCCGAGGTCATCGACGAGGACGAAGGAGGAGGTGGAGATGAAGATGAGCTGCCCGGCGAAGAGGAGCCCCATGAGGAGCGCGGCCGTGACGAAGGTGCGGGAACGGAAGAGACGGCCGTAGTTGGCGGCGAGCCGGCGTGCATCGAGGGCGGCCGGGTCGGGCGTGCGGTTCGTCTCCGGGATGAGGAGGAGGAAGGCCACGGCGAGGATGATGCCCACCGCCCCCTGGAAGACGAACACCAGCCGCCAGGTGGCGTACTCCTGGATGATGCCGCCAAAGACGGGCGCGATCATGGGCGCGAGGGCGATGGAGAGGGTGATGAGGGCGAGGACACCGATGGCGCGCTCGCGGCGGTAGACGTCGACCACCACCGCGTTGGCGATGGCCGGGCCGGCGCCGCCGCCAAGCCCCTGCAGGACGCGACCGGCGAGCAGCACCGGCACGCTCCCAGCGGCAAGGCAGACGAGGCTCCCGGCGACGAAGAGGGCGAGCCCGGCCAGGAGCGCCGGTCGCCGCCCGGCACGGTCGGAGAGCGGGCCCCAGAAGAGCTGGGCGGCGGCGAACGCGACGATGAAGAGGGTGACCGCGAGCGCGAGGGTGCCCGTTGGCGCCCCGAACTCCCGGGCCATCGCCGGCATGGAGGGCAGGAAGATGTCGACCGCAATGGGCGCCAGGGCCGCGATGCCGACGAGCACGGCGGTCGCCGCGGGGCGCTCGGCGCGAGAGAGCGGCCCGGGGACGGCTGGAGCTGGCATCACCGGCGGATGGTAGCGGCGCCAGCGCACGGGGCGCAGGGCACGGTTCAGCGCTCGTTGGCGCGCATCCGCCAGTAGTCGCTGAGGGCGGTGCGGATGACCTCGATCGCGCGCTCGCGGCCCTCGAACGGGTCGACCACCACTTCCTTCTCTTCGAGCACCTTGTAGTCGATGAAAAAGCGCTGGATTTCGGCTACCAGGTGCGGCGGCACATCCTCCAGCTTGCGGATGTGGCTGAAGGCCGGGTCGTGGGAGTGGACGGCGAGGATCTTCTCGTCGGCCTTGCCGCCATCGCGCATGTGCATGACGCCGACGGGGCGCACGTAGACGAGCGTCATGGGGACGACCGGCTCCTGGCCGAGGACGAGCACATCGAGGGGGTCGCCATCGTCGCAGAAGCTGCGGGGGATGAAGCCGTAGTTGGCGGGGTAGCGGACGGAGCTGGAGAGGACGCGATCGAGCTTGAGGATGCCGCTCTTCTTATCGAGTTCGTACTTGTTCTTGCTGCCGGCCGGGATTTCGATGACGACGGGGAGCTCGGACTCGATGAGGTCGGGGTCGACGGCGATGTCGTGCCAGGGGTGCATGGGGCAGTGCAGCTCGCGGGTGATGATCTTGGGGGCAGTGTTGCACCCCGGCGACACCTGCGCGAGTGACGTGCCAGGCACGCGTTGGAGCTCGGGCGGGGGCGTGCCAGTGTTCGGGCATGACGACCATCGATGACCTTCGCGAACGGCTCCGCATCGCCCTGCAGGACCCCGACGCCGAGCGCTGGAGCGATGCCGCCCTCGATCGCCACCTGGCCCAGGCGGTGGCCGAGATCTCCCGCGCGGCGCCCCGGGCCGAGCGGGTGCCCATGCCCACCACGCCGGGCAGCCGCGAGCTGGAGCTCGGCAGCATCGCGGGCCTTCTCGAGGTGGCCCGGGCCGAGTACCCGGCCGGGCGGGAGCCACCGGCGCTCGTGCCGTTCTCCGTGTTTGGGTCGGGCTTGCGCCTCGAGGGTGGGCCCGTGCCGGCAGGGGACGATGCCGTCCTCTGGTGCCGGCTGGCCCACGCGGTCGATGGGGCGGGCTCGACGCTGACGCCGGCGCTGGAGGAGCTGGCGGTGCTCGGCGCCTCGGCCTTCGCCTGCGAGGAGGCAGCCAGCGGCACCATCGAGCGGCTGACGCTGCAGCCCGGGACTGCAGCGCAGTACGAGGCGATGGCGCGGGCGCGGGCCACGGCGTTTCGGCAGCTCCTGCGCGAGCTGGCTGGCGGCCGGGGACGGCTGCGCGCCTACCGGGCAGGCGGCGCGGGCTAGCCCTTGCGCAGGTGGAGGAGTTCGCGCACGCCCAGGTCCTTCACCTCGTAGACGTGCGTGGCGACTCCTTCGACGATGCCCGGGTCGTGGCTGGCGCAGAGGATGGTGCCATCGTAGGCGCGCAGGGCTTCGAGGAGCTTGCGCCGGGTGGTGCGATCGAGGTGGTTGGTGGGCTCATCGAGCAGGAGGACGTTCGTGGGCTGGAGGAGGAACTTGGCGAGCGCGACGCGGCTCCGCTCGCCGCCGGAGAGGACGCGGATCGGCTTGAAGACATCGTCGCCGCGGAAGAGGAACTGGCCGAGGACGGTGCGGAGGCGCACCTCAGGCTCGTGGGGGGCGACGCTCCGCACCTCTTCGAGGACGGTGCGGCCCATATCGAGCGCCTCATCCTGGTGCTGGTCGTAGTAGCCGAAGCGGGCGCGCTCGGCCCACTCCACCACGCCCTCCGTGGGTGTGATGAGCCCGGCGGCGATCTTGAGCAGGGTGCTCTTGCCGCCGCCGTTGGGGCCCACGAGTGCCACCTTCTGGCCGCGCTCGATGTGCAGGTTGATATCGACGAGGACCGGGTGGTCGCCGTAGGCGTGGCTGACGTGCTTGAAGACGAGGACGTCGCGCTCGGTGCGGCCGTGGGCGCTGATTTCGAAGGTCACCTCGGCCTCGCGGCGGGGGCGCTCGATTCGCTCGATGCGGGCGAGCTGCTTCTCGCGCGATTGCACCTGGGAGGCCTTGGTGGCCTTGGCGCGGAAGCGCTCGATGAAGCGTTCCTGGCGGGCGATCTCCCGTTCCTGGCGGGCGGCGGCCTGGTCGATCGCCTGGAGGCGGGCGGCCTTCTGCCGCTGGAAGGCAGTGTAGTTGCCGGCGTAGCTCTCGATGGTCCGCTCACGCAGGTCGAGGATGCGGGTGGCGAAGCGGTCGAGGAATTCGCCGTCGTGGGTGACGACGAGAATGGCGGCGTCCCACTCGGTGAGCTCCTCGGCGAGCCAGTCGCGGGCGCGGGCATCGAGGTGGTTGGTGGGTTCATCGAGGAGGACGTTCTCGGGACGGCGGACGAGGACCTTGGCGAGGGCGATGCGCATCTGCCAGCCGCCTGAGAATTCGCCGCAGCGCCGGTTCCAGTCCTCCGGCTCGAAGCCAAGGCCATCGAGGACGCGGCCGATGCGGGCCTCGATGCGGTAGCCGTCGAGGGCCTCGAAGCGTTCGAAGAGGCGTGCCTGCTCCTCGACGAGGGCATCGAGGTCGCCGGCGCCGGCTTCGATGGCAGCGGCCACGCGGGCGAGTTCGCGCTCGATGGCGCTGGCTTCGGGGAAGGCGAGCCAGAGCTCCTGGAGGAGGGTGTTGGCATCATCAAGGCCGGCCTCCTGGCGGAGGTAGCCGAGGGCACCGCCACGGTAGCCGGCGCGGCCGGCATCGGGGGATTCGAGGCCGGCGATGAGGCGGAGGATGGTGGATTTGCCGGCGCCGTTGGGACCGACGAGGCCGACGCGCTCGCCCTCGCTGACGGTGAAGGTCACGTCGTGGAGGATTTCGCGCCCGCCGTAGGCCTTGGAGACGGCTTCGCAGAAGAGCATGGGATGTTGAGGATAGCGGGAGAGGCGCCTTCGGCGCCGGGAGAAGGGGAGAGCGGGAGAACGGGAGAACGGGAGAGGGGGAGGGGCCTCCCAACTCCGGACTCCCAACTCCCAACTCCCCCGTCGGCGCCAGCCGACATCCCCCGTCGGCGCGGAGCGGCGACATCCCCCGGCGGAGCCGCCGGCAGGCGGCCAGCCATCCACCGTCGGCGCGCCCGCGCCGACATCCTCCCCACTCCCCGGGACTCGCGCGGGTGGCGCCAGCGGCCGATATACTGGGGGTAGCCGTCACCGCAAGGAGGCCGGAGGGGATTGCTCCCGGAAAGCGATAACCCGCGCGAGGCCTGCGGCGTGTTCGGGGTGTACAGCCCCGGCGACGACGTCGCAAGGCTGACGTTCTATGGGCTCTACGCCCTCCAGCACCGGGGCCAGGAAAGCGCCGGCATCGCCACCAGCAACGGGGAGGCCTTCAGCCTCCGGACGGGCATGGGCCTCGTGGCCCAGGTCTTCGATGAGGAAGACCTGGCCTACCTGAAGGGGCACATCGCCATCGGGCACACCCGCTACAGCACAGCGGGGGGATCGCTCGCCTGCAACGCCCAGCCGATCGTGGTCCACGACCCGGACACCGGCGAGCCCATCGCCCTCGCCCACAACGGCAACCTCACCAACGTCGACATCCTGCGCGAGGACCTGGAGGCCCAGGGCGTCCGCTTCGAATCGACGGCCGATTCCGAAATCATCGGTCACCTCTACGTGCTCGCCCCGGGGCGAACGATCGAGGAGCGCTTCCACTACGTGATGCGCCGGCTGGAGGGCGCCTACAGCGTGGTGATGATGACGCGCGACCGCCTCTACGCCCTGCGCGACCCGATGGGGGTGCGGCCGCTCTGCCTGGGCCGGCTCGATGGCGGCTGGGTGGTCGCCTCGGAATCGTGTGCGCTCGAGCACCTGGGCGTACCGATGGAGCGGGAGATCCGACCGGGCGAGGTGGTAGTCATCGATGCCGATGGCCCGGCGAGCTTCTTCCCGGTGGCGCCCGCGCGCAAGCGGGCGCTGTGTACGTTCGAGTTCACCTACTTTGCGCGGCCGGACAGCCGCATCGGCGGCCAGCTCGTCTACCCGGCACGCGAGGAGATGGGGGCCACCCTTGCCCGCGAGCACCCGGTGGAGGCGGATATCGTCATCGGTGTGCCCGATTCGGCGACGCCGGCGGCAATCGGCTATGCGCGCGCCTCGGGCATCCCCTACCGCGAGGGCCTGGTGAAGAACCGGTACGTGGGGCGAACGTTCATCCAGCCGGACCAGCGCATCCGCGAGGCCGGCGTGAGCCTGAAGTTCAACGCCCTGAGCGATGTGCTCGGGGGGAAGCGGGTGGTGCTCGTCGATGACAGCATCGTGCGGGGCACCACCACGCCGCGGGTCATCGCCCTGCTCCGCCGTGCCGGCGCGCGGGAGGTGCACATGCGCATCACCACGCCGCCGATCGTCTCGCCCTGCTTCCTGGGCGTGGACATGGCCACGAAGGCGGAGCTGATTGCGGCGAACCATTCGATCGAGGAGATCCGCCAGCACATCGGCGCCGATTCGCTGGGCTTCCTCAGTCTCGAGGGGCTGAACCGGGCCACCGGCCAGGCGCCGGAAGACCTCTGCAACGCCTGCTTCACCGGGGTATACCCGCTGAACGTGCAGATGCAGATGGAGCGGCTCGAGGCGGAACGCGCGCGGGAGCCGGCACTGGCGGCGGCCGAGAGCCTGCACCGGGCGGGACGGCCGTAGGCACCGCGGCTGACACCCGGCGGTAGCACCGCTGCCCGGCCTTCGCGTAAGGTGGTGGTGCGATGGAACTCCTGCGCGACATCCGCGATGACATCCGCGCCGCCATGGAGCGGGACCCGGCGGCGCGCTCGGCGCTGGAGGTTGCGCTCTTCTACCCCGGGTTCCACGCGCGGCTGGCGCACCGCCTGGCGCACGCACTCTACCGGCGCGGGGTGCCGCTCCTGCCGCGCGGGATTATGCACGTGGCCCGCTTCTTCACCGGGATCGAGATCCACCCGGGGGCACGCATCGGGCGGCGCTTCTTCATCGACCACGGCATGGGGGTCGTCATTGGCGAGACGACCGAGATCGGCGACGACGTGACGCTCTACCAGGGGGTCACACTCGGGGGCACGAGCACCCTGCGCGTAAAGCGGCACCCCACCCTGCGTGACCGGGTGACGGTGGGCGCGGGCGCGAAGGTGATCGGCGCGGTGGAGATCGGAGAGAACGTGCGCATCGGCGCGGGGAGCGTGGTCGTCACGAACGTGCCGCCGAACGCGACGGTCGTCGGCGTCCCCGGGCACATCGTCGCCTTCCACGACGATTCGAACGGGGCGATTCAGCGGCTGCCGGACCCGGAATGGGAGCGGCTGAACGACCTGGACCGCCGGGTGGATGAGCTGCGGCGGCAGATTGCCCACCTGGAGGAGCACCTGGCCACCCTCCACGACCGCCATCACGAGGCGGGGGCGCCGGCCGGGCCGGCGCCAGGCGGCGACCGCTGATGGGCTGGGAGGAGCGGGCGCGGAAGCTGGAGGCGCGCCGGCGGCGGATGCCGGTGAGCGGGCGCGGCCTGCTGACGGTGGAGCCGAACGCCATCCGCCGGCGGCTGGAGCGGCTGGCGAAGCAGGCGAGGGGGCCGCAGCGGCCCGGGCGGAAGGGGACGAAACGCGCCTGAGCGGTGCCGCTGCTAGACTCGCCGGCATGGACCTTTCGCAGTATCCCCTCGAAGCGCTCGCCGAGCAGGTGGGCACGCCGTTCTACTTCTACGATGCCGCCATCATGGAGCAGAAGTTCGCCGAGCTCGCGGCGCTCACAGCCGGGCCGGGGCTCCACTGCCGCTACGCGGTGAAGGCGAACCCTGCCCGGCCGGTGCTGGAGACCGCGCGCCGCCACGGGCTGTGGATCGACGCCGTGAGCGGGAACGAGGTGCTGCGGGCGAAGGCCGCGGGCTTCCCGATGGGGCACGAGCCGCCCGTGGTGATGTACACGGCGGATGTCTTCCGCGATAACGCGCTCGAGGTGGTGCTGGCGGAGGGGATCCTGCCAAACGTGGGCTCCCCGGGGATGATCCGGGAGCTGGCCAAGGCGGGATACCGGGGCCCCATCGCGATGCGCATCAACCCCGGCTTCGGGCACGGCCACGTGCAGGCGTGCGATACGGGTGGCCCCTCCTCCAAGCATGGCATCTGGTACGAGGACCACCTGGAAGCGAAGCGCCTGGCCGATGCGGCGGGCTTCCCGGTCGTGACGCTCCACGCGCACGTGGGCACCGGCCCGCAGATCCGGGAGTTCGACGAGAACATGAAGAAGCTGCTGGCACTGTTCGCCCACCTGCTGCCGCACTACCCGGAGGTGCAGGCGGTGAACCTGGGCGGGGGCATCCCGCACCCGTACCGGCCGGGCGCGCCCGCGTACCCGCTCGCGGAGTTCGGGGCCATCCTCGCCGAGGGGGTGCGCCAGCTCACCGCGGCGGCGGAGCGACCGATCGGGATCGAGATCGAGCCGGGGCGCTACCCCGTCGCCGGCATGGCGCTGCTCGTGGCGCGGGTGACCGATGTAAAGGCCACGCGGACGAACGAGAAGGGGCCGGGCCACCAGTTCATCATGTGCGACGCCGGCTTCAACGATTTGGTGCGCCCCGCGATGTACGGCTCCTACCACCACATCTCGATCGTCGGGCGCGGGGCCGGGCGGGAGCCGGAGCCGTTCGTGGTGGCGGGCCCGCTCTGCGAGAGCGGCGACGTGTTCACCCGCGACGACCAGGAGCTGCTGCAGCCGCGCCTGCTGCCGCGGCCCGAACCGGGCGACCTGGTGGTGCTGCACGACGCCGGGGCCTACGGCGCGGCGATGTCCTCCACCTACGTCTCCCTCGGCCGGGCGCCGCAGGTGCTCTGGGAACGCGGAGGCGCCCGCCTGGTGGCGCGACGCGAGACGTTCGAGGACCTTGTGCGGCGGGAGTGCGACGAGCCGATCGCGCTCTGAGACGGGCTCGACCCGCTACTCGGCGGCGGCCGGCTTGCGGGCGTCGGCGACGAGCCGGTAGCCCACGTTGCGCACGGTCTCGATGAAGGCGTGCCCGCGCACCTCGATCTTTGCCCGGATGCGGCGGATGTGGACATCGACGGTGCGGGCCCCGCCGAAGTAGTCGTACCCCCAGACGCGGTTGAGGAGCTGCTCGCGGGTGAAGACGCGGCCGGCGTTGAGGGCGAGGAAGCGCAGGAGCTCGTACTCCTTGAAGGTGAGGACCACGGGTTCGCCATCGACGGTGACGCGGTAGTTCGTCAGGTCGATCTCGAGGGCGCCGCAGCGGACGACGTTCTCGGCATCGACGCCGTGCTTGCGCCAGAGGGCACGCTCGACGCGCCGGGCGAGCTCCTCCGGCGGGGCGCCGAGGAGGACGAAGTCATCGACGGCGAGGTCCGGGGTGATGCGATCGAGCTGCTCGGGGGCGACGAGGGCGACGAGGATGACGCCGTTCTCGCCGTAGGCAGCACTGATGATGCTGAAGGCGGCCGGCGGGATATCACGAAAGTCGAGGACGGCCACATCGATGCGGTTCTGCAGCTCATCGGAGGCGAGACGCTCCGGGGCAATCACGGGCGCGTTGAAGCCCGCGCGTTCGAGCTCGGGGCCGAGGCGTGCGGCATCGGGGTGGCGGGTAACGAGGAAAACGGTGCGCATGCTGCTGGCTGTCCCCTTACCCGCGCCAGTATACGGCCGGCCGGGGGCGGCACGGACGCGCCGATCATGAAAACCATGTGAAATTCGTCACGATGACGCCTCGGCCACCGGCAGGTAGAGGCTGAAGGTGCTGCCGCCGCCGGGGTTGGAGGCAACGGTGATGGCGCCGCGGTGGCCACGTGCGATGCCAGCGGCGGCGGCCAGGCCGAGGCCACGCCCGGTGAACCGGGTGGTGTAGAAGGGGTCGAAGATGCGGTCGAGCAGGTGCGGCGCGATGCCCTCGCCACGATCACGCACCTCGACAACAACGTACTCGCCCGCGGCGGGCGGGCCGGGGTGGGCCCCCGCGAGGTCGCCTGCCGCCACGCGGGCAGGGCGCACCGCGACGGTGATCGGCGCGCCGGCCGGGGAGGCTTCGACCGCGTTTTCGAGCAGGGCGGCGATGGCGAGGCGAAGCTGGCCCGGGTCGCCGTGCACCGCGGGCAGCGGCTCGGCCAGCTCCACGTGGACCTGTGCGGGCTGACGCAGGCTGGCGAGGGCGGCATCGATGACCGCGCGGAGGTTGACCGGCTGGCGGGCGAAGTGGCCGCGCCCCGAAAAGGCAAGCATCTGCCGGGCGAGGTCGGCGAGGCGACGGGCGGCAGTTTCGATCTCGAGCAGGGCGGGGCGGGCCGGGCTGCCGGGCGGGAGCTCGAGCAGGGTGAGCGAGGCGTTGCCCAGGATGCCGACGAGCAGGTTGTTGAAGTCGTGGGCGATGCCGCCGGCCAGGATGGCGAGCGCCTCCATCTTGTCCGCACGGGCGCGGGCCTCGGCGGCGCGAACCCGCTCGGTGATGTCGAGGACGACGCCGAGGAGCCCGACCTGCACGCCGGACGGGTCGCGCAGGGGCACGTAGTGCACCTCGAAGGTGGTCTCGCGCCAGGTGCCGGTTGAGCTGAAGGCCTCGCCGGCGAGGCCGCGGCGGACCTCGGCGAGAATCTCGGGCGCCTCGCGCAGGTACTCGAAGATGGACCGGCCGAGGAGCTCCCCCGGCTGGATGCCGTACCGTTCGAGCGCCCCGCCTTCGAGCAGGGTGTAGCGCCCCTCCATGTCGACTGCCCAGAGGACGATGGGCGCCGCGGCGGCCGCCCGGGAGAGAAGTTCCCGCGCCTGGGCGAGGGCCCGCCGCTCGGTGATATCGCGGGCGACGTGGAAGGTGCCGACGACAGCGCCATCTTCGATGAAGGTGCGGCCCTTCACCTCGAACCAGCGGCGGCGGCCATCTTTGAACTGGAATTCGACTTCGAGCAGGGGAACGCTCTCGCCCCGCCAGATGCCAGCGAGCGCCTCGGCAACGCGGGGGATGTGCTCGGGCGGGACGAAGTCGACCGCGGGGCGGCCGATGAGCTCCTCCGGGGTGTAGCCGGAGACGGCGTAGCCAAGCTGGTTCATGTGGGTGAAGCGACCCTGGAGGTCGAGCCCGAACATGATGTCGTTCGCCTCTTCGACCAGGCGGCGGTAGCGATCGTCGCCGGGCGCGGGCTGGAGGGTGATGAGCGCCGCGAGGGGCGACTCACCGGGGATGGCCGACCGAACGAGTCGAGCGGAGCCCATGTCGCCGGGGCCGACCATGCCGGGACAGGCGAAGGTCGCGCGGGCCCCGGCCAGGAGGTCGGCGAGCGCGCCAACATCGGCGCCGGGAAAGGCGCGCGCGAGGGCCGCGACCGCCTCCTCGCCGGGGGCTACCGCCGGGTCGAGCTCGACCCACGCGGCAGCGGCCAGGGCCACGCGCCCGTGGCGATCGACGGCGAGCGCTGGGAGCGGCAGTGCATCGAGCAGGGCAGGGAGGTCGCGCGGGGCAACGGCGGGGTGAATGCGCACGGGCGATGGCTGCCGGGGTTTTCGCGCATTCTTTACGAAAACTTCCATCGTTGCAAGCACAACCGGCAGCAGTGACTGGCGGCCGGCAGCCGTGGGAGGATGTGGGGCGTGATGGCGGCCATCCCCCGGCTGGTGGTTGGTGCGCCCCACTCGGGGGCGGGCAAGACAACGGCGACGCTCGCCCTGGCGCTCGCCCTGCGCGCTGCCGGGGAGCGAGTGCAGCCCTTCAAGGCCGGGCCCGACTACATCGACCCGACGCACCTCGGCGCGGCCTGCGGCAGGGTGCCGTACAACCTCGATGGCTGGTTCCTCGGCGAGGCGCGGCTGCGCGGGCTGTTCGCCCACGCCTGCGCTGGGGCGTCGGTGGCGCTGGTGGAGGGGGTGATGGGGCTTTTCGACGGGCGGGCCGGCACGGGCGGCGCCGGGTCGACGGCCGCGCTGGCAGCGGCCCTCGGGGCGCCGGTGGTGCTCGTCGTCGACGCGGGCGGCATGGCGGCGAGCATCGCTGCGGTGGCGCGCGGGTTCGCCGATTTCGACCCCCGTGTGCGGGTGGCCGGCGTGATTGCCAACCGGGTGGGCTCGGCGCGGCACGCGGAGCTGCTGCGTGAGGCGCTGGCCGAGACGGGGTTGCCCCTCCTTGGCTGGATCCCGCGCGACCCGGCGCTGGGCCTGCCGGAGCGGCACCTCGGCCTCGTGCTGGCCGGCGAGGCGGCGATCCCCGAGACGGCGCTCCGCTCCGCGGCGCACCTGGACCTGCCGGCGATCCTCGCCATCGCCCGCAGCGCGGGGCCGCTCGGCCCGGCCGAAGACCCCTTTCCGTCGCCGCGGCCGCCGTTCGTGCGCATCGCCTGGGCCGAGGATGCGGCGTTCCGCTTCGCCTACCCGGAGACGCGCGAGCTGCTGCGCCGGCTGGGCGCGGAGATTGTGCCGTTCAGCCCGCTGGCGGATGCTGGCCTGCCGCCGGCCGATGCGCTCTTCCTGGCCGGGGGCTACCCCGAGCTGCACGCGGAGGCGCTGGCTGCGAACACCGCGATGCGCGCCGCCATCCGGGCGTTTGGGGGGCCGATTGTGGCTGAGTGCGGCGGGCTGATGTACCTGGCCGAGGGGCTGGAGGCGAACGGCCGCCGCTGGCCGATGTGCGGCCTGGTGCCGGGCACCGCGGTGATGGCCGAGCGGCCGGTGCTGGGCTACCGCGAGGTGGTCGCGCTGCGCGACAGCCCCGTGGCGCGGGCTGGCTGGCGGCTGCGCGGGCACGAATTCCACTATGCGCGGCTGGCACCGGGCCCCGCGCCGGCATGGCAGCTGGCGGATGGCGGGGCGGTGGAGGGCTTCACCGATGGCCGGGTGCTGGCGAGCTTCGTGCACCTCTACCTGCTTGCCCACCCGCGAGCGGCGGCGTGGCTGGTGGCGCAGGCGGCGGGGGCGGGAGCGGGGGCGGTGCAGGGCCCCTGAGCGGCCGCTCGGGAGCTGCTGGAGGGACGGGCAGGGAGTTCCCCGATTCGCGGAGCCGGAGCGGCTGCCGACGATGGTGAGCGTGGGCGCCCGGGGCCGCCCGGGCTGGCGGCAGGGCGCGCTCCGCACACAGGCTCTCGCACTGGAGGAAGTTCGCTGGTGAAACTCTCGCTTTCGGCAAAGCTCTTCGGCGGGTTCGCGCTGGCCGTGGTGCCCGCGATCGCCATCGCCTTCGTCGGCTGGACGCGAATTGATGCCGCCGCCAAGGACGAGGAACGGCTCGCAGATGAAGGTGTGCAGGCCACGCTCCACATCACCGAGGCCCGGCGCGGCTTCGAGGTTGGGATTACGAAGGCGGGGCTGCTCGCCTTCACCACCGACCCGACCCGGCTGCAGCAGCTGCGCGAGGAGATCACGGCCGACCTGGGCCACGGCTCCCAGCAGGTGCGGGCCCTGGAGGAGCACATCAAGACCGCCGACGGGAAGGCGAAGTACGCCGAGACCATGGCAGCGGTGACGAAGTTCGAGGACTTCGCCCAGCGCTACGGCGAGGCGCTCGACAAGCGGGACGGCGCTGCCCTGGCGCAGCTCGCACAGGAGGGACCGGCCACTATCGAGGGCATGACCTCGAAGCTCAACGAGTTGAACGAGTACGTGAACGCCCACGCGGATGCCATCGCCCAGGAGGGGCAGGACGCGGCGGCCCAGGCCAAGGCGCTGATGGCGATCCTGGGGATCGTTTCGGCAGCGATCGCGGGGGGTGTCGGCTTCTTCGTGGCGAAGCGGGTGGTGAGCGGGGTGCGCGAGGCGACGGATGCAGCGCACCGCATCGCCCGCGGCGAGACCGACATTGAGCTGCGGGTGCGCTCCCAGGATGAGATTGGGGAGCTGGCCGCTGCGTTCGGCGAGATGACCGGCTACCTGAAGGAGATGGCCGCCGCGGCGGAGGCCGTCGCGAACGGCGACCTGACCTCGCAGGTGCGGCCGCGGGGCACGCGCGACACGCTGGGGACGGCGCTCAACGGCATGGTGACGAACCTGCGCGAGATGATCGGCAACGTGCGGCAGAGCGCGGCCTCGATTACCGAGGCGGCCGAGGCGCTGCGCGGCTCCTCGGACCAGATGGCGACGGCCACGGGCCAAATCGCGCGGGCGATCGATGAAGTGACGCGGAGCGCGGTGGCGCTGAGCGGGCTCTCGCAGGAGAGCGCGCGTGAGGTGGAGCAGCTCGCCAGCGGCTCCCAGCAGCTCGCCTCCACCGCCGCCACCTCCGCCGATTCCGCCAAGCAGTCCCGCTCCGTCGCGA
>FWPU01008052.1_pt1 | contig 18444 bp, 15 predicted proteins | sample 2228361 | NCBI WGS metagenome assembly FWPU01 (sample SAMEA103939777, study PRJEB20133) | metagenome
CGGATCATCGCTTCCTTCTTCGCGACGAAGGTGAAGACCGATTTGCGGCGCTCGCCGAGCTCCTTCAGCCGCTGGCGCACCTGCTCTATGGGCTCGGTCGACTCGAGCACCTCTTGCATCTCCTCGAGGCCCTCGAAGTGCTCCTGGTTGGCGAGGGCCAGCCCGGTGGCGTACTGCGCCGCGCCGATCGGGTCGGCGCGCCAGAACTCCTCGAAGTCCTGCGGGGTGCCTTCGGACTGGAGGAACTTGACGGACGGCAGCGGCTGGTCGGCCATTCGCGATCTTTTTAGCACCGCCCGCTCGGGTGTTGCAGACTGCGGAGGCTCGGGGGGCGCTCCCTTTGACGGGCGAACGGTACGGCAACTACGAGCTGGTGAGGCTCTTGGCCACGGGCGGGATGGCCGAGGTGTTCCTCGCCCGCCAGCGCGGCTTCGAAGGCTTCGAGAAGCACGTCGTCGTCAAGCGCATCCGCCCGAACCTGGCGAAGGAGCCCGAGCTCGTGCGGATGTTCATCAACGAGGCCCGGGTGGTGGCCCGGCTGAACCACCCGAACATCGTGCAGATCTACAACCTGGGCGCGCAGGGCAAGACGTACTTCATCGCCATGGAGTACGTCGAAGGGCGCGATCTGCGCAGCGTGATGCGGCAGTGCTTCGAGCTGTCGCTGCAGATCCCGGTCGGGGTCGCCTGCCGCATCGCCATCGAGGCCGCCTCGGCGCTCGACCACGCGCACAAGCGCACCTGGGCGAACGGCAAGCCGATGGGCATCGTCCACCGCGACGTCACGCCCGACAACATCCTCATTGCCGACGCCGGCACGGTGAAGCTCGTCGACTTCGGCGTGGCCAAGGTGAAGGACTCCGGCGGAGAGGAGACCGAGGCCGGCGTGCTCAAGGGCAAGTACGCGTACATGTCGCCCGAGCAGGCCTCGGGCCGGCCCATCGACCACCGCACCGACGTCTTCGCGCTGGGCGTGGTGCTTCACGAGATGCTCGTCGGGCAGCGGCTCTTCAAGCGCGAGAGCGACATGGCCACGCTTCGCGCGGTTCAGGAGGCCGAGGTGCCCGCGCCGTCGTCGCTCGTCAAGTCGCTGCCCAAGGCACTCGACGCCATCGTGCTTCGCGCGCTGGAACGCAAGGCCAGCAAGCGGTTCAGCGACGCGCTCGAGCTGCAGGTCGCGCTCGACCGGTTTCTGGTGAGTCAGCAGGTGCCGTCGTCGTCGAGCCTGGTGGCGCAGTTCCTTCGCGAGCTGGCCGCGAAGAAGGCCCAGGGCGAGGCCTCGGCCTCGAAGGTCAGCACGTCGAAGAAGCGCTCGAAGTCGCAGGGCTCGTCGAAACCGCCGGACTCGAAGCCCTCGAAGCCCGCCCCGGCCAGCCAGCGCAAGGAGGACTCGGCCACGCGCTTCGACCGTCCTCCGGCGCCCTCGGGCCGGGCCCGCTCGGACGAGCGCGCTTTGGGAAGTGGGCGCAACGTCGTCATCAAGGTGCTGCTGGTGGCGTGGGCGGCGGCGCTGCTCGCGATGGGCGGATGGCTCCTGCTCAGCTTCCGCGAGGACGACTCGGGGCCCACCGACGTCGAGGCCATTCGGCCCTGAACGCTACTGCCGCACCGGCAGCACGCCGACGAAAGCCGGAGCGTTCGCCGTCGCCACCTGACCCAGCGGCTGCAGATCTCCGGTGTTCGGGTCGACGCGGAACGCGTGGATGGTGCCCGAGCCCTGGTTGGCCACGTAGAGCAGCGTGCCGTTCGCCGCGAGGGAGAAGTGGCGCGGCGTGTTGCCTCCGGTGGCGGCGTGCCCGAGCAGCGTCATCTGCCCGGTGGCCTGGTCGAGCCCGAAGATGACGATGCTGTTGTGGCCGCGGTTCGAGCCGTACAGCCAACGGCCGGACGGGTGCACCTCGACCTCGGCGCACGTGTTGCCGCCGGTGAAGCCGGCAGGCAGCGTCGAGAGCGTCTGAATCGGCGAGAGCGTCCCCGCGTCGCCGTCGAACGCGTACGCGGTCATGGTGCTGTTCAGCTCGTTGATGACGTAGGCGAACCGGCCGCTCGGGTGGAAGGCCATGTGCCTCGGCCCCGCGCCCGCCGCCGAATTCACGCGCGGCACCGCGTTCGCCGTGAGCGTGCCCGCGTCGGCGTCGAAGAGGTACTGCGCCACCCAGTTCGAGCCCAGGCAAGGCACGAAGGCGAAGCGGTTCGACGGGTCGGTCACGATCTGGTGCGCCTGCATGCCCGGCGACTCGGTGTCCACTGCCTGGCCGAGCGAGCCGTCGTTGCGGATGGGCAGCACCGCCGCGGTGCCTCCGCCGTAGTTCGCCACCATCACCCAGCGGCCGCTCCGATCGACCGCGACGTGGGTCGGGCCCGCTCCCTGCGACGGGACGCGGTTGAGGAACGTGAGCGCGCCGGTCGCTCCGGCGACGGAGAACGAGGCCACCTGGCCGTTCTGGCCCTGCTCGTTCACCGCGTAGAGGAAGCGGCCGTCGGGCGTGAAGGCGAGGAACGAGGGGTTGTTCCCCGCGTTGGTGGTGCTCTGCTGGACGAGCGCGCCCGAGCCCGCGTCGACGCGGTAGACGGTCACGTTGCCGTTGCCGGAACCCACGTATGCGTAGAGCACGACCACCCCCGCATCGACCGGGCCGGCGTCGCCCTGGCCGCCGTCCACCGAGCCGCTGTCCTCGTTCGAGCCTGCATCGCCGCCCCCGTCGAACGTATGTCCGCCACCGCCCGCCGCGCCCGAATCGGTCACGTCCTCGCGGCCCGCATCGGGCAAGGGAACGCCGTCTCGCTCGAGCTCGCCGATGGTGGCGACACAGGTGCAGAGCCCGAGCGTGGCGGCGGAGAGCAGAGCGACACCAGGCCTGCGCATGGCTGGATTCTACCGCGGCGCCTGCTCGGCTTCCGGCGGACCTCGACGCCCGGAGTGGATCGGTGCTGAACTCGGCTCCATCTACAGGAGGGGTGCCATGGCCTCGAGCAAGCGCGCGGCGACCAGGCGTAAGCCGGCCGCCCGCACGAAGAGGACGAAGCGGACGCCCGTCGCCAAGCGGGCCAAGACGACGGCCAGGAAGGGGGCGAGCAGGACGGTGAAGGTAGAGAAGACGAAGGCGTCGGTCCCGCCGCCTCCTCCGGCCGACGCCATCGAGGTCAGCGGCGTGTGGGGCAGGGTGATGTACTCGGAGAACGACCCGTTCGCCGAGGCCCGCGAGGTCTTCAACCACTACGACCGCAACGGCAGCGGCATGATCGAGGCCCGCGAGTTCGCGCGCGTCTGCGAGGCGCTGGGCATCCAGCTGGACGACGACGAGCTCGAGGCCGGCCTGTCGGTGCTCGACGGCGATCGCGACGGGAAGATCTCCTGGGACGAGTTCGCCGGCTGGTGGCGATCGAGGTGAAGAAGCGCTTGTCCAAGGCCCGCCCGGCGGCGCGAAGTGCCCGGCGCAAGGGAATCGTCGATCCGGCGAAGCAGGCCCGATTGGTGAGCGACCGGCTCGCCCCGGCGATTCCATCTCCGCGCATCGAGCTGGACTTCCAGACGCCGTGGCAGCTGCTCATCGCCACCATCCTCTCGGCGCAGTCGACGGACGACCGCATCAACATGGTGACGCCGATGCTGTTCCGGCGGTGGCCGACGCCCCGGGCGCTGGCCGCGGCAAGCCAGGCCGAGGTCGAAGAGGTGGTGAAGTCGACCGGCTTCTTCCGCAACAAGGCGAAAGCCATCCGCGAGTGCAGCCGCGCGCTGGTCGAGCGTCACGGCGGCGAGGTGCCGCGCACGATGGAGGAGATGGTCGAGCTCCCGGGCGTGGCCCGGAAGACCGCCAACGTGGTGTTGGGCAACGCGCTCGGCATTCAGGCGGGCATGGCGGTCGACACCCACGCGTTGCGCGTCTCGCGCCGGCTGGCGCTCACCCGGCAGGAGGACCCGGCCAAGGTCGAGGCGGATCTGTGCGCGGTCTTCCCGAAGAACGAGTGGACGGTGAGCGCTCTGCGATTGCAGCTCCACGGGCGCTACGTCTGCACCGCGCGCAAACCCGATTGCGCGCACTGCCCATTGAACGAGATCTGCCCCAGCCGTGAGGCCGTGCCCGTGGGCACGCTCCAGGATCGAATTCGCTACGAGCGCGTCGTCGTAAAGTCGCGCGGCCGCGAGCGCCCCGAGTCGTGACGAGCGGGTGTCTCGGAGCGGCCGGTCGTCGAAACCGAACAGCACGAGCACGCGCGAGAACGCCCGGTTGAAGCGGTGCGGCGACGGCCTGCACCAGCCGCGACTGCTCGCGCAGAACGGTCGCGCGGTCTGAAGCCGCTGTTCCAACCGATCTCGGAGCTCGCAAACGACCGACTGCCGACCCGCGCCGGCCATTCCTCGCTGCAAGCGTGCTCGAACGACTCGCAGTGCCCCGGCTCGTTCGTGTGCGCCTTCGAGGCGCCTGACACCGGCAAGGTCTACTGCGGTCCGGACCGGCTGGGCGCAGGCTGCATCTGGGACAGAAGCTGCGGGAACCCGAGCTACCTTTGCATCAGTCCGCTCTACAAGCACCAGCCCTGGCCGGTGGGCTCCGCGTGCGGCAACAACTCGCAGTGCGCCACGAGCCTCTGCGACACGACGTATTCGCGAGCGAGGGGGCTTCGTCGTTCGACGGCCCCGCGAGTTGGGCCGTCACCTTCCGAGCCGCCGCAGGAACTCGGGTTCGTCGATGACCTCGACGCCCAGCGCCTGCGCCTTCTTGAGCTTCGAGCCCGGGTCTTTGCCGGCCACCACGAAAGCGGTGCTCTTCGAAACCGACGACGCGACACGTGCGCCGGCCGCCTCCGCCGCGCGCTGGGCCTCGTTCCGGCTCATCGTCTCGAGCGACCCGGTGAGCACGATCGTCTTGCCGGCCAGCGGACCATCGGTCAGCTCCGGTCGCGTCGGGTCGGCGAGGCGGACTCCCGCGCGACGGAGCTTCTCGATCAGCGCCTGGTTCTCCGGCTGATGGAACCAGTCGTGCACGCTGCGGGCGATCTCCGCGCCCACGTGCTCGACCGACTCGAGCTGCTCCATCGACGCTTGGGCGATGGCATCGATCGATCCGAACGCGTTCGCCAGAAGCTGCGCGGCGCGCGGGCCCACGTGGCGGATGTTGAGGCCGACGAGGAGCTTCCAGATCGGCCGATCCTTCGCCGCGGCGATGGCCGAGAGGAGATTCGAGATCGACTTGTCCTTGAACCCCGGCAGCTGCGCGAGCTGCTCGCGGGTGAGGAAGAACACGTCGGCGGGATCCTGCACCCAGCCGCGCTCGAGGAGCGTCATGCCGGTGCGGTAGCCGAGGTGGGCGATGTCCATCGCGTCGCGCGAAGCGAAGTGGAAGAGCCACTCGACGGCCTGCGACGGACAGCCCCGCTTGTTGGGGCAGCGCCAGTCGGCCTCGTCGGGCGGACGCACCAGCTCGGCACCGCACGAGGGACAGGTGCGCGGGAACTCCCAAACCTTCGCGTCCGGAGGCCTCAGGCTGGGCACTGGCCCGACCACCTCGGGAATCACCTCGCCCGCCCGGCGGACGATGACGGTGTCTCCCTCGCGCACGTCCTTGCGCCGCACCTCGTCCTCGTTGTGCAGCGTCGCATACGTCACGTGCGCGCCGCCGACGAACACCGGCTCGAGCACCGCGAAGGGCGTCACCTTGCCGGTGCGGCCGGTGTGCACCTCGATGGCGCGGACCTTGGTGGTGCGCTCCTCGGGTGGGAACTTGAAGGCGATCGCCCAGCGCGGCGCCTTGCTGGTGGCGCCCAGCTCGTCCTGCAGCGCCAGCTCGTCCACCTTCACCACCACGCCGTCGATCTCGTAGTCGACGTCGTGGCGCCGGGCCTGCCACCGCTCGCAGTAGGAGCAGACCTCGTCCAGCGTCTCGACGCGCTGGGTGGCGGAATTGACGGGGAGGCCCGCACGCTCGAGCCACTTCAGCGCCTCCGAGTGGCGCTGGTGCCGCACGCCGTCGACGTACCCGATGCCGTGGGTGAAGAAGCGGAGCGGCCGCGACGCGGTGACGCCCGGGTCCTTCTGCCTCAGGCTCCCCGCGGCGGCGTTCCGCGGGTTGGCGAACGCCCGCTCGCCCCGCGCGGTCAGCTCGGCGTTGAGCCGCTCGAAGGCGCTCGAGGGCAGGTACACCTCGCCGCGCACCTCGAGGAGCGGCGGCGGCGAGTCCACCCGCAGGCGCATCGGCACCGTCTTCACCGTGCGCACGTTGGCGGTGACGTCCTCGCCGACGAAGCCGTCGCCGCGGGTAGCCGCGCGGGTGAGCCGGCCGTGCTCGTAGGTGAGCGCGCAGGCCAGCCCGTCGATCTTCAGCTCGCAGACCATGGGCGGCACCCGGCCGATCGCCCGCTCGACCCGCCGGGCCCACGCCAGAAGCTCGTCGCGGGTGAACGCGTTGTCCAACGAGAGCATGGGCGCGCGGTGCGTCACCGGAGCGAAGAGCGCGCTCGGGGCGCCACCCACCCGCTGGGTCGGGCTGTCGGGAGTAATCAGCTCGGGCCAGCGGGCCTCGATCTCCTTCAGCTCGCGGACGAGCGCGTCGTACTCGGCGTCGCCGATCTCCGGCCGGTCGAGGACGTAATAGAGGTAGTCGTGGTGGCGGATCCGCTCGCGCAGCTCCTCCGCGCGCTGTCGGGCGTCGATCTTCTCGCGGTCTGCCTCCCGCAGCTCCATGGGGCCCGATTGCATACGACGCGCTCAGAAGACTTTCAGCAACAGCAGCGTGACGCCGCTGTCGAAGCGCCGGTCGGAGAGGAAGCCGAAGGCGGCGTACAGGTCGAGCTGGAACATGCCCTCGATGAGCGCGTGGAAGCCCGGCCCGAAGCTGATGCCGTACCCGAGCTGCTCGAGGTTGGCCGCCCGGTCGATCTCGCCGAACGCGGCCACGTCGGCGTACAGGCCGAGCTTGTACATGTCGCGGGTGAGGGAGAAGCGCATCTCGGCCGTGGCGCTGGCGGCGCGGCGCACGTACAGGTCCCCGAACACGCCCCGGAGGTGCAGGCCGGCGATCGGCTCCTCGTCGTGGAAGATGACCTCGCGCCACAGCCACGTGCCGCGCGCCTTCAGCCACAGGTCGTGCCAGCCGAGGGCGATGACCTTCTGGTACCAGAGCCGCCCCTCGCCGTGGTGCGGGTCGTTGACGCCGAAGAAGTGCCGGCCCTCGAGCACTAGGTCGTGCCGGCGATCCCAGCGCCCCTCGCCCGAGTCGAACACCAGCTCGGCGCGAAGTAGCGCGAAGGTGCGCACCCGTTCGATGTCGCCCAACGACGGCGGAAGGCTCGCGTTGGCCGCGGGCCGGAAACCGAACAGCAGCCGGTCCTGCATGCCGCCGCCGACCGAGACGGCGAAGGCGGGGGTCAGCCGGTACTTGAGGTTCAAAGAAACGTCGGCGCTGACGTTGTAGTAGTTCTCGAGCAGCAGGTCCTTCCGCTGGCGGGCGAGCCCTTCGGCGCGAACCCAGACGAACGGCCGGGCCAGCCTGTCGGCGAACGCGGGCGAGAACCACAGCAGCTCGGCGTAGACGCGCGAGGGAGCGGGGTAGAGCACGTCGTCGCGCGTGCGGCCGCGCAGCCCGAGCCCGCCGCTTGCTGCCACGCGCCACCGGTCGTCTCCGAGCAAGAGCGAGGTGCCCTGGTAGTTGAGGCCGACCTCGAGGCCGTCGAAGTAGCTGGCCCGCACGTCGAGCCCGGCGCCAATGTTCCATTCGTCCTCGTGGAAGACGACGTGCAGCTCGTACTTCTGCTGCGGGCGCACCAGCGCGAAGCCCTTGATGGTGCCCAGATTCTCGAGCTGCGGGCCCAGGTGTGCGACGCGCCGGGTGGGCACGAGCTCGAACCTGGGCGGGGGAATGCCCAGCGCCTCCGACAGCTCGCGAATCTCGCGCTCGAGGTGCGGCCGGTTGAAGACGTCGTGGGGCAGGCTCAACGCCAGCTTGAAGCGGAGCTGCTGCAGCGTCAGCTTCCCGCGGAACACCACCTTGTCGAGCTGGCCCTCGTCGACGCGGACGGTGAGCCCGCCCTCGTTGGACTCGACCTGCACGGCGGCCAGCTCGTACCCCGAGCGGTGCAGAAAGTCGGTGAGCGAGGTGCGCACCTTCTCGGCCGTTTCGAGCGTGGGCTCGGCCTCTGGCGGCAGCTCGAGCACCGCGAGGTACACCTCGTCGACGAGAACCCAGTTGCCCGTCACTTCGATCGGGAACGGGGCTTTGAGCAGCACGAGCGAGAGGGCCAGCGGCGCCATGCGGTCGGCGCCGCGACTGGCATCGGGCGCGCGCAGTCGATATCCGAGCACCACGTGCGATGACTCGCAAGGCCGCCCGCCACCGCGTCTTCTTGCTCTCGCCCGCCAACTCCGCGGGCGAACGCACCCGCCTGCTCTTGAGGCCCGAGCCCCGGTTCGAGCTGGCCAGAGCGGTCCAGTCGCCCGAGGGAGCGCCCATCGGCGACGTCTTCGCCTTCGCCAGCGGCCTCTACTTCCGAGGCAAGCTCGCCTACGCGCGCACGTTCGCCCGCCCGCCGCGCGGAACGAGCGGCGAGTGGGTCATCACGCCCGGCCGTGGCTTGCTTTCGGTCGACACGCTCATCCGCGCCGACGACCTGCGGGCGTTCGCTCGCATTCCGGTCGACGCCGGCGACGTCCGCTACCGCGCGCCGCTCGAGCGCGACGCCCGTCTCCTCGCGCGGAGGTTGGGCCCCCGCGGCGAGGTGGTGCTGCTGGGGAGCGTCGCCTCGAAGAAGTACACCGACGTGCTGCTCGACGTGTTCGGCGATCGGCTGCTCTTTCCGATCGACTTCGTCGGCCGGGGCGACATGAGCCGGGGCGGGCTGATGCTCCGGGCGTCGCGCAGCCACGTCGAGCTGCCGTACGCGAAGGTCGCAGGAGCATCCGTTCGCGGGAGCCGTCCACCGCGGCTGCCCAGGCCGCCTTCCGCCGGACCGATCGGCCGCATTCGCCGGCGGGCCATCGAGCTGGGAGCGAAGCCGGCACCGGTGAAGGCCGGGGACGTCGAGCCGATGCTGGCGTCGCCCTGCCGCGAGCCGTTCTTCCGCGAAGGCTGGTTGTTCGAGGTCAAGTACGACGGGTTCCGCCTGCGCGCGGCGAAGGAGCAGGGCCGCCCTCGGCTCTTCTACCGGCGCGGCTCCGACGTCACCGAGCGCTTCCCCGAGCTGGCCCTGGCGGTTCACGCGCTGCCCGGCGCCGACCTGTTGCTGGATGGCGAGCTGGTGGCGCCCGGCGCGGACGGCCGGCCCGACTTCGATCGGCTGCAGGCGCGCGCCTCGGGCGGCAATCGCGCCCCGGTCTGCCTCTACGCGTTCGATCTGCTGTCGTTCGACGGGCTGGATCTCCGCCCGCTGCCACTGGTCGAGCGCAAGCGGCTGTTGCGCATGCTCCTGCCGAAGGCGGGGCCGGTTCGCTACGTCGAGCACGTCGAGGACGGGTGCGCGCTGTTCGAGGAGGTGGCGCGGCGCGGTCTCGAAGGCATCGTGGCCAAACGCGCCGGCTCGCCCTACCGGAGCGGCCGATCGGACGCGTGGAGGAAGATCTGCGTCACCCGCTCGGGCACGTTCCACGTCGTGGGCTATTCGTCGGACGCGCTCCACCTCGCCGACCGCCAGCTCAGGTACGCCGGGCGCGTGGAGCTGGGCGTGCCGGTGCGGGCGCTCGAGCAGGCGAGGGCGATGATCAGCGCGTTGGTCCGCCCATCGCCGGCGTGCAGCGGGCCCGTGCCACGCCGCGGCGTGACGTGGCTCGAACCGCGGCTCAGGTGCGTCGTGCACTTCAAGCAGCGCACCGAGCGGGGCAGCCTGCGCGACGGGGTGCTCGCGGGCTTCTTGCCCTGACGAAACGGCTTGTCAGCGGCCATGCGCGCCTCCACGCTCGCGCCCGTGAGGAGCTTCTTCGGTCACCCACCCGGCCTCGCCACGCTGTTCTTCACCGAGCTGTGGGAGCGCTTCAGCTACTACGGCATGCGGGCGCTGCTCATTCTCTTCATGACCGCGGCGGCCGCGGACGGAGGGCTCGGCTTCGACGCGGAGAAGGCCGGCGCCGTCTACGGGCTGTACACGGCGGCGGTGTACCTGACCGCGCTGCCCGGAGGCTGGGTGGCGGACCGTCTCATCGGCCGGCGCCGGGCGGTGCTGTACGGCGGCATCATCATCGCTGCGGGCCACTTCTCCATGGCCATTCCGACGGTGGGCACCTTCTATCTGGGCCTGTGTCTCATCGCCGCGGGTACCGGGCTGCTCAAGCCGAACGTGAGCGCCATGGTGGGCGAGCTGTACCCCGAGGGCGGCGCGCGCCGCGATGCCGGCTTCTCCATCTTCTACATGGGCATCAACATCGGCGCGTTCGCTGCGCCGCTGATCGTCGGCTGGCTCGGCGAGCGCGTGGACTGGCACGTCGGCTTCGGCGCGGCGGGCGTCGGCATGGTACTCGGGCTCGTGCAGTACGTCGCGGGCGGCAGACACCTCGCTGACGCGCTCGCGCGGCCGAAGGGGGAGGTCGAACGGCGGCCGGCGGGCCGGCGGGCTCCGTGGCTGGTCGGGGGCGCGGCGGTGGTGGCGCTGCTCGGCGGGCTTCAGCTCGCTGGTGCGTTCGAGCTCGAGACCGCAAAGGGCCTGTCGACGGCGGCGGGTGTGCTCATCCTCGCCGTCGTCGTCGTCTACTTCGCGACGAGCTTGATCGGCGGCGGGCTCGAGCCGAACGAGCGGAAGCGGGTGGCGGTCGTCTTCGTCCTCTTCGTCTTCTCGTGCATGTTCTGGTCGGGCTTCGAGCAGGCCGGCTCGTCGCTGAACCTGTTCGCGCGCGAGCTCACCGATCGCGCCATCGGCCGATGGGAGATTCCCGCCAGCTGGCTGCAGTCGGTGAACGCGCTGATGATCATCTTCCTGGCCCCGGTCTTCGCCTGGCTGTGGCGCTGGCTCGACCGACGTCGCCTCGAGCCGTCGAGCCCGGCGAAGTTCGCGCTCGGCCTCGCGCTGCTCGGAGCGGGCTTTCTGGTGATGGTCGCGGCCTCGGCGCTCTCGCGCGCCGGGAAGGTGAGCCCGATGTGGCTCGTGATGACGTACCTCTTCCACACGCTCGGCGAGCTGAGCCTGAGCCCGGTGGGGCTGAGCACCGTGACGAAGCTCGCTCCGCAGCGAATGGTCGGGCAGATGATGGGCATCTGGTTCATGTCCATCTCGCTCGGCAACCTCATCGCCGGGCGCGTCGCGGGGCTCTACGCGACGCTGGCGTTGCCGCAGCTCTTCGGGGCGGTCGCGGCGACCGCGCTCGTCTCGGCGCTTCTGCTCTGGGCCTTCGTGCCGCTTGCGCGGCGACTCTTGCGGTAGGCTTCAGCGCGCGGCGTCGTCGCGCACGCGGCAGGCGGCGTGGCCGAGCACGCGATCTCCATCGACGGTCGAGGTCGGCGTGGGACGCCAGCCCGCCTGCCATCGTGCGTCGAGCAGCTCGTCCGCCGTCGGCCGGTGGTCCCACACGGAGACCGCGTTCACCCCGCCCAGTCAGGTGGTGTCGAAGACCAGGTACAGGCCGTCGTGCCAGGCGAGCACCACGTCGTGCGTGAGCTCGTCCTGCACCACCACGTCCACGACGTCGCGCGGGGGCGTCTGCGCGAACGCCCAGCGCACCACGTCCTGGAGCGTGCGCTTGCCGGCGAGCGCCGCCTCGAGCGACGCCCGCGCCTGCTCGCTGAGACCGGCCCGATCGGTGAGCACGACCCGAGCCTACTTCTTCGCGTCGGCCACGAGCACGCCGGCGCGGATCTTCACCGACTCCTGGCGGTACTCGTACGTCGCGCTCATCGTCTTGAGGGTCCCGTTCAGCGTGACGGCGACCTCGCCGCTCGACGCGCCGAGCTTCGCCCACTCGACCGACTGGGTGATGTCGGCGTCGAGCTGGTCGTCGATGCCGCCCGAGAAGCGCACCGAGCCGACGATCTTCTGGCTCACGCTGCCCGCGCCGCTCGACCACGCGATGCTCTGGGTGATCTGCAGCTTGCCGTCGAGCACGACCTTCTCGCCGGTGTCGGTGCGGCTGTTGGCACAGCCCTCGAGGGTGATGCCGATCTGTTGCGAGACGTTGCCGGTCGCGCCGCCGTCGATGCGCTGCGACACCGAGAGCCGAGCGCGGCCGCCGAGCTCGCAATCGACGGTGACTTCGACCGACTGGTTGAAACGCTGCCCGAACAGATCGGCCAACGCTCCGGAGCTCTTCGCTGGCGACGTGGCGGCAAAGAGCGCGGAGGCGGCCCCTTCCTTTCCACCGCCGAGGCGTGGACCCGAGCCGCACGCGCACAGCACGATTGCGGACGAGAGCACCAGCAGTGAACGCATGTAGGTCATGGCATCCCCTTTCCGGCCGAAGGCGCGTGGAGCCCATCAAGCCCCGGGCCGACCGACGGACCTCGGGAAGACGCGGACTTGTGCCGCCAAAGACGAATCGCGGCGCGCAAAGGCGCGGCTCCACTGTCCCAGTGGAGGGTCAACCGTCGGCGCGCCGTCGCGGCGCACCGCTGGCGGGTGACGGAGCTTCGACCCCGTGCCAAGCTGCCTGGCCGTGAGAGCGTCGATTGTCGTCGCCGCCTGCGTGCTGCTCGCGATCGCATGCGGCCCGCGGACGCTGAAGCAGAAGCTACTGAATGCCGAGCGACGCACCGGGGAAGCGGAGACGCTCCTCGACGAGGCCGATCGCGCGATGCAAGAGCTCGAGCCGGATCTGGCGGCCGAGAAGATCGCCGCGGCGAAGCAGGCGATGGCGGATCCCGACGTCGAGTACTACCCCGAGCGCCACATGGTGCGCGAACGGCTGCAGGTTGCGGAGCAGCGGCTCCCGGCCGTGCGCGAAGAGCGCGCCCGACGAGACCTCGAGCGCGCCGCCGCCGAGCGGCAGAAGGAGGTCGAGTCGGAGCTCGAAACGTTGCGCAAGGCGCTCCAGGCGGCGCAGGACAGGACCGCGAAGTCCTCCGAGCTGTCGGATCTGGCGGCGGCGATCGACGATGTGCAGGACGAGCTGGAAGACGGCCGGGAGATCGAATCGAAGCACCAGGGCTACGCGCGGCTCGCTGCGGAGGCGCGCGGCGTCGTCGAGGTCGCCGTGCGCGAGCGGGATCTGTTGAAGGCCAAGATCGCGTTCCTCGAAGGCCCGGCCGAGGAGTGGACCTCGGGCCGCGAGCTGGCGGGGCGGGCCCGCAGCGAAAAGGACCGCGAGCGCAGGGCCGAGCTCTACGCCGATGCGGCAGACCACTTCCGCACCTGCGGCACCGAGGGGAGCTCGGCGCTCAAAGCGACTCCGCGGCTCGCGTCGGCCCCACTGGTGCTCGGCGACTCGGTGACGACGGCCCGCGGGGTGATTCAGCGCTGCGCTGCCGAGCTCGAGGCCGTCACGCGCGCGCTGAAGAAACGGCCGGCGAAGAAGGTTGCCAACAAGCCCGTGAGCAGCTCGCGCAAGGTGGCGAAGAAGCGCTGATGGTTCCGGCTCCGACGCGAAACGCGGGCGTCCTGCTCTGGGACGAGGTCGAGAAGCTGGAGGCGGAGATGGATCAGCTGCTCGCGCTCGCGGCGGCCGGCGTGGTGAGGCCGATCGTCGACCGCGTGTTCCCGCTCGCGGACGCACCCGAGGCTCACCGTTATCTGCACGACCGCAAGCGCAAGGGCGAGGTGCTGCTCGCCTGCCGGTGGGTCACGGGTTCACGTTGTCGAAGACGTACGTGTGGCTCTGGTTGTCGCCGATCGTGATTCCCGCCACCAGCTCGACGTACACCTCGCGCACCGAGACGGGGTTGCTCTCGCTGGCGAAGACGACCCACGTCAGGCCGTCGGGCGAGTGCTCCCACGAGGTGGTGCCGTTGGCCTCGCGGATGCGCAGCCAGCGCATGGTCGCGGCGATGTAGGTCGCCGACCGGACCAGGGTCGGCGTTCCACCGATCTGCTTCATCGCCTGCAACGACGTGTCTCGCACCAACAGCCCAACCCAGTGGCCGGACGGTGTCCGCAAGCGCAGGCCGCCGGCGGCGCCGAGGCCGAGCGAGTTGGCCGCCTGCTTCAGCTCGACGATTACGGACGCGCCGGTCGCGTCGTAGAGCGAGGAGGACGCGACTCCGCCGCTGCCTGCGTCGAACGCCGGAATGGTGAGCTCGAGCTGCATGTTGCGCTCGGCGACGCCGATGTTGCCGACCACCGACCAACGGCCGCTCAGCGCGTTGTCGTTGAAGTCGTCTCGCAGCGCGGTCACCGAGCCGACGCACGTGCCGAGGCTCGAGCAGAAGTAGCCGATCGCGCACCCGGCGTCGCTCGTGCACTGCGTGGGGCAGCTGGTCGCATTTCCGTCGCACACGTAGGGGCTGCAGCTCGGGTTGCCGGGATCCCTGGCCGCAGCAGGCCCGCACGTGCCCAGCAGGTTGGTCCGGTTGCACCGGTCACACGCCAGCGTGCAGGCGGTGTTGCAGCAGTAGCCGTCGGAGCAGAAGCCCGAGAGGCACTCGCGCGCGCCGGTCGGGCAGGTCTGTCCGTTGGCCTTCTTGGGCACGCAGGCGCCGCCCACGCAATAGGCGGTGGTGGCGCACTGCACGTCGGAGGAGCAGTTCGTGGCGCAGCTCCCGCCGTCGCCGCTGCACCGGTACGGCGTGCACGAGGGGCTGCCCGGGTCGGTGGCGGCGACGACGCGGCAGGTTCCCGCGAAGCCGAGGACGTTGCACCGGTCGCAGGGGAGGTTGCAGGCGGAGTTGCAGCAGACGCCGTCGACGCAGAAATCGCTCATGCACTCGGCGTCGTCGGTGCAGAGCTCGCCGTTCGCCTTCTTCGGCCCGCACGTGTTGTTGCCGCGGCAGCGGTGCGTCGCGGCGCAGTGGCGATCGTTGGTGCACCGGGTCGCGCAGGCGGCGCTCGTCCCGTCACACGCGTACGGAGCGCAGACCGCCGGCCGCGTGCCCTCGGGCGCGATGACGCAGATGCCCAGCGAGTCGGGGAGGTTGCACGCGTCGCACGGATTCTGGCAGCTCGATGAACAGCAGACGCCGTCGACGCAGGTGCCCGCGCGGCAGTCGTCGTCCTGGAGGCAGGGCGACCCGATCGTGCCTCCGTCGACGCCGCCATCGATTCCGCCGTCGCTGCCCAGCGCGACCGGACGGTCAGCTCGATCGACAGCTCCGACACGCCCGACCTGGGCAGCGTCGCTGAAACTTCCGCCGAGGCGACGGTCTCTCCCGACCAGAACGCGCGGGCCACGAGCGTCAGCGGCGTGCCCGGGGGCGTCTTCGGGCCGCTCAGGAAGTTGAAGCGGGCGGGCAGCGGACGCAGCTCGGGCCCGTCGAGCCGCTCGGTGTGCAAGAGCCCCGAATCGCCGTGCACTTCGACCGCCAGCGCGTCGAAGTCCCGACCGGCCACGAGCGGCCCGTGCACGACGACGTGGAGCGCCGACTGGGGGCGCTGGCAGGCGAGCAGGGCCAACGCCAGCACCGGAATCAGACGCGCGGCCATGGGGAGAACGTCCACCACGGGGCGCATTCTAGGCCGGGGCGCGAGGCCGATCAGCGCTTCGGTTTGCCCGCAACAGGCACGCCCGGCTCCGTCTTCGGCTCGCTCGGTGACGGCGCGGCAGCGCGTTCTGCTTTCAACAAATCGATCAGCGTGCGGTCGCCGGGCGCGGTGACCTCCTCGGCCCACTCCTGAGGGAGGCTGATCTCCGGCAGCTCCTCTTCGGGCTTCGTGCTCTGGCGCAGCTGCTCGAGCGAATAGGGCACGGTGGGCACGCGGTCTTCGCCCGGGCTCCCGCCGGTGCCGAACATGGGCGTGGCGACGGGCGTGGGCGTCGGCGGAGCGCTGGGCTGCGGCGAGAGGGGTACGGGCCGGGTCGACTTGTCCGACTCGAGCCTCCGCTGCAGCGCTCCGACCTGCTTCTGGAAATAGGCGATCTGCACCTTGAGCGCATCGCGCTCGGCGATCAGCGCGTCCATCACCTGCTTCGACCGGGCGGCCTCCTCGAGCTGCGCGCGCAGCGAGGCGATCTCGGCCTGGGCCTCGGCGGCTGCGGTCTCGAACTTCTCGGCGCGGGCCTGCATCTTCCTGAGCGCCGCGGCGCGCTCGGAGGCGAGCACCTCGGTGTCGCGCAAGAGGCTCGTCATCTCCCCCGCCATCGCTTGGCGCTTCTCCTCGCGGCGGGCCATCGCATCCAACCGGTTGAGGAGGTTCCCCTTGGTGGCCGACAGATCGGCCACCTCGTTGCGGATGTAGGCGATGTCGAGGATCAGCTCGTCGCGGCGCCGCCGCTCCTCGGTGAGGGCTTCCTGGCGGCTCGCCGAGAGCTCGCGCTCGGCCTTGAGCTCGGTGAGCAGCCCCTCGACCCGCTGCTCGAGCGCGCGCACCTGATGGGTCAGCGTCGCAACTTCGCCCCTCGAACCGTCGCGCTCGGCATGCGCCTGCGCGAGCTGCGCGCGCACGTCCTCCAACTCGGCGGCGAGCCGATCGCGGTCGGCGGAGACGTCTTTTGCGAACGACTCGAGCTCGGCCGTTCGGGCGCGGAGCTGCTCGCGATCGCCCATCGCCGCCTCGCGTTCGGTGACGAGCCGTTGCCGTTCGCTCGAGAGCAGGCCAACCTGAGACTGGAGACCATCGCGCGCGGCCATCAGTGCGTCGCGTTCGGCGACCAGCCCGTCGCGTTCGGACGCGAGCGCGTCGCGCTCCGACGAGAGCCGGGCAAGATGCGAGTCGAGCGCGTCTCGTTCAGAGGCCAGCCGATCGCGCTCGACCGTCAGTTGGTCCCGTTCGGCGGCGAGCTGGGCGACGGTGGCGCGCTCGGTCTCGAGAGCGGACGCGGCCTCGGCCCGTTCGTTCTCGAATGCGGACCGCTCGGCGGCGAGCTCGGCCGCGATCGCATCGGCCCGCGCCGCGGCCTCCTCGCGCATGGTGCTCTCGAGGGTGAGCTTCCGCCCGACCGCTTCGAGCTCACGGTCCTTCGCCTCGACGCGGGCGTGCTCCTCCTCGAGCTCGAGCTCCAGGCTCTGCGCGCGCGAGACGGCCTTCTCCAGGTCGACGGCGAGCTGGTTGGCGCGGCTGCGCTCGGCGTCGAGGCCCTGGCGCAGCGCCTCGCGTTCGGCCAGCGCCTTCGTGCGCTCGGCGTCCAGTCGCTCCTTGAGCTTGCGGATGCTGCCCTCGGCGGTCTCGAGCTCCCGCTCCAGCCGACCGATGCGCTCGTTGGCCGCGGCCACTTCGGTCTCGAGCAACTCGACGCGCGAGCGTGCCTCGTCCCGCTCTCGGCTCGTCTGGGTGGCGGTCTTCTCGAGCTCGGCCTTCAGCCGCTCGAGCTCCGCGTCCGCCCGGCGCTTCAGATCGCGGTTCTTCTCGGCCAGCTCGACCGCACGCTCGCGCGATTGCGACAGGTCGATCTCCAGCCGAGCTCTACGCGCCTTCTCGGCCTCGAGCCCCGCTTGGAGCGAGCGGATGGTGCCCTCGAGCTCGGCGAGCCGGGCCTGGGCCTGTGGCACGACCTCGTCCAGTACCTGGCGGCACGCCCGCGCGAGCTCGAGCTCCAGCTCGAAGATGCGCTTTTTCGCGTCGGCCAGCTGCGCCTCGAGCGCGACGACCTCGGCGGTGGTGGGGCTGGAGGCGATCGCTCCGTCGGCGCCGGCCCGGGTCACCGAGGCCACGGTGGCGCGGCCCTCGGAGTCGAGCGCCAGCGCCACCACCAGCTTGCCCACGTGCGGCGCGTCGACGAACAGACCCACCGCCTTGCCCGCGTCCTGCGCGTCGACGGCGATGCCCAGATCGATGCGGCCCACCTCTGCCTCGGCGTGGACGCCGACGTCGTACCCCGCCTCGTCGATGCGCCGGGACGCCACGTCCGCGCGCGGCTTGGCGTTGCGGTCCGAGCGGTTGGGCACGGCCCTTTCGTAGCACAGGACGGAGGGCGTGACGCTTCGCGCGGCTCAGAAGCCCATGCCCGCCGAGAACCCGGCGCGGAACTGGTTGCTCTCGTGTCGGCCCCGCGACCACTCGAAGGAGATCTCGAAGTGGTTGAGCAGCACCAGCGGCAGCATCGCCAGCCCCAGCGTCACCGCGTCCGAGCCGCGGAGCGAGTCGACGATCGCCGCCACCGCCTTGAAGAAGGTCCGGCTCCAGGCGACCGAGTTGAGCCCGAGGTCGACCCGCGCGCCGAACAACGTGTCGCGAATGGCCGGGACGAGCGGCGCGGACGGCACGATGGCTCCGCCGATGAACGGCGTGAGCTGCGCGAAGACGAAGGTGTCGGGCCAGACCGGCGTACCGCCCTTTGCTCCCCAGGCCCAGCCCGCGCGAACGCTCGGGCCGGCGAGCCACCGCCACGCGCACCGGGTCGACGAGGCGCACACCTCGAGGTCGACGCTGCCGTAGCCCAGGAGCGCGCCGGCAGCGGCCAGGGCGAGGAACACGGCCCCGCCCATGACCGCCTGGGCGGCCACCAGG
>FWPU01008053.1_pt1 | contig 18444 bp, 11 predicted proteins | sample 2228361 | NCBI WGS metagenome assembly FWPU01 (sample SAMEA103939777, study PRJEB20133) | metagenome
GTTAGCGCGCCAAACCGATGGGGCGGCAGTTGCCCCCGTAGGGGGTGCCGCCCGAACTCAATGGTTATCCCAGCACTTTGGCGCGCCAAGAAGTTTTGTAACACGAAATTCATTTCGCGCTTGTTTGCGGCCTGCTGCGCTATGAACATCCAAGCCCTTTTCTTCGATTTCGACGGCCTGATTCAGGACACCGAAACGCCCGAATTCCAGGTCTGGCAAAACATTTACCGCGAATATGGTCAGGAACTCCCCATAGAACAATGGAGCAAGATGGTAGGCGGCTTTGGCCTCGGCGTGTTCGATGCCGCCAGCCACCTGGCAAACCTGGTTGGAGATAGCCTTCGACCCGACGCCTTGCGCGCCCGTCACAAAGCCGAAAGCGACGCCCTCATACTCGCCCAGCCGATCCTGCCCGGCGTGACCGAATACCTCGAAGAGGCGCGCCGTTTGGGATTGCGCCTGGCTGTGGCCTCCAGTTCCCCGCATGGCTGGGTAGACGCGCATCTGACCCGCCTGGGGCTTGCCCCCCGCTTCGACCTCATCCTTTGCTCCGAAGATGTCCCGCCTGGCCGCACCAAACCGTATCCCGACCTGTTTCTGAAAGCCCTGGAAACATTCCACCTGCGCCCCTCGGAAGCGATTGTGTTCGAGGATTCTCTCAACGGCGTCCGAGCCGCGCGCGCCGCCGGCATTGCTGTAGTGGCAGTACCCAATCCCCTTACTCGACGGCTGGGCATCAATGGCGCCGACTTGAACCTACCCTCCCTGGCAACCCTCCCTTTGACGAATTTGCTAAGACAACTGCAAAAACGACAATAGCGCGCAACTTGACTCGATTCCACGATACGGGTAAAATCAACCCAGTTGCGTTGCTATCAGACAACGGAATTAACAATCGAAACGGAGATTTAGCGGCTGAGTCCCGGCGTCGAATCACTCGACAGCCGGGATTACGAGGTGGAGGTTCCCCCGTGCGAACGGGGCGCTAACCGAACTCCCCCTCTCCCCTTGGGAGAAGGACGGGGTAAGGGAAAATCGGATCGATCAGCGGATGCCTCTGGAGCCAGGTCACAGGCTCCCTTCTCCCTTCCAAAGCAAGCGTAAGGAGAAACAGGGTTCAAAAAAACGCTGTTGCTCCCGCCGAAAACCATGCGGTAACGTGTGGGACAGGGCGACGCAGTGACACAGGCGTTACGCCATGCCTGTTTACTTAAACCTATGGAAGGGCTGCTTTTTAATGCAACATGGCATTCGACAGGCATGCCCGGGCATGTCTGTTTTGTTTTTTTACTCTCACCCCCAGACCTCTCCTGTCAGGGAGAGGGGGAGGATTGAAAAAATGTCAAGTCGTTACCACATTCACACCAAAAACGCTCCCCCGCCAGCAGGGGGATACCCGGCCGAATTTCTCATCGCTGAGGGTGATACCTACGTCAAATACGGGCATCCCGTCTTCGACGGACGCGCCCAACGCGGCGATCTCTACTGGACGGCCGAAATCATCACCCAAACCTGGTACCAGGCCGAAACCGGGCGCATCCCCATCTCTGGCGCGGGCTATGGCGGCAAATTTGCCGGCGAGGGCTTCGAAGGGATGTGGCTCGACATGTCCGAAATCGTGCGGCCGACGCGGGACGGCATTCACGGACGCGAATACATCTCCACCCAGGTAGATATCGGCGCCGGTGTGGAGAAACTGGTCTTCGACCAGGATGGCAGACTGGCAGACGCGCTGCCGCGCTGGTTCAGCCTGCCGCTGCCGGTCATTCTGGACCCGCTGCCTGCTCCGTTTCCCGGACGAGGAGCCATCCGCTCCATCGCCAAGGCCGCCAAGACGCTTGACCTCCTGGCCCTGATCTACAGCGATGAATTTGGCGACGATCTCGATACGGAAAATCTTGGCCTGGTCATCACCCCCTCCCAAACCGAAAACCCGCTACCGTTCACCCCTCGCTACCTCGAAGTGGAGCCTGGCTGGAAGGCCACGCTGGAGGACATGTCCACCGCCTGTGCCAAAGCCACGCTCCATCACCCCGACTCGATGCTGGGCTGCCGCGTGGCGCTCTCGCCCATGGCGGCCGAGGCTGCGGTCGAATTGACCCGGCAAGGCGTGGCCGTCATTCACCTGCTGGCCGATGAGGTAGGCCGGGATACGAGCGGCCGCCCAATTACCGATGCCCTCCGCGAGGTGCATGGGGCACTGGTGAAAGCCAGCCTGCGCGACCGGGTCACGCTCATCGTCTCGGGCGGCATTGCAGCGGCCGAGCATGTGGTCAAGGCAATTGCTTGCGGCGTGGATGCCGTGGCGATTGATTTTGCCATGCAAATTGCCTGGGGCTGCTCGCTGTGGGCCGATAAGGGCAAGTGCCATGTCGAACACGAGGACATCGAAGCCGAATGGGGCGCGCAGCGGCTGGTCAACTTGATATCGGCCTGGCGCGACCAAATGCTCGAAGCCTTGGGCGCGATGGGCATCCGCGAGATGCGCCGCTTGCGGGGCGAGGTAGGACGCACCATCTGGCACAAGACGGAGGAGCAAGCCTTCCGGGAAACGCTGGGAGGGCGGAAACCCCTCGAAACGCTGCCCAGGCTCCAGGTCCAGGCAGGAGGCGAGGGTGATTTCCGCTGGGCGCAGACGTTGTTGCTTGCATCCCAACAACAGGCGCGCACCGGCAAACCGCCCGTCAACCTGGAATGGGATTACCGCTTCGGCGCTTCGGACGGCGGCTTCGACCGGCTGGCCTTCGAATTCGAGTTCGACATGGACCCGGCGCAGCCGCCCGTGGCCGACCCGCAAGAAGTGGACTTGTCGCTATTGCTCAACCGCCGCAAAGACGGCCGCCCCGAAGTCGAATTGCCGTTGCCCTGGTATGGAGCCGGGATGTCTTACGGCTCGATCAGCCTGCCGGTGATGACGGCCCGGGCGCAGGCGGCGAAGGCGCTTGGCACGTTCATCTCGACCGGCGAGGGCGGCTATCCCGAGGAACTGGCTCCGCTGGCCGACCACATCATCACCCAGGTGGCCACCGGCCTATTCGGCGTGCGCGAGGAGACCATTCAGCGGGCGCGGGTGGTTGAAATCAAGTATGCCCAGGGGGCCAAACCCGGCCTGGGCGGGCACCTGCTGGGCAACAAGAACACCGAGACGGTGGCGCGCCTGCGCGAGGCAGTGCAAGGCACGTCGCTCTTTTCGCCTTTTCCGTTCCACAGCGTGTACTCGGTGGAAGACCACAAGAAACATGTAGACTGGTTGAAGCAGGTCAACGAGCGGGCGCTGATTTCGGTCAAGGTTTCGACGCCCACCGACGTGGATATGGTGGCGGTGGGCGCCTACTACGCCGGGGCGCACATCGTCCACCTGGACGGGGCCTATGGCGGGACGGGGGCCGCGCCGGAGATCGCCAAGAAGAACATCGCCATGCCCATCGAATACGCCATCCCAAAAGTGCATAAGTTCCTGGTCGAAGAAGGCATCCGTGACCAGGTGACGCTGATGGTCTCCGGCGGGCTGCGTTCGGCCTGGGATATCGCCAAGGCGATCGCGCTCGGCGCGGACGGAGCGATCTTAGGCACAGCCGAACTGGTGGCCATTGGTTGCATCCGCATCGCGCAGTGCGAGAAGGGATTGGGTTGCCCGTTCGGCATCACCACCACCGACCCGGAGCACGCCAAAAAGGTGGACGCCGGCCAGGCTACTCAACGCATCGTGAACTTGTACATCTCCTATCTCTGGCAGTTGGCCGGGATATTGAAAGCGCTTGGCATGACCTCTATTGCCGAGTTGCGCGGACGGAGTGATCTGTTGGTGTATTTGGAGTGACCCTCACCCCCAGCCCCTCTCCCATAGGGAGAGGGGAGGCCCTCATGCTTCGACAGGGTCTCGACGAGGTCTCGATAAGGTCTCGACAGGGTCTCGATGAGGTCTCGATGAACTCGACCCGGCGACTCGACCCGGCGGGTCTCGATGAGGTCTCGATGAACTCGACCCGGCGACTCGACCCGGCGGGTCTCGATGAACTCGCCCCGGCGGCTCGACCCGGCGGCCTTCGGCATGAGCGCTCAGGCAAACGCTCAGGGCAGGCTGCTCAGGCGAACGCTCAGCACAGCGCCCCCAGCCCCTTATCATCCCCGTAGGGGACTCCCGCAGGGAGAGGAGAGCAGCAGAGCAAGAATCGGGTGTATTTCGGTGACTGAGATTTGTAGAATGGGCGTAACTGCTTACCAGGCAGCCATTGGGTCGAAATCGAGCCTGTTGGAAGGAGCGCGAGACAGGATTTCAAGGATGAAAGGATTTTTTTGTCTTTCGTTGAACGGCCATCCTTTCTATCCTTTCCATCCTGTTCGACAGGGTAAGCAGTTACGAATGGACATAGATTTAGAGAAGGAGCACCCATGAACACCCCTGTCACTGATTTCCACCAAATGGCCGAAGATTACCGCCGCATCGAGCAGGCCATCCTGTACCTTGAAAACCATGCTCATTCCCAGCCCGAACTGAGTGAGATCGCTTCGGCAGTCGGACTGAGCGAATTCCACTTCCAGCGTCTATTCAGCCGCTGGGCCGGCATCAGTCCCAAACGTTTCTTGCAATTCCTCACGAAAGAAGGCGCAAAAGAGCTGCTGGCTCGCTCCGAGAACTTGCTGGAGGCAGCCTATGGCGTAGGCCTTTCGAGTCTGGGACGTCTGCACGACTTGTTCGTCACGACCGAGGCGGTCACGCCGGGCGAGTATAAATCCGGCGGGGCTGGTGTGACCATCCGCTACGGGCTGCACGACACACCGTTTGGCAAAGCCTTGATCGGCGTCACCGAGCGCGGAATCTGTCACCTGGGCTTCGTCCAGGGCAGTGAGGGCAAGGCCATAGATGCGCTGGCCTCGGACTGGCCAGAAGCCCGGATGGTCGAAGATCACCGCGCCACTGCGCCATTGGTTGGGCCGATCTTCGAACTGGATCAGAGCAGGGCCGCGCCCTTGCGCTTGCACCTACGCGGCACGAATTTCCAGCTCAAAGTGTGGGAGGCGCTGCTGCGCATCCCGCCCGGAAGCGTAATCACTTATGAGGGCCTGGCTGTCCGGGCCGGGCATGCGGGAGCGAGCCGGGCGGTAGGGAGCGCGCTCGGGCGCAACCCGGTCGCGGTGCTGATTCCCTGTCACCGCGTCATTCGCAAGTTGGGTGAATTCGGGAATTACCGCTATGGCGCTGCCCGCAAGAAGGCGCTGTTGGGCTGGGAAGCGGCGTACTTATCAAGCACGCTGGTCGAGTAGGCCGCAAGCCGTACCGCCCGCCCTGGTGTTCGGGCCAGGGAAATCACATTTTCAATCGCTGGTCTCGATACGCCCCTCAAAGAACATTCGGGGCTACTCGACCAGCAGTATAAGGAAAGAATGAAAACCAAAATCTGGCTGGCTTTACTGGCACTTTACATCGTTTGGGGTTCGACCTACCTGGCAATTCGATTCGCGGTGGAGACTATCCCGCCGTTCATGTCGGCCGGGCTGCGTTTCCTCGTCTCAGGCGCGATCCTGCTCATCTGGCGGCGCGCCGCCGGGGACTCGCGGCCTACGCTGCGCCAGTGGCGCTCGACCGCCATCGTCGGCACTTTCCTGCTATTGGGCGGCAATGGGCTGGTCTCGTTCGCCGAACGGGTCGTCCCGTCGGGGGTTGCGGCGCTGATCATCGGCTCGATGCCGCTGTGGATGGTGGGGATCGAGGCCGTGCGGCCGGGCGGCGTCAGGCCCAACTGGCAGGCCGTCCTGGGACTGCTGGTCGGTTTTGGCGGCATCTTCCTGCTGACCGGCCCGTCTGCGTTGACCGGCAACGGGCAGGCGTTCGACCCGCTGGGCGTGGGCGCGTTACTGGCCGCCGCCTTCCTGTGGTCGGTCGGTTCGATCTACAGCCGCAACGCCGACATGCCCAGGTCTTCGCTGGTATCTACCGGCGCGCAGATGTTGGCTGGCAGCGCGGCACTGATGACCGTCAGCGGGCTGGCGGGCGAATGGAACGGCTTCAGCCTGACCGCAGTTGCACCAACTTCCTGGCTGGGGCTGGCCTATCTCATCACTTTCGGTTCGCTGGTGGGCTTCGTCTCGTATGGCTGGCTGCTGCAAAACGCGCCGGTCTCACTGGTCGCCACTTACGCCTACGTCAACCCGCTGGTGGCGGTCTTCCTGGGCGCCTGGCTGGCAAACGAGACCCTCAACGCCCGCATCCTGATCGCCGGGCTGGTCATCATTGGCTCGGTGGCGTTGATCAACCAATCGAAACCCGGCAAAGCCAAAGTCGCCGCGGAAGAAGCGGTGTAGATTGCTTCGTCCGATTAGAAAGGGTATGACCCACTTGCACAAGGAGTGTGAATGAATTTTTCAGACAAAATCCTCGACTCCCGTAAATCGCTGCTCGGCCTGACGCCCTTGCTCAAGCGCGCCGAAGATGCGGCCGAGGGCGGCTGCGGCGTTCTGGGCCTGGCGGCCAACGTCCCCATCCGGGGCAAACACGTCCTGACCGCCTCGACCCAGATGCACAACCGCGGCAATGGCAAGGGCGGCGGTATCGCCATGGTCGGCCTCGACCCGGCTCAGGCCGGGGTAGACGCGGCCACCCTGCGCAGCCACACTCTGCTGCAAATTGCCCTGCTCGACCCATCCGCCCGGGCCGAGGTCGAGGCGGAGTTCATCACGCCGCACTTCGACATCGCTCATGCCTACGAATTACCCCATGCGGAGGACCTTCGAGAGGTGGACGGTCTCGAGGTGCGCCCGCCGGATGTGTGGCGGTACTTCGTGCGCGTCAAACCGGACGTTTTGGCTGCGTTCGCTTACGAGAGCGGACTCTCCTCTTTGGGCCCTCGCGCCCTGGAAGATGAGTTCATCTACCAGAACACGTACAGACTCAACGTCAAGTTCTATGCCAGTTTGGGCGAGAAGCGCGCCTTCGTGTTGAGTCACGGGCGCAACTTGTCGATGCTGAAGATCGTCGGCTACGCTGAGCAGGTGGTGGAATATTACCGGCTCGAAGAACAGACCGCCCACGTGTGGATCGCCCATCAACGCTACCCCACCAAGGGCCGCGTCTGGCATCCGGGCGGGGCGCACCCGTTCATCGGGTTGAACGAGGCCCTGGTCCACAACGGCGACTTCTCCAATTACCACGCCGTCAGCGAGTACCTGCGCCAGCGCAACATTGGGCAATTGTTCCTGACCGACACCGAGGTCAGCGTGCAGTTGTTCGACCTGTGGGACCGGGTCTACGGCTATCCGCTGGAAATTACATTGGAAGCCATGGCGCCGACCACCGAACACGACTTTGCCATGTTACCGCCCGAAAAGCAAGACCTCTATCGCGCTGTGCAGCGGACTCACATCCACGGCTCGCCGGACGGCCCCTGGTTCTTCATCGTCGCCCGCTCGAACGCCGACGAGGACCGTTTCGAACTGCTCGGCATCACGGATACTTCGATGCTACGGCCGCAAGTGTTTGCGTTGTCAGAGAATATTCACCCCAACCCATCTCCCTCAGGGAGAGGGGCAAGTGGTGAGGGAAAAGTGCAGATCGGGTTGATCGCCTCTGAAAGACAGGCCATCCATGCCTGTCTGCGCTCGCTGGCTACGGAGGATAGCCGCTTCAAGCCTTACGCCGACAAATACTGGAACGCGCGCGGCGGCTCGTACACGGATGGCGGGGCGTTCCGGTTTACCGTCACCCCGGATGAGACCCTAAAGGTCTTTACAGAACATCCCCAAAGTGAGAATGAGACTGAGACCTTTAGGGTCTTGGAATGCAAGAACAAATTTGGCCAAGCCGTGACCCTGCTCCCCGGCCGGGTCCACGCCCCGGCGCGGCTGGAACCCGACCGGGCCGGTGAAGCCTTCCGCTGGGATTGGCAAAACGCGCTCATCCGCGCATACGATGACGGCGGCCCGCTGACGGCCTGGGAAGTCATGCGGCCGCAATTGCCGGGCCTGGGCTGGAACGAACTGGCCTGGGGGCTTGGCTGGCTGGCAGATTTCGGTCACAAAGGGGCCGGCGAGTTCCACTTTGCCCGCGAAACACTGACCCTCATCCGCGACCGACGCGCTGAGTTGGGAAACAAGAAACGGGCGTCGCTGCTGGCGATGGTGGATGAAAGCCTGAAAGATTTGTTCGACGGAATTGACGTAATGTGTAAAGACGTAATGCGTAAAGACGTAATACGTAAACCGCTTACGGATTACGCATTACGCATCACTTGGGACACCCGCCACACCATCACTGCACCCCCATTATCCTCCGCCACCCTCATCCTGGACGCCCTCGGCTTTCCTCCCGAAGGCGAGGAGGCCGCGGCGCGCTGGATCGTCGCAGCCTACAAACGGGGTTGGAAGAATTTCGTTGTCTATAATTGGCGCGGGGGGCGCTTTGCCGGAGCAGGGCTCGGCGCAAACAGCAGAGGCGTCACCATCCACTTGTACGGCGACGTCGGCGATTACGCCGCTTCGGGGCTGGACGGGGCCGAAGTCCACCTGCACGCCGACGGGCAAGACCAACTCGGTCAAATCATGAAGTCGGGTAAACTGGTGGTCCACGGGGATGTGGGGCAAACGTTCCTTTACGGGGCCAAGGGCGGCGAAATCTATGTGCTTGGCTCGGCGGCGGGGCGTCCGCTCATCAATGCGGTGGGACGGCCGCGCGCGGTGATCAACGGCACGTGCCTCGACTACCTGGCTGAGTCGTTCATGGCTGGCGACCCGCACAACGGGGGCGGATTCGTCATCGTCAACGGCGTGACCTACACCGAGGACGGGCATCTGGTTGACTTGCCCACCCCTTACCCCGGCGGCAATTTATTTTCGCTGGCTTCGGGCGGGGCCATCTTCCTCCGCGACCCGCACCGCCGGGTGGACGAGGATCAACTCAACGGCGGGGCATTCGACGATTTAACGGAAGCAGATTGGGGGTTGATCGAACCGTACCTGTTCGAGAACGAGAGATTGTTCGGGATTCGCGTCGAAGATTTGTTGACGGTGGACGGCGTCCGCTCGTCCCCCTTCCAAGTGTATCGCAAGGTGGTGGTCCGGGAACAGACTGCCATTTTGACGGAAAATGCTAATCGCTAGGAGTAAAAAATGGATGCAAAAGATTTGTTGAAACGTGTCAAGGAAGACAGCCTCAAGTTCGTCTCGCTGCAATTTTCGGACGTGACCGGGGCGGTCAAGAGCGTGGACATGCCCGTCAAGGGGCTGGAAGGCGCGCTGGAAGAAGGAGTGTGGTTCGACGGTTCGTCGGTGGAGGGCTTTGCGCGCATCCAGGAATCGGACATGCGCCTGGTGCTGGACCCCGACACCTACGCAGTGCTGCCCTGGGCGGCCGAGGAGCGCAAGCGCGGTCGGGTGTTCTGCGATATTTATACCCCCGATGGCCAGCCCTTCGAGGGCGATCCGCGCGGGACTCTGAAACGAATGCGCGCCAGGATTGCCGAACGCGGCTGGACGCTCAACATTGGCCCCGAGCCGGAGTTCTTCTTGTTCAAGCGAGCAGACGCCAATGGAGGAAGCGTCCATCCTGTTCCGCACGATGTGGGAGGGTATTTCGACTTTTCTCCCAGTGATGAGGCGGTGCGGGTGCGCACGGAATTGATGGATGCGCTGAGCAAGATGGGGCTGGAAATCGAGGTCGGCCATCATGAGGTGGCGCTCGGCCAGCATGAGATTGATTTCCGCTTCACGGATGCGCTGCGGGCGGCCGATAATGTGCTGACGTTGAAGTATACGGTCAAAGCCATTGCCGCCAAGCATGGCCTGGTGGCTTCGTTCATGCCCAAGCCGATTTATGGCATCAACGGCTCGGGGATGCACTGCCATCAGTCGCTGTTCGATGTGCAGGGAAACAATCTGTTCTTCGACGAGCAGGATGAGTTCAAACTCTCGAAGATTGCCTATCATTTCATCGCCGGACAGTTGAAACATGCCCGAGCGCTGGCGGCGGTGGTATCGCCAACGGTCAATTCGTACAAGCGGTTGGTGCCAGGTTACGAGGCGCCGGTCTACATCGGCTGGGCGCAGATCAACCGGTCGGCGCTGATTCGCATCCCGCGCTATAACGAGGGACGTCCAAAGTCGGTGCGCGCCGAGTTGCGTTTCCCTGATCCGTCCTCCAATCCGTACCTGGCCTTTACGGCCATGCTGGCGGCTGCGCTGGATGGCATCGAAAAGAAGATGAATCCGCCTGCGCCGCTCAACAACGTCAACCTGTATCATCTGACGAAGGAGGAGCGCGCCAAGATGGGCGTGGGTGAACTGCCCGGTTCGCTGGCAGAGGCCCTGTCTGAACTGGACAAGGACGAGGTGTTGAAGGCCGCCTTAGGGCCGGTCATTTATGATGCCTTCACCCGCGCCAAGTGGGAAGAGTGGGACGCTTACCGGTTGCATGTGACGGATTATGAGGTGGAGAGGTATTTAGAGACGGCGTAAAAGCAAGGAAGATATAGTAAGTAGTTTGACAATGTCACATTTTCGTATAGTTGTCATTGCGAGGAGCGTTCTTTGCGACGAAGCAATCCCCTCGCAAAACAGGAGACTGCTTCGCTTTGCTCGCAGCGACAGAAAGCATAGAGTTTTATAGAGCAAGTGTCTAATGTGACATTGTCGAAGTAGAACGGTTTTCCATAAAATTCATGACATCCATCTCTTCCCCTTCCGGCTCATATCCCCTACACTTGGTGATATGAGCCGTTCGATTCGTAATCCCCAATCTCCAGCCGCCAAAGTTCGCGTTGGTTGCCCGGCCCACAACTGCGGCGGACGCTGCCTGCTCATCGCCCACGTCCAGGACGGCAAAATCATCCGCCTGGAGGCAGATGACCGCCCCGACAGCCTGGCCGCCCCGCAACTGCGCGCCTGCCCGCGCGGACGCGCCTATCTGCGCCGCCAGTATCACCCCGATAGAGTCCTTTACCCTCTAAAAAGAACCGGCGCACGTGGCACCTCGCACTTCGCACGCATCTCCTGGGACGAAGCCCTCGATACCGTCGCCGCCCAATTCGAGCGCGTCAAAGCCCGTTATGGCAATCAAGCCCTGTTCGTCCCGTATGGCACGGGCAGTTACAACCAACTCAACGGCTCGCACGTTGCCCGCCGCCTGATGAACCTCTATGGCGGCTGCCTGGGCATCTACAACTCCTACTCATGGGCTGCCATCAACGCCGCCACGCCCACCGTCTGGGGAACGCTCGTCACCGGCAATCAGCGCCAGGACTGGCTCAACAGCCGTTACATCCTGATGTGGGGCTGGAATCCCGCCGAAATGCGCGACGGCACCAATTCCGACTACTTCATCAAACTCGCCCGCCACGCCCACGGGCGCGGCGCCCGCGTCGTCTGCATAGACCCGCGCCACTCGCTCTCCGCCGCCGCTCTGGCCGACGAGTGGATTCCCATCCGCCCCGGCACGGATGCCGCCATGATGACCGCCATGGCCTACGTCATGCTGACCGAAGGCCTGCTCGACACCGCCTTCATCAACCGCTACTGCCTGGGCTGGGACTCGGCGCACATGCCGCCCGGTTACGAAAACGAAGAAAGTTACAGCGACTACCTGCTCGGCGCGCGCGACGGCACGCCCAAAACGCCCGAATGGGCAGAAGCCATCACCGCCGTCCCCGCCGCGACCATCGCCCGCATCGCCCGCGAATACGCCACCCGCAAGCCCGCCGTGCTGTACCAGGGCTACGGAATGCAGCGCCGCGCTTATGGCGAGCAAGTCGTCCGCGCCGGGGCGGTGCTTTCGGCGATTACTGGCAATTTTGGCGTCCCCGGCGGCTGGGCAAGCGGATTGGGACTGCAAGCCCCGGATGGCGGCGGCAAATGGACTGTGTTCCCCACCGGAGAGAATCCCGTCGAAGCGGCGATTCCGGTCTTTCTCTGGACCGAAGCCGTGCTGCGCGGCAGGGAACTGACTCCCGCCGAGGGCTTGCTCGGCGCCGACCGCCTGGAGAGCGAGGTCAAACTCATCTACGCCGTCGCCACCAATTGCCTGATTAACCAGCACGCCAACGTCAACCGCTCCGCCGAGATCCTGCGCGACGAATCGAAGGTGGAGTTTCTGGTCGTGCAGGATAACTTCCTGACCCCCACCGCCCGCTTCGCCGACATCGTCCTGCCCGCCTGCACCCAATTCGAAACCTGGGGCGTGGAGGACGGCTGGAAATACTCCGACGAAGTCATCCTCCAGCCCAAACTGATCGAGCCGCCCGGCGAGTGCAAGAGCGACTACCGCATCTGCGCCGAGATTGCCAAACGACTGGGCATCGGCGAGGCTTACACCGAAGGGCGGGACGAGAAAGACTGGGTGGAATACTGTTTATCGGTGTTCCGGTCATCCCGTTTTCCCGATTTGCCCACGCTGGACGAATTCCTTGAAAAGAACCTCGGCGCGTGGAGCAATCCCGTCACCAAACCCGCCATCGCCTTCCAGGATTTCCGCCGCGACCCGGAGCATCACCCGCTGCCTACGCCAAGCGGCAAGGTGGAAATCTTCTCCGTGCAACTGTACGAGCGCGGCAACCCCGCCGAAATCCCGCCCATTCCGAAATATATTCAAGAGTGGGAAAGCCCGTTCCCATGTCATTGCGAGGGCGGCAGCCCGAAGCAATCTCCTGTTACACAAGACCCATTCCCTGTCGAGGAGATTGCTTCGCCGCCTCGGTTTCGATACGCACAGAACGCTACTCAACCAGCGGCGGCTCGCAATGACATATACCCGCTGCAAGCCATCGGCCATCACACCCTGGCGCGCGTCCACTCCACGCACGCCAATAACGACTGGCTGAACGAGGCCTTTCCGCAGCGCGTCTTCATCAACCCGTTAGACGCCGAAGCGCGCGGCATCCGCGACGGCGACCTGGTGCGGGTCTGGAACGACCGCGGCGAACTGGTGCTCCCCGCCCGCGTCACCCCGCGCATCCTGCCCGGCGTGGTGGACATTCCACAAGGCGCATGGTGGAGTCCAAACGAGGATGGAGTCGATTTCGGCGGCTGCATCAACGTCCTGACTTCCGAAAAATGGACTCCCTACGCCTTCGGCACGGCGCAGCATACGATTATGGTTCAGGTCGAGAAACGGGATAGGCAATTAAGATAGAGGAGCTCGGGCATGGTATTTGGAGTATTCCGAAAGAAAAAACAAACAGGATGCAAGGATGAAAGGATGGCTTTGGGAATGGTGGTTTTGGCGCCTAAATGCTGATGTCAGAACACGAAGAGTTCTAAAGAATCCTTGCTTCCTTATGTCCTTGCCTCCTTTGTATCCTTATATCCTGTCGTAAACATCACATCCTTTTCACTCTTTCGCTCGCTGGAGGACTCGTGAACAGAAAACCTTTTATCCCTCGAAGCCAGAATGTAATCCTGGCAAACACCGAACTGACCGAAAAAATCATCAAAGCCTGCTATGAAGTTGCCAATGAACTTGGAGCCGGATTCCTCGAGTCGGTCTATTTGAATGCCCTGCTCATCGTTTTGCGCCAGTACGGGTTGAAAGCCATTCCGCAGGTTAGAATAAAAGTGGAGTTTCGGGGTCAGATTATTGGCGAATTTATCGCCGATATCGTGGTCGAGGATAAAGTCGTTGTGGAGCTCAAAGCCATTTCCATGCTTGCGCCTGAACATTCAGCGCAAGTGATTAACTACCTTTAAAGCCACAGGCTTGGAAACTGGTGTACTGGTCAATTTTGGCCGCCCGCGTATCGAAATTCGGCATCTGTACCATCCCCGGCTCAACAGGATAGACAGAATCCAGGGATAGCCTTTGTCCAAAACGAATCGCCGCTGATTGACCAACCGCACAAAAATCCTTCCATCCTGTTTGAAACCCATGACCTACGCCTTCACCTTCGACGCATCCGCTTGCACGGGCTGTAAAGCCTGTCAGATTGCCTGTAAGGACAAGAACAACCTGCCGGTTGGGGTTTTATGGCGGCGGGTGTTCGAGGTTTCGGGCGGCGATTGGACCCAAACCGGAGACGCCTGGGAAAATTCGGTCTTCGCCTACAACCTGTCCATCGCCTGTAATCATTGCATTCATCCCAAATGCGCCGGGGTTTGCCCAACGGATGCCTATGTGCAGCGCGCGGATGGGATTGTTTACATCGACGAATCCAAATGTATGGGCTGCGGCTATTGCGCCTGGGCTTGTCCGTATGCCGTGCCGCAATACAACCCCGCGTTGGGACGCATGACCAAGTGCAATTTCTGCCTGGATGAACTGGAACAGGGCAAGCCCCCGGCCTGCGTGGCGGCCTGCCCAATGCGGGTGCTGGACTTTTCAGTAATCAGTGAACAGTTATCAGTGAACAGTGAGCAGTTGTCAGTGGGCAGTGAGCAGTTATCGGTAAGCGGCGGGGAACATCAGCAACTGTGGGAGATTCCAGCGCAGGAACATCCGTTCCCCCTGCCGGCGTTTTCGCGCACGCAGCCGCACCTGGCAATCAAACCACACCCGGCGATGGGCAATGCGGCGCAGAAGCGCATTGCCAACCTGGAAGAAGTGAAACCCACAAGACAAACCACCTGGCAGGAAATCCCCCTGGTGGCGTTTACCCTGCTGGCGCAGATGGCGGCGGGGATGGCTTTCTTCTCTCTTTTCTTTCCTGCATCCTGGCTGCAACTGCTCACCATCGGCGTTTTGCTTGCCCTGGGCGGGTTGATTTCTTTCCTGCACCTGGGAACGAAAAAGAACGCCTGGCGGGCGGTGATGCACCTGCAAAAATCGTGGCTGAGCCGCGAGATTGTGATGGCGGGCTTGTTCGGCACGGCGTGGCTGGGCTGGATGCTCGAACGCTGGCTGCTGAATACTGATTATCCTTCGACTTTGCTCAGGACAGGCTGCTCACTGATAACTGTGCTGCTCGGCCTCGGGCTTGTTTACAGCATGAGCCAGGTCTATCGCCTGCGGGCTGCCCCGGCCTGGAATTCGTGGCGCACGGAGGCGGCGTTCTTCCTGAGCGCGGGGATTTTGGGAACGCTTGCCACGGCACTTTCGACAGGCAGGCCCACCTTTCTGCTGGCAGCGATACCCTTTGTGGCGGGGGAAGCGGCGCTGATTCTCTCGGCCAAGGAAACGGCCCATGAAACGGTCACCAGGCTGCGGCTGGGAATGATCGCGGGCGGCATCGCCTGGGCCTGGTTGGCCACCCAATCTAGCAGTGTCCCCGCAACGTGGATCACGTTCCCCGTTTTCCTGGTGGGGATTCTCCAAGAAAGCCTCGGCCGCTGGCAATTCTATACCCTACGCCAGGATAAACAAAAATTGCCGTAGTCAGTCGCTACGGCAGCCTTCGGACAAATTGGCTTCAGGACTTTTCGGGTGTTCCCAGCACCTGATCTACCACGCCATATTGCACGGCGGCATGAGCGTCCAGGTAGAAGTCGCGATCGGCATCACGTTCGATTTCTTCGACCGTCTTGCCAGTGTGCCTGGCCAGGATTTCGTTCAACACAGACTTCAAACGCAGAATCTGCTTGGCCTGAATCTCGATGTCGGTGGCCTGGCCTTGCGCGCCGCCCAACGGTTGGTGCAAGTGGATGGTGGCATGGGGTAGGGCATAGCGGCGGCCTTTGGTGCCGGCTGTCAGCAACACGGTGCCAAACGACGCTGTCACACCTACGGCCACCGTGCTGATGGGATTCGAGATCATTTGCATCGTATCGTAGATGGCCAGGCCGGCATAAATGATGCCGCCCGGTGAATTGATGTACATCTGAATCTCTTTTTCGGGGTCCTCGTGGTTCAAGAACAGCAATTGGGCCACGATGATATTGGCAACCTGGTCGTCTATGGGGGTGCCAAGAAAGATAATGCGCTCCTTGAGCAAGCGGGTAAAGACATCATAGGCGCGTTCGCCGTAATTGGACGACTCGATCACCATAGGGGCGATATTTTCGAAATTGGATTGCATCGGTTTCTCTCCTTCAGATCTTGCTGCAATCATACCCAAATTGTGTTGGATTCTCGTTAATTTTACCCATGAAAAATATTGGTTCACTCGGGCTACTCGACCAGCGTAATGATGCCCGTTTAGGAAGAAGATTGGGACTCTTGTTCCGCCGATACGCTGGGTTCCGTTTCAGTGGTTTTTTCCTCGCCTTCGAGTTGCTTCTGCTCGGTCTTTGCGGACCTCTTGCCTGTTGAGGCTTTCTTGGGCTTTTTCTTGCCTTCGGCCTGTTCCTGCTCGAGTTGGCCGGTGGCAATGGCTTTCAATCGCTCTAAGGCGCGGGTTGCCATCAAGCGATCGAACGCTTGCCTCCCAATGGCTGCGGCCACTTGTTTCTGGCCTTGCTTACCGCCTTCGACCTTGTCGATGTCGAAACCCTGGGAGACCAACTCGGACAAGATTTGGTTCATTTCCTGGTGCCAAGAAACCTCATCAATTTGGATGTTTTCTGCCTTGATCACTTCATCCAAAAGTAGATCCGTCTCCAAAGATTGGATGGCGACCGGTTTCACTTGTTCTTCTTTGAAAGTTTGCTCGTCGGTGTTCAGCATCTTCAAGTAGGTATCCAGGTCCATGCCCTGAATCTCAAGGCGTTCGCGCAGACGGTCTAGCGATTGCTCGATCTTTTTTTCGACCAATTGTGGAGGGTATTTGATGATAGCGCCTTGTCTGACCTGAGCAAGCAAGTTTTCGTAGTATTGCTCGTCATAATTTTCCTGAGAGCGCATCTCGATCTCTTCTACCAAGTGGGCCTTCAATTGCTCCAGGTTTTCGAATTCACCGACCATTCGAGCAAATTCATCATCCAAATCGGGCAAGGTCATGCTGCGCACAATCTGCACGGTCACTTCGAAGGTAGCCGTTTTACCGCGCAAAGCCTCGTTGGAGGCATCTTTGGCAAATTTGTGCTTGATGGTTTTGCTTTCGCCGGGTTTCAGGCCAATCAATTCTCTAGCAAAGCCGGGATACGGCCATTCATCTTTGCTTGCTTCCTGGCGAATGACCAGGGCAAAGCCGGTGCGAGAGAGGGACTCGGAGAGGTCATCGCCATTTTTGGCTTCGATGAGGGCACCCTTTACATCGCACAACACGAAATCGCTCGCTTCGATGGGGCGATCTACCGTTTCGGTGGTCGCGTATTTCTGGCGCAAATAGGTGAGGACATTTTCCAACTCCTCTTCGCCGGGAGCAGACCATTCGTAAGGCAGGCGCAAGGTGCGGTAATTGCCTAACTCCACTTCCGGAGACAGCGGCACGCGGAAGATCAGTTTGGGCGGGTCCACCGATTCGATTTTTTCGAGTGAGCCGGGCGCGGCCGGTTCGATTTTGGCCTCTTCGAGTACTTTGGGATAAATATCATCGATCAGCAACTCCATGGCTTGCTCGACAATGGCGCCCTCGCCATAATAGCGCACGATAACATCATAGGGCGCTTTCCCAGGCCGAAAACCTGGAATCTTGCCGCGTTGTGAGAGTTGACGGGCAGCGCGGCGCTTGTTGGCCTCCATCAACTCTGCTTCCACCTCAACAGTCAATTGCATCTGGTGGTCGTCTTGTAATTGTTTTTCGATTTTCAAATTTTCCTCCGAAGGGTCGGTGTAAGGCAAGTCTGAGAGTTGCCTCACCCTCATTCGATGGGGACGGCGGGACTTGAACCCGCACGCCTTGCGGCACTTGATCCTAAGTCAAGCCTGTCTGCCAATTCCAGCACGTCCCCAGGCACAGTATCGTTTTTTTACCTTCCAGCGCAACGTCCTGGCGGTTGCCCGCAGGGCTTTTTCCAAAAGAATTAATCTGTTGAGGCTCGAACGCTCTTTCAGGGCTTTGCAAGACGCGAAATGATGCAAATTAAAAATAGAAACAATCGCCAAATATGACTGTATGGTCGGCGTATGCCAGGCTTTCGCCTGTATTTACCGCCTGAAGGCGATGGTACAAGGCGCTTAAAGCAACTTTTATTGCCCGGTTTTTTTTAATCTACATAATTTCGCGTCTTGCAAATTTTCAACGTACCGCCGACCTGCTTGTGCCACCTGCGCCATGAAATGATATAGTATTGTGGTGCAAAATCCGTCACAACCGCGAAGATTCTGTAACGTGCTCGTCAGTACCACCAGGCTGTGCCCGGCAAGGCCGACCAAAGGTCGGCGGTACATTTGGTTACGGCTCGCCGCGTTATGAAATGGCAAGGTCAATTTTGCCAGGCCAGGCATAACCTGGCGGTACAATTTACAAGGTCACTTTGAAACGCAAGATGAGCGCAATGAGTGGACAAAATTCATCGTCTTGCGGTGTAATCCTTACAGCGCGGCGGAATTATAAGCCAGTGCAAGAGAAGCGTCAACATGTGATTGCTAGGGTGTGCACGCACAGGTTGTCAGTGGCGATTGGCATTGGCGTATCCTTGGAGTGATTCAAAGCCGGGAACGCCAATGGGATGTGAGCGTTCGGGTTGTCCGCCCGCGGGTATGGAAACGAT
>FWPU01008054.1_pt1 | contig 18438 bp, 21 predicted proteins | sample 2228361 | NCBI WGS metagenome assembly FWPU01 (sample SAMEA103939777, study PRJEB20133) | metagenome
TATCAAAGAACGAGAAAAAGGGCATAATCTCAAATGAATTAGGCCAAAACTATGCCTATATTTAAAAAATGTCTTATTTCAGAACAACTCTAATGCTTTGGCGGCTGCGCGATAGACGACTGTAGTAACTACATGGCCCACGATGCCCAAGACGCCGCGGTCAATGATCTCCAAGTTGTCTTGATGGGTATGATGGTGCGCTCCGAAGGCCGCTGGCGGCGGGTTAGGTATGCTGATGATGTTGACAACTGGAATGCGCAAGCCGCGCATGACAAAGACGTGGTCGTCGGTAATATAGCCGCCTGGGCGATCCACGAAGAAGCCGCCGTAGCCGAGTTCTTGAGCAATTTGCCAGATGCGGTTTTGCAGCCCTGGTGCATTCATAGCAGAGTAGCCCTCGCGCGGGAACAGGGCGCCGCGGGCGCCCACCATATCGAGTAAGATGCCGAACTGAGCGGTGTAACCCGGGCGGTGCGGATTGCGCGCCCAGTGTTGAGAGCCGAGGCACCAGGTGAGGGTCTTTTGGTCGCTACTGGCCTGAGTCATGACCGACTGGCCGGCTTCAGAGCGGTCGTCGCCCAAGTCTTCGGCGTCGAAGAGGACGAAGTCCACGCCTATGTTTTCTATGGGATTTTGCTGGAGTATGCGGGCGATCTCTAGGAGTACCGCCACGCCGCTGCCGCCGTCATCGGCGCCGAGGATGGGCTTTTCGGTGTCTTTGGTGTCCTTATCGGCGATGTGGCGCGAGTCCCAGTGGGCACACAGGAGTACGCGGTTGGTGCGCTCGGGATGATACTGGGCAATGATGTTGACGGCATCGCGCGGGCCGAAGTAGGTTTTAGCGACAAAGGACTGCTCAATAACCTCCATGCCAAAGCGCTCGAACTCGCTAACCAGCCAAGCGGCGCATTTCTTGTGGGCGGCGCTGCCTGGCACTCGAGGGCCAAAGGAAACTTGCTTTCCTACGAAGTAAAAGGCCGTGTCGGCATTGAAAGGCGGCACATTAACGACCACTGGCGGCGCCGGAGGAGAGGATGGCGGTGTGGTACGCGGGCTGCTTCCGGGAAAAAAGCGCAACAGGTAAGGTATTAGGAATGCAGCGAGTAAGAGAGCCACAATCCAGAGGCGCTTGTTTCTGATGAGCGAAGGGAGAGCCATGCTTGCGGGTGCGTTGGGTGAATGCGAAGGAAATGGGATTGCGCGCGCTACAGCCATGACCAGGTAGTGCCCTCTTTTCCGTCTTTGACGGCGATGCCTAGATCGGCCAGCGCGTCACGGATTTTATCGCTAGTGGCCCAGTCTTTTTGGGCGCGCGCCGCTGCCCGGAGGTCGAGGATTAGCTGCATCAGGCCTTCTACGATACGATTGTTATTGACCGCTTCAGTTTCATCGCGCAAGCCAAAGATTTCGAATAGGAAAGCGCGGAAGATGGTCTTGAGGCGCTCGATAACCCAGGGCGACACGTCGTTGAGAGGTATCTGGTGGTTAACTATTTTATGGACGTAGCTGCTCAATTCGTTGAGTTGGGCAAGGGCTTTAGCAGTGTTAAAGTCGTCATCCATGCCCTCGTAGGCTTCTTCGATGTGCTGCAGAATAGCGCGGTCGTGGGCGCTTTCTGAACCATCGTATGCTGCGGTTTCAGTGGGCAGGCCCTGCAATATCTTGTTGGTTTCCATCATTTTGCGATAGGCCTTTTCGGCGGCAAGGAGTCCTTCGTCGGTCATGTCGAGCACACTGCCGTAGTGTGCCTGCAGGAAATAGTAGCGAAGCACCATAGGCGAATAGGCTTTGCTCAAGAGAGGGCTATCTCCTGAGAAGAGTTGCTCCGGAGTAATATAGTTGCCCTCCGACTTACTCATTTTAGCGCCGTTCAGCTGCAGCATATTAGTGTGTATCCAATAGCGGGCCGGCGAGCAGCCGCAAGCGCCGTGGTTTTGAGCAATTTCGTTTTCATGGTGGGGGAATTTCAGGTCAGCTCCGCCACCGTGGATGTCAAAAGTCTGGCCCAAGTATTTGGTGCTCATGGCCGAGCACTCCAGGTGCCAGCCGGGAAAGCCCACTGACCAAGGACTTTTCCAAACCATTAAATCGCCAGGACGGGCTTTCATCCACAAGGCAAAGTCGGCTGGATGTTCTTTTTCTTCCTGTCCCTTGAGGTTGTCGCGGCTTTCGGCAATGAGCTCTTCGATGATGCGCCCAGACAGACGGCCATAGATGCCCGGATTTTCTTCGGCAAACTTGCGTACGCTGAAGTATACCGAGCCATTGCGCTCATAGGCATAGCCGCGCTTCAGGATATCCTGCACCATCTCGATTTGTTCGATGATGTGCCCCGTAGCGCGCGGCTCGATGCTGGGCGGCAGGTTGTTGAGAGTGCGCATCATTTCGTGGAAGTCGAGCGTGTATTTATGAGCGACTTCCATAGGTTCTATCCTGTTGGCTCGGGCGCCTTGCATCATGCGGTCTTCGCCTTCATCGGTGAGGTGGCCTACATCAGTAATATTGCGCACATAGCGCACCCGATAACCGCAATGGAGCAGGTAGCGATAGATGATGTCGAAGCTGGTGAAGGTGCGGCAGTTGCCAAGGTGGACATTGTTATACACCGTAGGTCCGCACACATACATGCCCACAAATCCTTCGTGAATGGGGGCAAACACTTCTTTCCTGCCCGTAAGGCTGTTGTAAATCTTTAGGGTGCGCTGTGTTGTACTCATGCGGCAAAGGTAAGGGTGCACATTTCATACAGGGCAGAAAAACCGGCCTCTGCTCATTTACAGAGGTTCGTCGGTTCTTTACGCCTACCTTTGCAACATGGCTGCAAGCGTATTCCCCTGCCGCTCTCTGCACCAACAAGTACACCTTTAACACGCTACAATTATGACTACACCCGTAGAAGGCTTCTCGACCCTGACTGCAGAGGAAATGGAAGTGCTCATCCAGGTACCCATCTGGATTACTGCGCTGATAGGTGGCGCCGATGGGCGCCTCGACCCCACTGAACGCGCATGGGCAGAGCACATCGTCCGCATCCGCACATACGGGCGAGAAGACAGTTTTGACGCCTATTACCACTTGGTCGCCGAGAATTTTTCAGAACGCCTTAAGAAATTATGGCAGCAACTGCCGGCAGATGCTTCGAGCCGCAATGAGTGGCTCTCTGAGCAGATTGCCCAAGCAAATGCCATACTGTCCAAATTGGACAACACCCTGGCCGCCACCCTTTATCACAGCTATCTACGTCTAGCCAAAGAAGTGGCAAAGGCCTCTGGCGGTTTCTTGCGCATGGGAGCCATCAGCCCTGAAGAAAACCGCTGGCTCAAACTACCCATGCTCTTGCCCATCTCCAGCGAGGAAAGCGCTCTCTTCTCGCCGTGGGAAGACGACGATGAAGACAAGCCTCGCTGACCCCTTCCTACATCTGCACAGTGCTGAGGATGCGGTTCACACTGCCATCTGTGAGAGCAAGCACCCAATTGGGGAAAAAGCCGAGTAGCAGCACCAACAACGCCACACATCCCATCACGATAAGCTCGCGTTGATCAGCGTCAGCGACGGAAGCGGTGTAGGGCCCTGCTGTTCCAAACATGGCCAAGCCATAGGCGCGCAACATATAGGCTGCACCCAAAATGATGGTCAGGCCCGCCGCAGCACCCAATAGGTAATGATATCTCCAAACGCCATTCAGCAACAGAAACTCGCCCGCAAAACCATTGGTCAGCGGCACAGCAATGGCGCCCAACGTTGTGATGAAGTACAAGGCGGCTAATCGCGGCGCGCGGCGGGCTACGCCTCCCATGTCAAAAAGAGCACGAGAGCCGAGGCGACGTTCTAGCGCATCCGTTACGAAGAACAGCCCTACCACATTGATGCCGTGAGCGAGCATCTGGATGAGGCCACCCTGTAACCCGGTCTTATTCCAAACCAATACGCCTGCGGCAATCAGCCCTACGTGAGCGATGGAGGAATAGGCGATAAGCCGCTTTAGGTCGCTCTGCTTGAGGGCTATCAGACTGGCGTAAACAATACCAAACACTGCCAAACCCAGAAAAATGGGAGCCCAGTTGTGCCAAGCCTCCGGCGCAAGCGGTATCATCCATCGGATGACACCGTAAATGCCCATCTTCAGCATAATGCCCGACAGCAGCATGGTACCTCCTGTAGGCGCGCTGACGTACGTATCGGGCTGCCAAGTGTGAAACGGAAAGAGCGGCATCTTGACGGCAAAAGCCAAAAAGAAACCCAGCATCACCCACCAGGCGGTTTGGGGGGCCAGCTCGGCAGCCACCAGCGCCTCCCAAGCAAAGGAATGATCCGAAAAGCCGTCGAAGGGCGTCTGATAGTAAACGGCCAACAATGCCACCAGCATGAACAATGAGCCAACAAAAGTGTAAATAAAAAACTTGAGCGTGATGCGGATGCGATTCTCTCCGCCCCAGATGGCACAAATGAAATAGATAGGAATGAGCGCCATTTCATAGAAAATATAAAATAGCAATCCATCTAATGCCATAAAGACCCCATTCAGCGCCGACAGCATAAGTAATACTAAGCCATAATAGCGCCCTTCAAGTTCGTATGAACGCGTACTACTGGAGAGAATGATAAGTGGGGCCAACAGATTGGTCAGTAATACCATCAACATACTGATACCATCCAGCCCAAGGCGAAAAGCCAAACCGACTTGAGACACCCAGGGAATATTGAGCGAATAGTTGTAGACACCATTGGCGTCAAAATCACTCAAAAGAAATAAGGTCAGCACCAAGTTCAGCAGCGCAGCAGCCCCAGCTATTTGGCGAGCTGGCAATGCACGCGATAATAGCAATGCAACAGAGGCAACAAGTGGTACGAGTATCAGGGTGATAGACACGGCTATTTCTTTTTGTTTCAGGTGAACAATTGTCTATTGTTTTTACAGCCAAAGGGACAGGAACAGCAGTGCTATTCCGAATACCATGCCCAAGAGATAATAGGCAATGTTGCCATTTTGGAGGCGCCTCATTTCTGCCCCCAAACGCTTGACCGCCGAACCAATGCCGTTGACAACACCATCAATGGCCCACACATCTGCGTAATAGTGTAGCAATTGCGAGAGACGTTCTACAGGCCGGACAAAAGCCCAATCATAAAGCTCATCGAAATAGAACTTGTCGGCCAATACGCGCTCTACAGGTGCCAACTGTGCTTCTTCCTTGGGTACTTGCTGGCGCACCACATAGGCCCAATAGGCCCATGCAATGGCGCCCAAAGCCAGCAAAGAGGCCACACCCATAAGCAGCCACTCCGTCTGGGCTGACAGCAACCGCGCCGGGCGAGACTCCCCTACCGCCGGGCTTAGGAAATGCGCCAGCCACTCCTCTGAACCGCCGACATGCAGGAGATGCGGCAGATTGAGCAAGCCACCCAATACCGACAGCACTGCCAAAGCAACCAAAGGCAAGGTCATAACGCGCGGGCTTTCATGCAGGTGTGCTCGCTGTTCTTCGGTGCCGCGAAATGCGCCAAAGAAGACTACGAACAGCAAACGGCTCATGTATAGCGCCGTCAGACCGCCGCCCAATGCGGCCAGTAGCCACCACCACATACCGCCACCCGCAAAGGCATTGGCTAATATCTCGTCTTTGGAAAAGAAGCCCGACAACAACGGCACCCCACTAATAGCCAACGTACCCAGTAAAAAAGTCACGTACGTTATCGGCAAAGCGCTTCGCAGGCCGCCCATGCGCCGAATGTCTTGCTCTCCTCCCAAGGCGTGAATGACCGAGCCAGCGCCCAAGAAAAGCAATGCCTTGAAAAAGGCGTGGGTCGTTACATGAAACATCGCTGCCGCATAAGCGCCCATGCCCAAGGCCAAAAACATTAGGCCCAATTGCGACACTGTAGAATAGGCCAGCACCTTCTTGATGTCGTTCTGCCGAAGCGCTATCAGCCCAGCAACCAGCGATGTGAGCAACCCAACAAAGGCTACCACCTCCAGCGCCACCGGAGAAAGACTGTACAACGGATGACACCGCGCCACCAAGTAGATGCCCGCCGTTACCATCGTGGCCGCGTGAATGAGCGCCGACACCGGCGTAGGGCCAGCCATAGCATCGGGCAACCAGGTAAAGAGCGGTATCTGAGCGCTTTTGCCCACTGCCCCTATAAACAGCAACAGGCATATGGCCGTAATGACTGCAGGGTCAAGTCGAAGTGCAGGCAGGCGTTCAAAGATATCGGCATAGGCAAACGAATCGAAAACCTGAAAAATCAAGAACAATCCAAGCAACAAACCCAAGTCGCCAATGCGGTTCATGATGAACGCCTTACGGGCAGCCTTGCCATAAGCACGGTTGTCAAACCAAAAACCGATGAGCAGATAGGAGCAAAGTCCCACGCCCTCCCAGCCGAAGAACAACATTACCAGGTTGTCGCCCATAACAAGCAACAGCATGGAAAAAATGAACAGGTTCAGATAGGCAAAGAAGCGCCAAAAGCCCGCATCGCCGTGCATGTAACCTATAGAATACACATGGATGAGAAAACCCACCCCCGTAACGATGAGCATCATCCACACCGAAAGAGCATCGGTCAGAAAAGCAAAATCTACGCGGAAGCTATCCACAGCCATAAAAGTGTACAGTACCGTGCGCACTGGCCCACCCCCGCCACCTATCTGGGTAAACACATACAGACTCAGTGCAAAGGAGAGCAACACCGCTCCCGCCCCAATCCATCCCACAGTGCGTTCTGGCAGCCGATGGCCCACCAAACCATTGATGACCGCGCCGGCCAGCGGCAAAAAGGGTATAAGTGTAATAAGTGTATCCATAGAGTTCAATTCCTCAGTTTGTCGAGTACGTAGATGTCTGTTGAATGGGTGTTGCGATAAATCATGACCAAAATACCCAGCCCTACAGCCGCTTCAGCAGCAGCCACCACCATGATGAAAAAAACCAAGATCTGCCCCTGCGCATCTGAAAGGTACGTAGAAAAAGCGGCCAACAGAAGATTAACAGCATTTAGCATCAGCTCTACGCACATAAGCACCACCAAAGCATTACGGCGAATGAGCACGCCAAACACACCAATGCAAAACAGCGCGCAGCTGAGCCAGAGGTAGTATTCTATCGGAACAGATTTGACGACATCAAGCATGTATGATAATTGATGATGTTTGGTGAAATATAGAGATATAAAACACTATCGAATTTCCCGTTTAGCCAACAGCACAGCTCCCACCATAGCCGCAAGGAAAAGGATACCAGCCACCTCGAAGGGTACCACGAAGTCCGTGAAAAGCACCTGCCCAAGATTGCGCACCAAGCCCACGTGCGGGTCTGAGTCTATTGGTATAGGCAATTCTGCGCCGCCACGCAATGCGCCTATCAGCGTCAGGAAGAGCATGCCCGATGCCAGTGCCGCTGCCAATTTCCATCGCGTCGTTTGTCTAGGTTCTGCCTCCGTGTTCAAGTTGAGCAACATGAGCACGAAGAGGAATAGCACCATCACAGCACCAGCGTACACAATAATATGCACCACGGCCAAAAACTGAGCATTTAGCAACACATACTGGCCAGCAATAGCAAAAAAGGTGAGAAGCAAAAAAATGACGCTGTGCACTGGGTTCTTGGTCAACACCATGAGCAGTGCAAAAACGATAGAGGCAATAGCCAAAGTCAGGAAAACAGCCAGGGTCATAGGCGAAAGAATTACGTATTTGCAGCTTTTTGCTCTGTGAAATGCTTTTGCCGTTTACTGACGTCAATGCGTTTTTCCGGCTCAATACCCTCTACCAAGAGGTCTTTGCCAAAGATGAAATTCTGACGCACATAATCAGCAGGCACGATGCGGTCGGTCAGGAAGATAGCCTCTTTAGGACATGCCTCCTCACACAGACCGCAGAAGATGCAGCGGAGCATGTTAATCTCGTAAACGGCGGCGTATTTTTCCTCCCGATACAGGTGTTCCTCGCCCTTCTGGCGCTCAGCAGCCACCATGGTAATGGCCTCTGCCGGACAGGCCACAGCACACAGGCCACAGGCCGTGCAGCGCTCGCGCCCTTCCTCATCGCGCTTGAGCACATGCCAACCGCGCCATATCGGCGCAAAGGGTCGTTTCTCTTCAGGGTACTGCACCGTACTCGGTCCCTTGATTAGGGTGCGGAAAAAATGCTTGAGCGTAACCCACATGCCGGCAAAAATCGCAGGCAGGTACAGACGCTCCCAAAAGGTCATTCTTTTATTGACCACAACCTTCGAGCGATTGGTCAGCGATTGCATGGTTGTCTATGTCTTTTTTAATTTCCAAAAAGAAGCACACCTGCGCCGGTCAGCAACATATTCACCAAGGCCAGTGGTACTAAGGTTTTCCACCCCAGTTGCATCAGCTGGTCATAGCGAAAGCGCGGAAGCGTCCAGCGGATCCACATGAAGACAAAAATGAAGAAAAAGGTTTTGGCAAAGGTTACGATAGGTCCCATCAGCCCACCCAACCACGAGGGGTCAACACCGGGGAAGTTATAGCCGCCGAAATACACCACCGAAATCACCGCGCAGGCAATGAACATGTGGATATACTCCGCGAAAAGGAAGAAGCCCAGTTTCATCGAGCTGTATTCCGTATGATAACCTCCGATGAGTTCGGTCTCACACTCGGCCATGTCGAAAGGCGCGCGGTTACATTCGGCCAATGCGCAAATAAAAAAGATGAGAAAGCCCAGAGGTTGATACCATACGTTCCAGTTGAGGCCGGCCTGTTGCCCCACCATCTCGCGCAAGTTTAGTGTCCCTGTCAGCATTACCACAGCAATCAACGACAGGCCCAGCGCCAATTCGTAGGAGATCATCTGAGCAGAGGCGCGTATGGCGCTGTACAGGGAATACTTATTGTTAGATGCCCAGCCGCCTACCATTACGCCATAAACGCCCAGGGAAGTGAAGCTAAGAATATAGAGAATTCCAATATTGAGATCGGCCAACTGCAGCTCCACAGGGCGCCCAAACAGCGTCAGCTCGGTACCCCAGGGAATGACGGCACTCGTCATACAGGCCACAAACATGAAGGCTCCCGGCGCCAGGATGTACAGCCAGCGCTCCGCGGAGTTGGGCATAAAGTCTTCTTTCATGAAAAACTTGACGCCGTCGGCAATGGGCTGCAAAATGCCCAAAGGCCCCGTGCGGTTAGGGCCGTAGCGATCCTGAATGGCCGCCGCTACCTTGCGCTCGCCCAAAGTAGCATAGGCCGCAACCCCAAGGGTAACGAGAAAAAGCACCAACACGAAGATGGCCTTTTCTATGAGGAGCGATGTAGTAAATAGAATAAGCATGCGTCTATCAAGTTCTTTCTGCTGTAGATGGTGATGTGAAAAGAAACATCTGGGCGCATGCTCCCTCGAGGCGTCTTTATGGCTGCCCCAAAATAGGCAGATTTAAGCCCAGATCCAATGAAACGCCGCCCCATACCGAGTGCGGCAATGCCCGTATTGTATGTAATATCTTTCTGTGCTCTGTTTCCACTCATCCAATTCACCCAAATGGCGTTCACTGAAGCCCGCGGCATAAGCTTCCACATGCGATTTCACTATCGCGCGTATTGCTCTTTCTCCCGGGACTATTTCTGCCATTTCTCTTTTGTTTTTATGTACATTGAATATTATCTAACTACTTTTCCGCCATTTTCGTAATGGTTCTGGCTGATAACTGAGTGGCGCTCTATGTGTGTTGGCCCTTCAATGACCCAATCCGACGCCTGCTTTTTCTCAAACCTGCAGGTATTGCAGATAAAGTCATGCACCTCCCCATAATAGTCTTTGCGCGCAGTAACGCGGTAGATTTCGTTGCCGTACATCCAAACCACCGCCTTTCCGGAGCATTTGTCGCAGTCGCGATGAGCATCCATGGGGTTGAGAAACCACACGCGACTTTTAAAGCGGAAGGTGCGGTCAGTGAGAGCACCCACCGGGCAGACGTCAATGACATTACCCGAGAAATCATTTTCTATAGCCTTTTCAATGAAAGTACTGATTTCTGCATGATCGCCACGGTTAATGACACCGTGCACGCGTTCATCAGTCAGTTGGTTGGCCACGTGTACGCATCGGTAGCACAGGATGCAGCGGGTCATGTGCAATTTGATGTAAGGGCCGATGTCTATCTGTTCGAAAGTGCGGCGGTCATATTCATAGCGAGTTTGGGCTAAGCCATGCTCAAAAGCCAGGTCCTGCAGATGGCATTCGCCTGCCTGGTCGCAAATAGGGCAATCCAACGGGTGGTTAACGAGCAGGAACTCCACCACGCCACGGCGCGCATTGAGTACTTCGTCGCTGCTGATGTTGGCTACCTCCATGCCGTCCATGACGACCTGCTGACAAGAGGCCACCAACTTGGGCAGCGGGCGCGGGTCTTTTTCAGAGGCCTTGGTTACCTTTACTAAGCACGTACGGCATTTGCCTCCAGAGCCTTTGAGGGTAGAGTAATAGCACATTGCCGGCGGCACTACGTCGCCCCCTATCTGTCGAGCTGCCTGCAGGATGGTGGTGCCTTCGGGCACTTCTACTTCAAAACCGTCTATTTTTACCTTAAGCATAGGTTGCAAATGGTGATTAAGCCTTTGATAGAATAATGCACGTTTACGCCTCCACCAAGACAGCCGTTTCTTCTCCCAGGCCGTAATTACGCTCTAAGCAGAGGCGCGGCTCGCGCACGTGCCACTCGAACTCATCTCGGAAATGGCGAATGGCCGAGGCCACTGGCCAGGCAGCCGCATCACCTAAGGGGCAGATGGTGTTGCCTTCTATCTTTTTGGCAATATCTACCAATAGGTCAATGTCGCTCATTTTCCCTTGACCGTTCTCCAAGCGCCAGAGCACTTTTTCCATCCAGCCGGTGCCTTCGCGGCAAGGGGAGCACTGACCGCAGGATTCGTGGCGATAGAAACGGGTGAAGTTCCAGGTGTTGCGCACGATGCATTGGTCTTCGTCGTAAACGATGAACCCACCCGAGCCAAGCATAGAGCCTGTAGCAAAGCCTCCATCGGCCAAGCTTTCGTAGGTCATCAGGCGTGCCTCGCCATTGGCTGTCCTAGTAACCAAATGGTGCGGCAGGATGGGTACCGAGGAGCCACCAGGCACGCATGCTTTCAGGCGCTTGCCACCTTTGATGCCGCCACACCATTCATCGGAATAGATAAACTCCTCCACGGGCAGCCCTAGCTCAATTTCGTAGACGCTGGGGTTGTTAATGTTTCCGCAGGCGGAAATGAGCTTGGTACCTGTGCTGCGCCCTACGCCTATTTTGGCGTACTCGTCGCCGCCATCGTTGACGATGGGCACCACCGAGGCAATGGTTTCCACATTGTTGACCACCGTAGGGCATTGCCATAATCCCTTTACAGCGGGAAAAGGTGGTTTTATTCGCGGATTGCCGCGCTTACCTTCGAGGCTTTCGATGAGAGCGGTCTCCTCTCCGCATATGTAGGCGCCAGCTCCTGGAGTAACGTATAGGTCGAGGTTGTAGCCCGTGCCTAAGATGTTTTTACCCAGCCAGCCGGCGGCGTACGCCTCGGCAATGGCGCGCTCTAGGTGGAAAATCAGCCACGTGTATTCGCCGCGAATGTAGATGTAAGAGGTATTGGCCCCCAGCGCATAAGAGGAAACAATCATGCCCTCGATGAGCAGGTGTGGCAGATGTTGCATCAGGTAGCGATCCTTGAAGGTACCTGGCTCGGACTCGTCGGCATTACAGAGCAAGTAGCGCGGCACGCCCTCAGGCTTTGCCAAAAAAGACCACTTCAGTCCGGTGGGAAAGCCCGCACCGCCGCGTCCGCGCAAGCCTGACTTCTTTACCTCTTCCACTATCTCATCGGGCGTCATAGCCTTGAGCGCTTTTTCCACAGACCGATAGCCGCCATGTCGGCGATACACCTCGTAGGTGTGTATGTCGGGAACATGCGCGTGTTCGAGCAATAGCTTCCTGCCCATGGTGTGTATCTGCTTTTAGTTTAATTCAGCCTCGTCCTGCTCCTCTTCTTGGGAGAACAGAGCCAAGAAATCGCTTTTCAGTTCTGCAGCTTTGACTACGGCTCCTTCCATGTTGGAGGAAGGAAACACGCCTATGAGGATGTTATCTTCTTCCATGTCGTCCAACCACTCCAGAAATTCGTACAAGTCTATGGGAGCCACTTGAAAGTTCTCAAAGCCGGCTTGGTTGCGGAAGTGCTCTGCAAACTCCTCTTGTGGAAAAGCCAAGAAGGCGGACTCCTCCGGGTTAGAGGCAACATCCATCATGAGCCAACCTTCCTCATCTGCTAGCCCCCACACTTCTTCTTCACGGGCCACAGTGCGTACAAAGTACTTGTATCGCTTCAGGGGGCTGCGGGCCAGGATTTCATCTACTTGCTTGCTTGTCAACATGTCTTTGAAAGGGATTGTGGGTGCTCAATGCATTTTCCAGGTGCCCTTATTCACCCTGCCGGCCCTACAGTCCTCGATAAAACGATCAATTTTCTCTTCTGTAAGGTGCTCGTGATAAAACTCGCCTACTTGCATCATAGGGGCGTATCCACACGCTCCCAGGCACTCTACCTCTTTGATAGTGAACAGGCCGTCGGGGGTGGTTTCTCCGGTCTTGATACCCAGCTTTTGTTGCGTGTAGGCAATGATGCGTTCGGCGCCTTCAATGGCGCAGGGGCCTGTGTGGCAAAACTCCAGCACGTACTTGCCCACAGGTTGGAGGTTGTACATGGAGTAGAAAGTCGCCACTTCGTACACCTCAATAGGCTTGAGGCCCAACACTTCGGCCACATGATTCATGGCGGATAGACTGAGCCACCCTCCGTTTTCTTCCTGAGCAATGTGCAGGGCGCGCAGCAGAGCGCTCTTGCCGCAGCCCGGCGGATATTTTTTTATCAATGCTTTTACCTCGGCCAAAGCCTGGGGGGAGTACTGAAATGGTGTGTCCGTAGCTGCTGCATTAGCTGGCGTAGCGCCTGTCATTTTCAGAAAATTGCCTTTTAGTTAGTGTCCATCAATCTTCGCGCTCGGTCGCAGTGCTCCTTGAGCAAATTGAGCATGATGTTCATCTTTTCTACCTGCTCTTTTTTCACCGTAGGGTACTGTTCGGCAAAGCCATCTGGGCTGCCGTTTTCGCCTACGTACTCGAAGTAACGAAGCACCGGCACATCGGTGCCGCAGAAGACCAACTCCTCAGAGGCCTCGTCCAGCTCGAAGAGGTCATCTACGGGAAAGGGCGGAAATGCTGGGAAAATGTAAATCATAGCAGTTGAGCATTTTTTAAGCGTCTAATTCACCCGCGATGACGTTGAGCGAGCTCATAGTGAGAATGGCATCAGACAACATCGCACCGCGGATTATTTCCGGAAACGCCTGGTAATAAATAAAACACGGGCGGCGGAAATGCAGGCGATAGGGTTGCCTGCCGCCGTCGCTAATGAGGTAAAAACCCAGTTCGCCATTGGCGCCTTCCACAGCGTGGTACACCTCACCTTTGGGTATGGGCACCTCGCCCATCACGATTTTGAAATGATAAATGAGCGCTTCCATTTTGGTGTAAACATCGGGCTTTTCTGGCAAATAGTAGGCAGGAACATCCGCGTGATAAGGCCCTTCAGGCAGACCCTCGTAAGCCTGCTTAATGATACGCAGGCTTTGGCGCACTTCCTCTTGGCGCACCATGAAGCGGTCGTAGGTATCGCCCTGCGTGCCTACCGGAATAATAAAGTCGAAGTCTTCGTAGGAAGAGTATGGCTCCACGACGCGCACGTCGTAGTCCACCCCACAGGCGCGCAGGTTAGGGCCAGTAAATCCGTAAGAGAGCGCGCGCTCTGCAGAGATAGGTCCGGCGCCAATAGTGCGATCCATGAAAATACGGTTGCGCTCCAGCATGCCGTTGAACTCCTCGAAGCGGTCAGGAAAGGTCTTGAGGAAGTCGCGCAGCTTTTGGTGAAAAGCCGGTGTGAAGTCGCGTTCCATACCGCCAATGCGCCCGATGTTAGTGGTAAGGCGCGTGCCGCAGATCTCTTCGTACATCTCATAGATGCGCTCGCGCTCTTGAAACATATAAGTAAAGCCCGTGAGTGCTCCTGTATCTACCCCGATGACAGAGTTGCAAATGAGGTGATCGGCAATACGCGCCAGCTCCATAATGATGACACGCATGTATTGGGCGCGTTTGGGCACCTCGATACGGGCCAGCTTCTCCACCGTCATATGCCAACCTATGTTATTGATAGGCGCAGAGCAGTAGTTGAGGCGGTCGGTGATGGGCGTTATCTGGTTGAACGGGCGATGTTCGGCCAGTTTCTCGAAAGCTCGGTGGATATAGCCAATAGTCGGCTCTGCGCTTACCACCCGCTCTCCATTCATCTTGAGGATATTTTGGAAAATGCCGTGCGTAGCCGGGTGCGTAGGGCCGAGGTTCAGGGTGGCCAGTTCGCCATCTAAGCTATCTAACGAAGTAAGATAAGATTGAACTTCCATGCTTTGAGTTCTTTTTGAGTCAGTCAAAGCGCCGGCCTTCGTTGCCCATGCGCCCAAAGAAGCGGTCGTCCTTGTCGGTGCGGGTGCCGTCCTCCAAACGATATTCCTTGCGCAGGGGGAAAACATCGAGATCCTCGACGTTTAGGATGCGCTTGAGATTGGGATGCCCCTCGAAAATGATACCGAAGAAGTCATACGTCTCGCGCTCCATCCAGTCGGCGGTTGCCCAGAGGTTTGTTACCGTCGTAATATACGGAGCCTCTATGGGCAAGTACGTTTTTACCCGTATGCGAGTGTTCTTGGGCCAGTTGTGCAGCTGGTACATGACACACAGCTCTTGCCCTAGATCATTCGGATAATGGATACCGCACAGCGTGGTCAGAAAATGGAAGTGTAGCACCTCGTCATCGCGCAAAAACTTGAGCAGCTCCCAGGCCCGCTGGGGAGCGGTCTGGAGCGTAAGCATGCCATCGTAGGCAATGAAGTGTTTCTCTACGATGCCAGGGCATTGTTCTTCGATGCGGGCAACAATCGTTTCTGGACTCACGCTATCTGGTATTTTTCTAACAAGTGCTGATATTCAGGCGAATAGCGACGACGCAACGGTTCATGCTTGACTAATTCCTGTATTTTCAGGATGCCGTCAATGATTTGCTCTGGCCGGGGTGGGCAGCCTGGTACGTAAACATCCACCGGAATGACCTTGTCAATGCCCTGAAGAACGGAGTAGGTATCGAAAATGCCGCCCGAACTGGCGCAAGCACCCACGGCGATGACCCATTTTGGCTCAGCCATTTGTGTGTACACTTGCTTGAGCACGGGAGCCATCTTTTTTGCAATAGTGCCCATGACCATGAGCAAATCCGCCTGGCGGGGCGAAAACGACATGCGCTCCATGCCGAAGCGCGCCAGGTCATAGTTGCTGCCCATCGTCGCCATGAACTCGATGCCACAGCACGAGGTGGCAAATGGCAAAGGCCATATGGAATGCGCCCGCGCCAAGCCAATGGCTTTGGAGAGCGATGTGGCAAAAAAGCCTTCACCTCCAAAACCTTCGGGCATTTCTGCTATCGTGTGGCTCATTTCTTTTTTGCTTTTATTGTTGAGCGGAACAGGTTGTACAACGAAACGAAAATTAATAACGTAAGCATTCGGTCTAAAGATAGGCAGGCGTATGGTGATAGCCGCACGCAAAGTGCTTATTTTTCCCAATCTAAAGCCCCCCTGCGCAGTACATAATAAAAGCCCACTGCAAAAATCGCAATAAAGATGAGGACGGCCATAAAGCCACTCGTGCCCATTTCGCGAAAGTTGACGGCGTAGGGATAAAAAAAGATGATTTCCACATCGAACAGCACAAACAGGATAGCCGTCATGAAATACTTGATAGACACTGGCATGCGCGCATTACCTTGCGACTCCACGCCACACTCAAAGTTCTCGCCTTTCCGGCGGCTGTTTCGCCGCGGCCCCAGCAGAGGCACCACGATAAGCACCAGCGCAACAAAAGCCAGGGCAACGATAGATTGCAACACAATGGGCATGAAAGCAGAGGGTTCCATATACTTGCGCAATTTTAATGACTGAAACGCACTGGAAAAACATTGGTTCGAAAAGTACAGCCGTAAAAGTCGCCGTCAAATGACACTTTGCTGATCTCAGCCGCAAAGGTACGCATGCGCGAACTTTTGTCAAAAAGCAGCCAATGTCGCAAAACATTTTTCTAAAAAACCTGCAATTAAGTCTGCCAGATAGTCAAATATTTGTCTTTGCAAATCACCGCTTACTATGCATACGCCTCAGAGAGTGCTGCACATTTTCTTACCGCTGTCCTTGGTCATGGGAGTAGCATGCCAACAGCCCCCCTCTAAAGAAAACAATAGGCCCGCTGACCTTCACGCCGCCTACGGCAACCCAGTGGTAGATGGCAGCGGTGCTGACAGCGTCTGGGAAGTCGCCAACTGGTATCCTATAGACTACCTGTGGCAAGGACAACAGCCCAAACCCACTGACTTCACTGGCAAATACAAGATGTCCTGGGACGAAAACAATCTCTACATTCTGGTGGAAATCGAAGACGATACCCTGACAGAAGCCCTTTCTTCTGGTCCAGATAACCCGCGTCAGGCTGACTGCCTGCTTCTCCTCCTCGATGAGGACGGCTCCGGCGGAGAACACCTGTACAATCACAATGCCTTTGCTTACCACATCTTACTCGATGGTCGCGTACTGGCTCTTGGCCCTGATAGCAGCTGGCAGTCTCTCGATGACCATTGTTGGGTGCGTCACCTAAATCGCGAGAACATCAGTACCTGGGAAATTGCCCTGCGCGTGTACGATGGTAGTCAGTATAGTAAAGATGCTGAAAACATACCCAAACTTCTGAAAGGCGGCAAAAAGATGGGTTTCGCCATAGCCTACGGCGACCGCGATAACGCTGAAGAATGGGAATGCCTCATGGGCAGCACGCCGGCCCATAAGCAACCTTGGAAAAACGCCGATGGTTTCTACATTCTTCATCTTCAATAAAAAGCAACACCTGAATTATGCAACTCCTCGACGGCAAAAAACTCTCGGAAGAAATCAAGCAAGAGCTGGCCCAAGCCGTGAAAGACATCCAGCAAAATGGTGGTAAAATACCGCACCTCGCTGCTGTGCTCGTTGGCGACAACCCTGCCAGTGAAGTCTATGTCAGTAGCAAAATCAAGTCCTGTGAACAGGTGGGCTTCAAGAGCTCCCTCATCCGCCGACCCGCGGACATTTCCGAGAGCGAGCTGCTCGACATCGTCCACGGCCTCAATGCCGACCCCGATGTGGATGGTTTTATCGTCCAGTTGCCGCTGCCTAAGCACATCAGCGAAGAGCGCATTACTTTGGCCATTGACCACCGCAAGGACGTGGATGGCTTCCATCCCATCAACTTTGGGCGCATGGCGCAGGGCATGCCCGCCTTTTTGCCCGCCACTCCGTTTGGCATCGTCGAGATGTTGCGCCGTTACAACATCGAAACTGCTGGAAAACACTGCGTTGTGCTGGGTCGCAGCAATATTGTGGGCACTCCCATCAGCCTGCTGCTGTCGCGAAAAGGCTACCCTGGCGATTGCACTGTTACCCTCACCCATTCGCGTACGCGCGACATTGCACAAGAAGTGCGGCGCGCCGACATCATCGTGGCGGCCATAGGAAAGCCCAATTTCGTGCAGGCCGATTGGGTAAAAGAGGGCGCGGTGGTCATTGATGTGGGAATCAACCGCATCCCAGACCCGACGCGCAAGTCTGGCTCCCGGTTAATAGGCGACGTGGACTTCGACGCCGTGGCGCCCAAATGCAGCTTCATCACGCCCGTGCCCGGCGGTGTCGGTCTCATGACCGTAGCCGCCTTGCTCATGAACACCCTGCAAGCCGCACGCAAGGAGATCTACGCCGACTGACCGCCCAGCCTACCGGCGCACACCTATCCACAACGGCCAAACCAACGCGATGGCCCAGCCGACGTCTATCATATTCCATAGGGTTCGGCCCAAGGAGATTTTGAAGATAGGGTTTATGAGGACAGCCGAGGCTATCCAAAACCAGAACAGCCCTTCGTTGCCGCGCTCCCTTTCTCGAAAAGCCAGAAAGGCAAAGCCGACCATGCCCAAAAAGCGCACGACCCGAAAATACTCGTAGGGCATCTTGGCTAAACAGCCCAGCATCAGGAGGGCCAGAATAATTCGAACTGTCGCTTCCATGAGTTCTCGTTCAAAAAAGGTGGTTGCACAAAAAATCGGAGTAGGGTGAGCTTTTGGTTTCGCGGCATCTCGGTACCACTAAAAACATCCGCCCTTGTAAGCAAAGGTAGAACCCATTCGGCTACACCAGCACGACGATTGTTTTTTGGGATTAGTAAGGGTACACATTTTCTGAAGAAAAATCCGGGACTAGTTCTTTGAAATGTCAAAAAAGAAAAATGGAGGGGA
>FWPU01008055.1_pt1 | contig 18437 bp, 17 predicted proteins | sample 2228361 | NCBI WGS metagenome assembly FWPU01 (sample SAMEA103939777, study PRJEB20133) | metagenome
CCCAGGCCGATATTCAGGCCCGCCACGACGTCCTCGATCAGGAGACCGGCCTCTCAACGCAGTAGTGTTAGCTTCTGAGCACTCCATGAGGCGCCTGGCCGTGCTGCTGTTGCTTTCGTCGGTGGCGTACGGGAGCGACTACTGCCGGCAGAAGCCCACGTCGGGCCCCGCGGCGTCGATCGGCCGCCCTTCGCGGGGCCGGCTCGAGGGGGCGGTACGGCTCGTCGAGTCCGATTCGGTCCGCATTCTCCCGCGCCGCCACCGCGGCCGCTGCCTCGACTGGGCGACGCCGCGCCTGGTGGCTGCGCTCGAGCGGGCCGGCCGCAAGGTGCGCGAGCGCCACCCCGGCTCTCCACCGCTGTCGGTCGGCAACCTCTCGGCCGCGCGCGGTGGGCCCATTCCGCCGTACTCGCGCTCGCACCAGTGCGGCCGTGACGCCGACCTGGCGTTCTACCAGCTCGACGAGAAGGGCAGCCCCGTCTCGCCCGAGGACCTCTCGTCGTTCGACGAGAAGCTCCGGTCTCTGACGCGGCGATTCGACGTGCGGCGGAACTGGGCGCTCGTGCAGGCGCTGCTCGAGGACGACCAGATCGAGGTGAAATGGCTGTTCGTCTCCCGGCCATTGAAGGCGGCGTTGCTGGCCGAGGGGCGGCGAACCGGGGCCGACGAGGCGCTGCTCGCGAAAGCGAAGCAGCTCTTGCACCAGCCGTCGGATGCTCCGCCTCACGACGACCACTTTCACCTGCGCATTCGCTGCACCGCGTCAGAGCGCCGGCGGGGCTGCAGCGACTGAATCGCGACATGCCGACGGGGCGCTTGACTGTGCCGGGCAGGGGCACTACTGCGCCGCCCCATGGCGTGGTTTTCGAAGAAGCCGCGCATCAGCACCGAGGCGGAAGAGCCCAAGCCTTCTCGCATGGAGGGCCTCTGGGCCAAGTGCGAGGAGTGCGACGAGATTCTCTATCGCGCCGAGCTGGAGAAGAACCTCAACGTGTGCACCTCGTGCGGCCACCACATGCCGTGGCCCGCGCGGGTGCGACTGCAGACGCTGCTCGATCAGGGCTCGTTCGTCGAGCACGACCAGCTGCTCGAGCCGCTCGACCCGTTGGGCTTCACCGACTCGAAGAAGTACCGCGACCGGCTGAAGGCGACGAAGAAGAGCCTGGGCGAGAGCGACGCGTTCGTCTCCGGCATGGGAGCGCTCGAGGGCCGGCCGGTGTCGGTCGGCTGCTTCGCCTTCGACTTCATGGGCGGCTCGATGGGCTCGGTGGTGGGCGAGAAGGTGACGCGGGTGTTCGAGCGGGCGTACGAGCGCCGCTGCGCCGCGCTCATCTTCTCGGCCTCCGGCGGGGCCCGCATGCAGGAGGGCATCTTCTCGCTGATGCAGATGGCGAAGACGTCGGCGGCGCTGGCGCGCTTCCGCCAGGTGAAGAAGCCGTACATCTCGGTGATGCTGCACCCGACGACCGGCGGCGTGGCGGCGAGCTTCGCCTGGCTGGGCGACATCGTGCTGGCCGAGCCCAAGGCGCTCATCGGGTTCGCCGGGCCGCGCGTCATCGAGCAGACCATTCGGCAGAAGCTGCCCGAGGGGTTCCAGCGCTCGGAGTTCCTCCTCGAGCACGGCATGCTCGACGCCATCGTGCCGCGCAAGGACCTGCGCGCGAAGCTGTCGCAGTTGTTGAGGCTGCTCGGGTGAAGCCGCAGTCGGCCAGCGAGGCGATTCAATTCCTGTCGTCGCTCTCGCCATCGGCGGTGCGGCTCGGGCTCGACCGCATTCACGCCGCGCTGCGCGCGCTCGGCCACCCCGAGGCCAACTACGCCACCATCCACGTGGCGGGCACCAACGGCAAGGGCTCGACGTGTGCGTTCGCGTCCACCGTGCTGCACCTGCAGGGCTACCGCGTCGGGCTCTACACCTCGCCGCACCTGGTGCGGGTCAACGAGCGCATCAAGGTGAACGGCGAGGACATCTCGGACGAGAAGCTGGGCCAGCGCATCCTCGAGGTCGTCGAGCGCTACCCGCAGGCGCTCGAGAGCGGCCAGCTCACCTATTTCGAGCTGGGCACGCTGGTGGCTTTCTGGCACTTCGCCCGCGAGGAGGTGGACGTGGCGGTCATCGAGACCGGGCTGGGCGGCCGGCTCGACGCCACCAACGCCTGCCGCCCCGCGGTGACGGCCATCACCCCCATCTCGCTCGACCACATGGACTATCTGGGCCACTCGGTGGCGGCCATCGCCGGCGAGAAGGCGGGCATCTTCAAGGCCGGAGTGCCCGCGGTGGTGGCCTCGCAGACGCCCGAGGCGCTCGAAGTGCTCGAACGGGTGGCGCGCCAGGTGGGCTCTCCTTTCAAGCTCGAAGGCCGCGACTTCCGCCTCGAGCCCGAAGGCAGCGACGCCCGCACGTTCACCTACCGGGGCATGCGGACGTCCGTGCCCAAGCTGTGGCCGGCGCTCAAGGGCGAGCACCAGGTGCAGAACGCCGCCATGGCCATCGCCTGCCTCGAGCTGCTCGAGGACCGGGGCATCGAAATCTCCCGCGAGAGCGTCCGGGCGGGGCTGGCGGCGACCGAGTGGCCGGGTCGGCTCGAAGAGCTGCCGGGCCGCCCGCCCGTCCTGCTCGACGGAGCGCACAACCCGGCCGCGGTCGAGGTGCTGGTGAAGGCGCTCGACTCGCTCTACGGCGGACGGAAGGTGCACCTCGTGTTCGGCGTGCTCTCGGACAAGGATTTGCGGCCGATGCTGCGCACGCTCTTTCCGCGCTGTGCCTCGGCCCACCTGGCGCCGGTGAAGAGCTCGCGCTCGCTGGATCCGCAGAAGTACCTCGACGAGGCCCAGAGCTGCTGCCCCGACACCACCCCGTACCCGTCTGCGCCGGCGGCCCTCTCGGCGGCCCGCAAGCGGGCAGAGGAGGGCGATCTGGTGCTGTGTACCGGCTCGCTCTTTCTCGTCGGAGAGATCCGCGGCCTTCCGGGACGCGACTGATGGGGGAACGCGTGCTCGGGTTCGTCATCAACGTCGTCTTCTCGGCCCTGGTCATCGGTGCCGCGACCTACCTCTCCCGTCGCTACCCCGGCACGGCGGGTTTCGTGGCCGCGCTTCCGTTGACCACCATGCTGCTGTTCGCGCTGGGACGCGCCCAGCACGGCGAGGCGTTCGAGAGCGCCAGGCTGGGCAAGAGCATGCTGCTGGCGATTCCGCTGAGCTCGACGTTCCTGTTGCCGTTCGTCTTCGGACCGAAGCTGAACCTGTCGTTCGGGCTGAGCTACCTCGCGGGCATCGGGCTGCTCGTGCTCGGGTTCGTGCTGCACCGGGCGCTGATCGGGGGGTGAGTCTCCGCTCGGCGTGGCCAGCACCCAGGACACGGCCCGGCATCTGAGCGGATTCGCGGTCAGAAGTCCTCGCGCAGCCGGACCTGCGAGAGCTCCTGGCGGAGCATGCGGGCGAACACGGCCGGCCCGATCCACGTGTAGGCGGCGATGGCCAGCCAGAGGACGTCGATCGCGCTCGATGCGCCCGCCCAGCCGAGGTCGGCGGTGATCAACCGGCCCACGTTGAAAGCCATGAACGCGCCCATCAGCAGTGCCGTGCCGCGCTTGTCGCCGAGGGTGCCCATCCACGACGCGTAACGCCACCACAACCCGAGCAGCGGGTTCGACCGCGCCTTGAGGTCGACCAGAAGCCGCAGAGCCAGCTCATCGCTCGGGTCCTGCCGCAGCGCCCACAGCGCGTGCTCGCGTGCCTCCTCGATCTGCCCGCGGCGGAGCAGCACCTGACCCTTGAGGATGAGCGCCGGACCGTGATCGGGAACATTCAACAGCGCCTCGTCGGCAAACCGCTGTGCCTCGTCAATTTGCCCCGCGCGGAGGTGCAGCTCGCCCAGTTGCGTGAGCGTGTCCTCGTCTTCCGCGTCGAGCTCGAGCGCCCGCATCAAGCTCGCCAGCGCCTCGCTGCGCCGGCCCGTGAGCTCCTGCAGAGAGGCCAGCCCGCGCAGGTAACCCGGCCGCTCGGGCTCGAGCTCGAGCGCGTGCCGGAACGAGCGCTCACTCTCGGCGAAGCGGCGCTTGCCGAGCTGGCTCATCGCGAGCGCGTAGTGGCCGAGCCCCAGCTCTGGCTCGAGCCGCAACGCCTCGCGAGCCTCGTGCTCCGCGGCGTGCAGCCGCTTCTGGCCGTACAGCGCGACCGAGAGCAGCGCGTGTGCCTCGGCCACCGTCGGGTCCTGCCCCAGCACGCGCTTGAGCGTTTCGGTGGCCCCGCGCGCGTCGCCCCGGCCGAGCTGGAGGCCGGCGAGCTGCATCAGTGCGTCGATGCTCATCGCATCACCTGTCGCCACAAGACGCCCAGCGCCGACCCGCTCGCGTCGAACGCGCCGAGCACCATCGAGCGCAACACCAACGCTCCGGCGACGACCAGCAACGCGCCGTTGCGCGAGGGCCCGCCGAAGTGCTGATAGAGCTCGAAGTCGCGCCGCTGCGAGTGAAGCAGCGCGTAGCCGACGCCCAGCTTCCAGGCAGTGACCGCCAGCATGGCGTATGGCACCGCGGCCTTCTGGGCCACGAGGCCGATCACCACCACCCCGGCCAGGGTCAGCCCCGCGCTCCCGGCGAAGCCGAGCACCACCAGGAGCGCTTCGCGTCGGCGGTGAGCGCTGCCCATGGCGATTCCGTTGAACAGAAACCACGGGAACGAGAGCCAGCTCCCGGCAAACATCAGCGCGAGAAACGGCCACACCGGGTTGACGGTGAGGTGGCTCATTCGCCCCGGCGAGGGCTCGTCGGGCACGCGGTAGAGCTCGCCAGTCACGCCTTGCCGTGCTTCTTCAAGAATTCGAGCACCTCGTCGTAATGGCCGGACTCGTTGGCGTAGCGCGCGTAGTTCCGCGCGGTGGTGAGCCACTCGGCGGCGGTGGGCTTCACTTCCTTCAGCGCCGCCTGCAGATCGGCGTCGGTGAGCGGCTGCTCGGCGCCGGCCTCCAGCGACCGCTCGATGGCCGCGTCCACCGCCGTCTCGACGAGGTTCTTGAGGTCGGCCCCTGTGAAGCCCGACGTCTTCTTCGCCAACCCGTCGACGTCGAGCTTGCCGGCGGTGGGACGGTGGCGGAGCAAGAGCTCGAGAATCGACTTCCGCGCCGGAAGGTCGGGAGGGGGGACGAACAAGACGCGGTCGAAGCGGCCAGGGCGGCGGAAGGCAGGGTCCACCGCCCAGGGCACGTTGGTCGCGCCGAGAATGAGCACGCCCTTGTTGTCCTGGGCGAACCCGTCCATCTCCGAGAGGAACTGGCTGACCAGCTTCGACGTGGTGCCCTCGCGGCTGAATTGCCGCTTGCCCGCGAGCGCCTCGAGCTCGTCGAAGAACAAGACGGCCGGCACCGACGAGCGGGCCTTCTCGAAGAGCGCGTGCAGCTTCCGCTCGGACTCGCCGATGTACATGTCGAGCACGTCCGAGATGGCGACGTTGAGGAACTGCGCCTTGCATTCGCCGGCGGTCGCGCGGGCGAGCAGCGTCTTCCCGCAGCCGGGAGGGCCGTAGAGCAGGATGCCGCCGCCCACCTGCCGCTTGAAGCGGGCGAACAGCGACGGCTTTTCGAACGGCAGGATGATCCGCTTGTGGATCTGCTTCTTCACCTCTTCGAGCCCGCCCACGTCGGCGAAGGTGACCGGCGGCTGTGGCGGCGCGATGACCCGCTCGATGTCGGTGGCGTCGGTGTCGTCGTTGGAGATGACCCGCAGCTTTCGCCCGCCAGATGAAGGCTCGATTTCCCGGACGCGGGCGGTGAGCTGGGCCTTCAGGTCCAGATCCTCGAGCGCCGGGTTCGCGTCGACCGCCTGCCGGTAGGCGGCGGCGGCGGCGTCCTTCCGGCCTTGCGCCAGGAGCGCGCGGGCGCGGATCAGGTTCGCCGCGGCGGAGTCGTCGAGGAAGTCGAGCGCCCGGTCGGGCCGGCCCGCGCCGAGGCAGACGTTGGCGGCGATGAAGCGGTGCTCGGCGTCGGGGAAAGAGGCTGCGTTCTTCCCCTCGAGCAAGGGCAGCGCCTCCTGATCCGCGCCCCGCTGGTGCAGCGCCTTGAGCAGCAGCGCGAGCAACGCCGGGTTCTCGGGGGAGAGCGCGAGGGCGGCCTTCAGCCCTAGAAGCGTGGCGTCGTCCATTTCGATCCCAGTCGAGGAAAACCGGACTTAGCTCACGAAAACGGGGCGCGGCAACCGGCGCGCACCCATGGGGAGTATTGGCGCAGCGCACCAATGACCATAGATTTGCCCCATGAGGATGCCGGAGCTCGACGAGCGTCGACTGAATCCGACGCCGACGGTGGACGACGTCGAGTTCCGGTCGCTGTACACGAAGACGAAGTACGTGGTGGAGACGGCCGACCGCTGGTCACTGGTGGTGACCCGCTACCGGCCGACGCCGCAGGCGTTTCCGCAGCCCCTGTACGGCGAGCCGCTCCTTCTGGTGCACGGTTTCTCACAGAACCGGCACGCCTGGACGAGCGGCCAGTTCGTCAAGAACCTGTTGTTCTTCGGCGTCGACATCCACATCCTCGAGCTGCGCGGCCACGGCAAGTCGTCGATCGCCTTCCAGCGCGAACGGGCGAGGCGGTTCGGTCGCGAGGTGCCGGACGATCTCCGCTACGGCTGGGACATCGACAGCTACTTTCTCTACGACCTGCCGGCCGGCGTGTCGGGGGTCAAACGCATCACCCGGCGCGACCGCATCTTCTACTGCGGCCACTCGATGGGCGGCATCCTCGGGTACGGCTACGCGGGCATCCACGACGACTTCGAGGGGCTCATCACCATCGGCGCGCCGGCGGACCTGGGGCGGGGTTTCTGGCCGCTGCGCGTGCTGGCGCTGTATGGGCCGCTGCTCGGCCTGACCATCGATGCCGCGCTGACCCTGCTCAACACCCGCCGCAAGCTGTCGCACCGGGCGCAGGTCGCGCTTTACCGCGCGCTCTCCCTGCTCGAGGTGAAGGCGGCCGAGCAGCTCGCTCCGGGGAGGGCGCCGCGCGAGCTGAGCTACCGGTACGTGCCGGTCGACACCTGGCTCAAGCTGGCTGCTCGGCTGCTGGACAAGGCGGAGGGCCACGCCTTGTTCGAGGCACTGGCCGAGAAGCTGAACTGGCTGGCCAACCCCGACCGCGTGAGCGCCGCCGACATCAAGTGGCTTCTCCGCGAGGGTGGAGAGCGCGAGCCGCGCAAGGTGGTCGAGCAGTTCATGAAGTGGATCCGCCGCGGTGAATTGGTCTGCTACCGCACCGGTTACGACTTCAAGCGCGGGTTCTCGAAGATCCGCGTGCCGATGGCCATCATCTTCGGCGACATGGACCCGCTGGCCTCCGTCGCCTCGACGCGCTCGGTCTACCGCGCCGCCAAGAGCGAGTACCTCCTGTGGCGTCCGGTGAAGGGCAACAGCCACATCGAGCTGACGATGGGGCACGACATCCGGCAGATCTGCTACGACGTGAAGAACCTCATCGAATACGCGCGCACGCACCGGCGGCAATCGCCGAAGCTGCCGCGGTTGGCCGAGAACTGAGCCACCGTGCCGGCCGAGCGAGCGTGATCGACCCGGGCCGGAAAAACTGGGGCGTTGGATCGCGCGTGCTAGCATCGCCGGGATGAAGGTGCGGCCCCGTTCGTTGTGGGCCCGAAGAGGAGCACCATGAGGTCAGCGCGCCTCGCGGCGGCCGCGGCCCTGCTGTCGGTCGCGGCGGCCGCACAGGAAAAGGTCGAGCTCAACACCATCACCAAGGTCGAGGTGAAGGGCGCCACGGTCGAGGTGCACGGCAACCGCAAGCCGAACTTCACCACCTTCACCATGACCGACCCGGCGCGGCTGGTCATCGACATCTCCGAGGCGGTGTTCGCCAACGTGCCGGCGGAGATTCAGGTCAACAACGGCGTCATCACCGCCGTCCGGACCGCGAGCTACGGCTCGGCTGCCGCAGCAATCGCCCGTGTGCTCATCGGCTTCGAGCGGGACGTCGAGACGGACATCCAGACGGTCGGCGACACGAAGCTGGTGGTGAAGGTGCTGAACGCCGGCGGGAGCGCCGCCGTGGCGCGCACAGACCCGGTGAACGATGCCCGCGGCACGGAGACTTCGCAGGGGACGACCGGCGGCACGTCGAATGATTCGGTCGCCAAGGCCGAGGCGGATCGCGAGGCGAAGGAGCAGGCCGCGAAGGAGGCCGCGCTTGCGCGCCTGGAAGAGGAGAAGCGGCGCGCGGAGGCGGAGAAGCAGCGGCTCGCGGAGGAGGAGAAGCGCCGGCAGGCGGAGGCGGAGAGGCAGCGGCTCGAAGAGGAGAAGCGGCGCGCGGAGGCGGAGAAGCAGCGGCTCGCGGAGGAGGAGAGGCAGCGGCTCGAGGAGGAGAAGCGGCGGCGCGCGGAGGCCGAGAAGCAGCGGCTCGCGGAGGAGAAGCGTCGGCAAGCGGAGGCGGAGAAGCAGAGACTCGAGGAGGAGAAGCGTCGGCAGGCGGAGGCGGAGAGGCAGCGGCTCGAGGAGGAGAAGCGGCGGCGGGCGGAGGCCGAGAAGCAACGGCTTGCGGAGGAGGAACGCCGCCGTCAGGACGCCGAGGCCGAGCAGAAACGGCTCGCCGAGGAAGAGAAGCGCCGGAAGGAAGCCGAAGCCGCCGAACAGAAGCGGCTCGCAGAGGAGGAGCGACGCCGCCAGGCGGAGGCTGCGGCCGCGGAGCGAAAGCGCCTCGCGGAAGAAGAGAAGCGCCGCAAGGCAGAGGAGGCCGCCGAGAGGAGGCGCCTGGCCGAGGAAGAGCGCCAGAAGCGCCTCGAGGAGGAGCGCGAAGCGAAACGCCGCGCTCAGGAAGAGGCCGAGGCCAGGAAGGTCGCCAGGGCCGGTAGCTCGGAGGGGCAGGCGGTCTCCAGCCGCCGCAAGACGATGACCTTCGTCGGCTTCAAGCAGGAGGCGGCCGGCTCGAAGGTCTTCGTCCGCACCAACGAGCCGGTCCGCTACACGCTCTTCGAGGGCGACGACAACACGCTGGTGCTCGAGCTCGAGAACACGCGCATCGGCGTGCCCAACAACCAGCGCTTCCTCGACACCTCGTTCTTCGACACCGCGGTGGCGATGATCCACCCGAAGGAGAGCGCCGGGAGCACCCGCGTCGAGATCAAGCTCAAGGCGAGCGTGCCCTACCAGGCGAAGCAGGAAGGGAACGAGGTATACGTCGAGTTCCAGCGGCCGGCGAAGACGAGCCTCTCTCCCTGACGACAGGGAACATTGCTTCCGACCGTCTCACTGGCACTCGCCGTTCTCGCGCAGGTTCCGCCCGCGGCGCCCCCGGCCGCGACCGAGCGCGTCTCCATCTCCGCCGAGCGCCTCTCGTACGAGGCCGGCCTCGTGCACGCCGTCGGGCGCACGCACGTGAAGACCGATGGGGCATCGCTGCGCGCCGACGAGATCCGCTACGACCAGAACGCCCGAACCGTCACCGCCCGCGGAAACGTCATGCTCGCGGTGGCGCGGAGCGGCTACTGGGTGGCGCTCGCCGACGGAGTCACCGTCAAGCTCGACGGCAGCGACGTGACCGAGGTGCTGCTCGACAACGGCGTGCTGCTCAAGAAGCAGAAGACGACGGCCGAGGCCCTTTTCGCCGCGCAGACGCCCGACGAGCTCCGCAAGCTGGGATCCACCGCGCTGGTCATGTCGGGCTCGCGGCTCGAGCGCGACGGTGACGAGTGGCGCGTGCACGACCTGAAGCTCACTCCGTGCGATTGCGACCCGACCCAGCCGAGCTGGCGCGTGCAGGCAAGGTACGCCACCGTCGACCTCGAGGAGCAGTACGCCACGCTCCAGCTTCCCTCGGTCTGGGTGAAGTCGGTGCCGGTGTTCTGGCTGCCGTGGATCGCGCTGCCGCTGTCCGATCGGCGTAGCGGCCTGCTCGCTCCGAAGCCGGTCTTCAATGGCCCGAGCGGCTTCTCGCTCGACCTGCCGGTGTTCATCACCCTCGGCGACAGCTACGACGCCACGTTGACGCCCGGCTACTACGCCGGGCTGGTCGACTCGAAGGGAAACCCCGTCTCCGGAGTCAAGGGCCCGCGGCTCCAGACCGAATTCCGCTACGCGCCGAGCACCCGCACGTCGGGGCGCTTCACGTTCGGCCTCATCGACGACCAGCACCCCACGCGCGATCCGGTCAACGGAGCTCCGACCGGCGGCCGCCGCGGCGTACGGTCGGAAGGGTCGATCCAGCATTCGCAGGAGCTCGGCGGCGGCTGGCACGACCGCATCGACGCCTCGTTCGTGTCCGACGGCTTCTACGTCCAGGATCTCACCGCCGACATCATTGCCCGCGAGGCCGAGTATCTGCGGTCGACGGCCGTGCTGTTCCGCCGCTCCGAGGGCGTCTATGCCGGCATCGAGGTCGGGCTGCGACAGGACCTGGGCGCCGGCGGCGATCGCCGCTGGGGGTACGGCTTCTTCGACCCGGCCGGCCCCAACACGCTGCAACGGCTGCCGGCGCTCACCGTCGCCGTGCCCGACCGGCCCCTGCTCGGTCCGATTCGGGCGGCTTTCCGGCTCGAGTACGCGCGGCTCGCTCCGCTCCTCGGCGCGACCGGTGACGAAGGCGTCCTCGCTGACGAGGGCCGGCCGTACGCCGTGATCGACGGCCAGCGCCAACCCCTCCGACGTTCCGAGCTGCACGCGCGGCTCTTCTGCCCCGGCTGTGGCCTGGCCGACACCGGCGAGGCGGATCGAATCTGGCAGCCCGGTGAACGCGAAGCGCGCGATCGGTTGGATCTGCTTCCGCGCCTCTCGACGAGCCTGTCGTTCGGACGCTTCGGCACGGTGACGCCCTACGCCGCGTACCGGCAGGATGTCTATTTGGGCGAGGTCACCGGCCGGCTCTCGCACCGCGGCTACCCGCTGTTCGGCGTCAGCGCCGAGACGGCGCTGGCCCGCACCTTTGGCGATCTCAAGCACACCCTCGCGCCGTCGGCCGAGATCCGCTACGTGCCCGCGGTGTTCGGGGACGAACCCGCTCCGTACGACGAGATCGACACCGCCTTCCCGCTGCTCCCCGGCGAGCGCCGCTTCCTGCACGGCGTCGTCGAGCTTCGACAGCAGCTCCTCGCGCGGAACGGGCAGGCCGTGCGCGAGGTCGCCCGGCTCGATCTGGGGCAGGGCTTCGATCTTCTCTCACGCGATTGGGGCGACGCCGCCGTGCGGGCCTCGGTGGCTCACCCTCCCTTCACCTTCTCGGCCCTGGCCCGCATCGACGTGGCCACCGGCACTTTGGCCCAGCTCTCCGCCAACCTCTCGGTCGACAGTGGCCGCGGCGACGCGCTGTACGCGGCCTACGAGCGGCTCGATGCCGAGGGCTCCCGCCGCACCCGCCAGAGCATCGACGCGCTGGTCGGCCCGCCCGCGCCGAAGCTCGAGGACGCCTTCGCCGAGCAGCTCACCTTCGGAGGCCGCGCGTCGCTCCGGTTCGGGCTGACCTTGAGCTACGATGTGCTCGTACAGCGCACCACCCAGAAGCTGTCGGTTGGTCAACACGTGCTGGGCCTCTCGTACGGCCCGGCGTGCGACTGCTGGCGGGTGAGCGGCTACCTCGCCCAGCGAGCGGCCGGCCCGGCGCTGTTGACACGCATGCCCGAATTCGGAATTACGCTTACGCTGTCCCGGTTCGGGAGCTTCGGAACCTGACGAACGGGTTTCACTCTGGGTTACTGGCCCGTGAATTTGGCTTTGTTAGGAACCGCGGCCTTCGCTCCGGCTCCTGACGGCATCTTCGAGCTTCGCAACACTGGAAAGGGCAACGTGTCAGAACTCGCAAAGCGGTTGGGTCAGCGAATCCGCGAGCTCCGCACCTTGCGCCCCGAGCGCTGGACGCAGGAAGACCTCGCGGAGCGAGCCAAGATCAGCGTCTCGTTCCTCTCGATGATCGAGCGGGGCGAGCGCGTCGCCCACGTCGAAACGCTGGCCGCGCTGGCGCAGGCCCTCGGCGTGTCGCTGGCCGAGCTGTTCGCCGGAACCGACGGCGCCGAAGCCAACGGAGACGTGGTGCGACCGCTCACGGAGTTCGCGCGGTCGCGCCGCCTCACCGCCCACGACATCGAGAAGCTCCTCGGCGTCGCCCGGGCGATGTTCAACGGCCAGGCCACCTGACCCTTCGCCGCGCCGTCACATCCTTGACTCGCCGCCGAGCGCGCCGGAAAGATACCGTTCGGCCGTCGCCACTACGCAAGGAGCCGAACGCCGATGCGCGTCCGCCTGGCTGTTGCCCTGCTCGCGGGCACCCTGTTCGCCTGCGGCCCGAACGTCCCCGCCAGCATCGAGTTCGTCGACATGACCCCCGAAAAGCCGGGGCTCGGCGAGATCGCCACGGTCCGGTTCCGCGCCATCGACAGCCGCGGCGTTCCGATGGCCGGCGTGCCGATGACCTTCCGCCTGCAGTCCGAGCGCGCCGGAGTGACCCTCAACCCGACGTCGGCCCTCACCAACAAGGGAGACGGCGTCGCCTCGACGCAGCTCACCGTCAACACCCGCGTCTCCAGCGTCATCGTGGTGGCCGAGATAGGCGACAAGGCGGCCAGCAGCCCACCGCTGAGCTTCGCCGGGGCCGTGCCCAACGCGCGGCAGTTCACCTTCCAGTGCGGCGACATGGACGGCAGGGGCACCGGCGGCGTGCACGCGCTCCACGTCTGGGACGAGGGGCGCAACATGATCGTCGGCGTCCACGTCGAGTGCACCGCGCATACCGGCGACCGCAACGGCGACGGCGTCGTCGGCGCGCTGGTCTCTTTCCTGACCGAAGCCGGCACCATCGCCCCGACCGAGACCAGCGTGACCGACCTGGTCGGCAACGCCACCGTCATCTACAAGGCGACGCTCCCGACACCGCAGGACGTACCGCCGAGCTCGTTCACCTGGACGCCGCCCAACGATGCCACCCACACCGGCGAGTACATCGCCCCGCTGTGGATGCACCCGTACTGCTGGCAGCAGAACCCGTACACCGCGGCCACGTTCGCCTACTGCCCTTGTCCGCTCGGCGGGCCCTGCCCGGAGCCTCGCCGGAAAGACCCGATTCGGGCCCAGCGCGCCGATCAGTTCAACAACCCGCGCGACAACCTGGTGACGATGATCGCGGTCACCGCTGGCGAAGAGGGCTACGACGACCTCAACAACAACGGCCGGTACGACAACGGCGAGCCGTTCGACGATTTGACCGAGCCCTTCGTCGACGACAACGACAACGGCACCTGGGACGGGCCCACGGGCACCTCGTTCGGCGAGCGGTACATCGACACCAACGGCAATGGACGCTGGGACGGCAAGAACGGCACCTACGACTCGAACACGCTCATCTGGGTGGCCAATCGCATCATCTGGACGGGCATGCTGCACCCCAAGGATTTTCTGCCCCCCGAGCCCACCTTCGTCCGGCTCGCACCCACCGGTCCGGTCAGCATCGGGCACTTCGGGTTCGTCCGGGCCGTGTTCGCGTTCAGCGACCCGTGGCTCAACTCCGTCGCCCAGAACGGAGACAGCGACGGCTGCAGCCTGGTGGGCTCTGCCGTCGTCAAATCCGAGCCCGAGCAATTCAACGGGCCCGGTCGCAAGTTCACCTACCCGCCCGTCACGCTCGTCGAGGTCACGGTTCGCGACGCTCACGACCCGACGAGCAACCCCCCCGTACCGCCGTTCACCATGCCCGTCTCCTTCGCGGTGGGTGCCCAGTGCGTCTTCACCGCAGCCCCGAGCGGCCACACGAGCTCGTTCACGGTTCAGTTGCTCGAAGGCACGGTGCTCTGACCGCTCTGACCAGCTTGACCGTCGGGGAAGACGCCCTTACTGTGCCCCGCGACTGATTCGCGAATCAATCGCGGGAGGATTTCGCGCCGTGTCCAAGGCGAATGGAAGGGCGGCCGCCGTCGACGACCACGAGCAGGACAGAAGGCGCACCATCCTGCGCGCGGCGATCGAGGTCTTCGCCAAGAAGGGCTACCACGGCTGCCGCATCGCCGACGTGGCGAGGGAGGCCAAGGTCGCCTACGGGCTCGTCTACCACTACTTCCAGAACAAGGACGAGCTCTTGAGGAGCGTCTTCGAGACGAGCTGGGGCGGCTTTCTGACCCGCCTGGGCGGTCTGCTCGAAAAGGAAGCCCAAGCGCCAATCGACGAGAAGGTGCGGCGCATCGTCGAGCTGTGCTTCGACGCCTACCGCAAGGACGGGCGCGCGGTGAAGGTGCTGATTCTCGAGATCGCCCGCAGCCCGGCGGGCGGCAAGGTGAACCGCACCGGCGCCTTCGCCGACGTCATCCGCCCTCTGGCGCAGATGTTCGTCGACGCGAAGAAGCGCGGCGAGATGCGGGCCGATGCCGACCCGCTGCTCACCGCGGTGCTCCTGTTCGGCACCATCGAGATCGCGCTCACCTCGTTCGTGGTCGGGTTGCTCGACAAGGGCGACCCGCAGGCGCTGGAGAGCGCGTCGGCGCAGGTGGTGGAGATGTTCCTGCGCGGGGTGCTGCCCGCGGGCAGGCCCCGGCGCGTCGAGGGGCGGGCGCAGAGGGCGTGAGCATGGACGAGACGCACGTCACCTATCGCATCGAGGGCCGCGCGGCGGTGTTGACCATCGACCGCGAGGCCGAGCGCAACCGGCTCTCGGCGGCGGTCATCGCCCAGCTCTCCGACGGGCTGTCGCGAGCCGAGACCGACCCGGCGGCGCGGGTGGTGGTGTTGACCGGCGCCGGCTCGAAGGCGTTCTGCGCCGGGGGCGATCTGACGGGCATGGCGGCCGAGGGCGGCTTTCTCGGCGGCCACGAGGGACGTCGCGGCTACGGCGAGCTGCTGCTTCGGATTCAGGGCTGCAAGAAGCCCACGGTGGCGCGCATCAATGGCCACGCGGTGGCCGGCGGGCTGGGACTGGTGTTGGCCTGCGACTGGGCGGTGGCGGCCGAGCACGCCGAGCTGGGCACTCCGGAGATCGACGTCGGCCTGTTCCCGATGATGGTGATGGCGCTGCTCCAGCGACACGTGGGCAGAAAGCGCGCCATCGAGCTGGTCACCTCGGGCGACCGCATCAGCGCGAAGACGGCGGCCGAGTGGGGCCTCGTCAACCGGGTGGTGCCCGCATCCGAGCTCGACGCGGCGGTGGGTCAGATCTGCGAGAAGCTGGCCGAGAAGAGCCAGGCGGTGCTGGCGCTGGGGCGCCGCGCGTTCTTCACCGCCGAGGACCTGCCGCTTCCGCAGGCCATCGATTTCCTCGCGTCGCAGCTGTCGCTCAACGTCTGCGCCGAGGACGCGGCCGAGGGCGTCACCGCCTTCCTCGAGAAGCGCAAGCCCCGCTGGAACGATCGCTGACGGAGGCAGCCATGGCAGTGTCGAAGGACAAGGTGCTCGTCACCTGCGCGCTCACCGGGGTCATCGCCAGGCGCGAGCAGTGCCCCTACCTCCCGTACACGCCGGTGGAGATCGCCGAGGAGGCCAGGCGCGTCTACGACGCGGGCGCGACGATGGTGCACATTCACGCGCGCGAGCCCGACACCGGAGACCAGACCTGGTCGACGGAGATCTACCGGCAGATCAAGGAGGAGGTTCAGAAGCGCTGCCCGATCATCGTCAACTTCTCGACCGGCGGCTTCAACATGGGCGTGGAGGGGGAGGACGAGAAGAAGAAGCGCCTCGAGTACGTGTGGAAGGTGCGGCCCGACGTGGCCGCCCTGAACATGGGCTCGATGAACTACGCGAAGTACTCGGAGAAGCGGAAGGGCTTCGTCTTCGACTTCGTCTTCCCCAACCCGTTCTCGGACATTCTCCTGGCGGCGCAGGCGATGCGCGAGGGCGGCGTGAAGCCCGAGCTCGAGTGCTTCGACCTGGGCCACATCCACAACGCAGAGCCGCTTCTGGCGATGGGGGCGCTCAAGCGGCCTTTGCAATACAGCTTCGTGCTCGGCGTTCTGGGCGGGGCGGCTCCCACCACCGACATGCTCGCGTTCATGTCGAAGCAGATTCACCCCGGCGACAGCTGGGAGGTCATCGGCATCAGCAAGGTGCAGTGGCGCCTGGTGGCGGCGGCGTTGGTGCTGGGCGGCAACATCCGCGTGGGGTTGGAGGACAACTTCTACCTCGACCACGCCGGCACCCAGATGGCCCAGGGCAACGCGCCGCTGGTGGAGAAGGCGGTGCGCATGGCCCGCGACGTGGGCCGCGAGCCGATGACCATCGACGAGGCGAAGGAGCACCTCTCGCTGCCCTTCAAGTGGTGACGCTCGGAGACAGCTCCTTCAGGTACCAGGCGTCGCAGCCGAAGTGGCCGGTGCTGCCCATCGGCTTCTTCACCCGGCGGAACCCCGACGACTCGTAGAGCTTTCGGGCCTGCACCATCGTCTCGAGCGTCTCCAGGTAACAGCGCCGGTAGCCGTCGCGCCGGGCGTGAGAGAGCACGTGCTCGAGCAGCGCCCGGCCCATGCCGGCCCCTCGGGCCTCGGGGAGGAAGTACATCTTCCGCAGCTCGCAGACGTCGCGCGGCCCACCCTGAAGCTGCGCATAGCCGCCGCCGCCCACTACGCGGCCGTCCTTCTCCAGCACGAAGTAGCCGGCGCGCTTCGCCGCGTAGGCACGGCTCATGAAATCGACCTCGGGATCGTTGATGGCGAAGCCCGGCCCCGACGCGCCGAACTCGGGCATCACCGTGCGGATGATGCGGGCCACCTCGGGGTCGTCGCGCTTACGGATGGGACGGATGCGGAACTGCCGGCCCAGCCGCAGCCGGGCGAGGGCCCTGGCGTAGAGCGACAGCCCGCGCAGCACGGCGGCGCGGTCCTGTTCCGAGAGGAGCGCGAGCACGCCCTGCACCTGGGCGTTGGCGACCTGGTCGATGGCCGAGAGCTGCCTGTGGCCCTTCGCGGTGAGCCGGAGCGGCTTGCGCCGCCGGTCGCGCCCGTCGGAGCCGGCCGACACGTAGCCTTGCCGCACCAGCTCGGCCACGGCGCGGCTCGTCGAGGCCTTGTCCAGGTTGAGCCGGTCGGCGAGCTCGGTGGAGGTGAGCGTGCCGTGCAGCCCGAGCTCGATGAGGGCGTGGCACTGCGAGTGCGTCACGCCCAAGGAACGGCTGCCGTCGTCGAGGAAGCCGAGCTCGCGCACCATCTGCCGAGAGGCCCGGCGGAGCGAGGCCACTTCGGGGAACAGTTTCATGCGTCACCAGAATGGTTGCGCACGACAACCAATGCGCCGGGCCCGTCCGGTCAAGGCCCTCGGGCGGGCCGGCTAGCGCTGCGACGTCGAGGGGCGCCCGGCCGAGGCGAAGTCGATGCGCAACAGGCTCTCGGCGTCGACCCACCGGCCGTCGATCTTCACGCCCCAGTGCAGGTGCGGGCCGGTGACGCGACCGGTCTTGCCGACCAGGCCGATCTTCTGGCCCCGGCGGACGCTGGCCCCGTCCTTCACCGAGAAGCCCGAGAGGTGGAAGTAGGCCGTGTACACGCCGGCGCCGTGGTAGACGAGCACCGTCTTGCCCGAGGCGTAGCAGTCGCGCAAGAGCACCACCTTGCCGTCGTTGGCGGCGTAAACCGGGTCGCCGACCTTGCCGTCGATGTCGGTGCCGAAGTGCTGGCTCTTCTTCTTGCCGTTGAACAGCCGCAGGTCTCCGAATGGGGCGGTGACGTCTCCTTGCTTGGGCCGGTCGAAGTTGTCCTTGAACCGGCGGGGCGTGAGCGGCTGGGCGAAGGCACGGGCGAAGGCGGCCCGGTCCTGGGCGATGCGCGCGCGGACGCTCTTCGGCGGCCGGACGTACTTGCTCGAGACGGTGAGCTCGCTATGGCGGAACGAGGCCTCGACGACGTCGAGCTCGCCGGTGAGCTCGACCTCCTCGTCGTCGGCCAGCCCGGGGAACTTCACCTTCACCTCGAGCTTGCCTGGAGCGAGCTCCACCGGCAGCCCGGTGATGGCCTCGTAGGTGTCGCCGTGCTCGAGGAACTTGAGCGGCAGCTCGCCGATGCTGCCTTCGGGAGGGCCCGAGGCCTCGTGCAGCACCACCCGCACTGCATCTCCCGGTCGCACCGTGCCGGGCTGCACCTCGAGCATCGGCTCGGCGGAGGCGGCGAGGGAGGCGACCAGCGTGGTGGTTGCCGCAAGCACTGGGTGCCGTGGAACCACCATGCCCTCTCAGCGGAAGATTTCGGCCGTGGCCAGCGTGCCCCCGTCAGGCGCTATGCCGCCAGCCACGAGCACGGTTCCATTCGGTAGCAGCGTTGCAGAAAAGGAGTATGCCCCCCGATTCGACGACATCGCGGCGGTCGGGGTCCAACTGTTCGTGGCAGGGTCAAACAGCTCGGCCGAAGCCGTGTGGGTACCGAAGCCAGTATCTCCACCAATGACGAGGACCTTGCCGCTGGGAAGCTGAGCCATCCCCTCGTTTCTTGCCTCAAACAAGACCGAACACCTCACGGAAGAACGGCACCTGGCGTATCAGTTCGTCG